>VOFK01000427.1_pt1 | contig 44000 bp, 59 predicted proteins | sample 5384121 | NCBI WGS metagenome assembly VOFK01 (sample SAMN12384730, study PRJNA508395) | human gut metagenome | isolation source: healthy gut J | host: Homo sapiens | reverse complement strand
GTATTGCGGACAAACGCTTGATGGAAAGAGATTTAAAAGGGGCTATTATGGTCTTGAATGATCATGAAGACAGCATGATCAAGAGTATGGCAAAGGGCTGTGCGGTTATTGTGGTTGCGGAAAACTTTGTTCCAAATAGTTATATTATTGAAATGGCAAAACAGATGGGAGTTACTTTAATTAGTACACCTTATAATATTATGAAGATTATTCAAATGATTTATCGTTCCATTCCTGTTGAATTGATTATGACTCCTGCCAATAAAGTGATTCGCTTTAATAAGAGTGAGTATGTGGAAGATGTAGAGCGTGAAATGTTAAAAAACGCGTCACTCTTCTTACCCGGTTGTTTTCCAAAATAAAATTTTTGGGTTCAGTAGCTCGCTATAACTTATTGAAGGCGGAAAAAGAAACGTTTTATTCTTGTGGATCATAATGAAAAGAAACAGAGTATCAGTGATATTGAAACGGCAGACATTGTAGAGATTGTTGATCATCATAGAATTGGAGATATTGAAACAGATCGTCCAATTGTATTTAGAAATATGATTGTGGGAAGTTCATGCACGATTGTTGGATTAATGTATAGTGAATATGGTGTAAAAATGCCTGAAACTATCGCAAAATTAATTGCGTATGGAATGATTAGTGATACAATGAATTTCAATTCACCAACATGTACTTCGATTGATCATACTTTAGCTAAACGTTTATCAAGTGAATATGATCTTGATTTTGATGCGATGGCTAAAAAGAATTATTTGAAAATACGGCTACGATTCGTGGAAAAGAATTCAAAAACATTCTTTTTATAATGATGTTAAAGAATATATGTTGAGTGGATATCACATTGCGGTAAGTCAAGTTTTCACATTTGATTTAAGTATTGTGGATGAAATCAAAGAGGATTTCTTGAAGTATATGGAGGAACAAAATAAAGTTCATGAATATGACTTAATGTTGATGGTTATCACAAATGTGGAAGGTCGTGGATCACGCTTCTTATATGTAGGAAAATTATCTTATTTTGTTCGTGATGTTGTGGAAGAATTTAAAGATCAAGGGTTTGTTTCTCGTAAAAAACAGATTGTGCCTCGTTTAGCACAAGAACTGGCATAAAAGGGGGATTGAATATGGCAGTAGAAAAGAGATTAATGCATTATGCATCATTTGACACACAGTCAAGTGAAGAAAGTACAAGTGCACCTAGTACTGAAAAACAGTTGGTGTTAGCTCGTGAATTAAAAAAGAATGTGAATCATTAGGTTTTGATTCTGTTGAATTAACGGATACAGGAATCGTATATGCTTACTTAAATGCGAATACAGATAAAAAGATGGATCGTATTGGCTTTTATTGCACATATGGATACGGCAACTGAAATTACAGGTGCAAATGTGAAGTGTCGTGTAATTTCAAAAGTATGATGGAAATACAATTCAATTAAATGAAGAGTATTCAATGTGTAAAGAAGAATTTCCAGCTTTGGCAAATTGTATTGGTGATGATTTGATTGTTACAGATGGGACGACTTTACTTGGTGCCGATGATAAAGCAGGAATTGCGATTATTTTAGAGGCTATGGAACAGTTGATTCAATCTGAAAAGGAACATGGATTTATTGCGGTTGCCTTTACACCAGATGAAGAAGTTGGTCGTGGTGTCGAAAACTTTGAATTAGATAAGTTTGCCGTGGATTATGCGTTCACAATTGATGGAGATCGTATTGATTCTGTTGATTATGAAACATTTAATGCAGCACAGGCTGTTGTTACATTTGATGGAACGAGTATTCATCCTGGGGATGCAAAAGATCGTATGGTCAATGCGAGTTTATTAGCTATGGAATATGCTTCAAGTCTTCCAAAGAAACAAACACCTTCACATACACAAGGTCGTCAAGGTTTCTATCATTTAGTGGGGATGGAAGGAATTTGTGAAGAGGCAAAATTAACTTATATTTTGCGTAATCATAGTAAACAGAGTTTTATTGCACAAAAACAGAAGATGGAAGCTGTTAAAGATAAGATGAATGAAAAGTACGGTAATCGTGTTCATGTAACGATTCGTGATCAATATGAAAACATGCGTCAATATATGCATGGAGATATGCGTAGTGTGAATAAGGCAAAATATGCTTTGCGTCAATGTGATGTTACTCCTGTTAGTACGCCAATCCGTGGTGGAACCGATGGGGCTATGTTGACGGCTAGAGGACTTATTTGTCCTAACTTAGGTACAGGTTCTTTTTCTTTTAATCATCATGGTCGTTTTGAATTCGCAAGCATTCAAAAGATGGAAAAGATGGTTGAAATTGTATTAAAAATTGTGGAGTAGGAGGTTATCATGGATTACGCAAAGGAAGCTTTAAGATTACATGCGAAGTGGAATGGTAAATTGGAAACTGTTCCTAAAATGAAGATTGAAAACAAAGACGATTTATCAATTGCCTATACACCAGGTGTTGCTTTGCGCCGTGTTTAGAAATTGAAAAAGATAAAAAAAATAGTTACGTATATACGGGAAGATCTCATACGGTTGCCGTTATTAGTGATGGTAGTGCTGTTTTTTGGGACTAGGAAATATTGGCCCTGAAGCAGGTATGCCTGTTATGGAAGGTAAATGTGTGTTGTTTAAGGCATTGGGAAATGTGGATGCCGTTCCATTATGTTTGAATACACAAGATACAGATGAATTGGTTCAAATTATTTCAAGTTTAGAGCCTAGCTTTGGTGGAATCAACTTAGAAGATATTGCGGCTCCTCGTTGTTTTGAAGTTGAAAAAAAAGATTACAGGAAAAAATGAATATTCCTGTTTTCCATGATGATCAGCATGGTACAGCTATTGTGGTTTGTGCGGCTTTGGTAAATGCTTTAAAATTGACTGAAAAACAAAATCCAACAATCGTTATCAATGGTGCGGGTAGTGCTGGTGTTGCGATTGCGACTTTAATTTTAAAGATTGGATTAGGAAATGTGATCTTAGTTGATAAGCAAGGTATTTTAACGGCGGATATGGATTTAACAAGTGGTCAAAGAGGATTGATTGATAAGTTAAACAAAGAAGGAAAGACGGGTTCTTTAAAGGATGCATTAACAGGGGCTGATGTATTTATTGGTGTTAGTGCAGGTCATATTGTGTCTAAAGAAATGATTGCTTCTATGAATGAAAAAGCAATTGTATTCCCTATGGCAAATCCTGTTCCTGAAATTGAACCGGATGATGCGAAGGAAGCTGGAGCTTATATCGTGTAGGGTACAGGTCGTAGTGATCATCCAAACCAAATCAATAATGTATTGGCTTTCCCTGGTATTTTTAAAGGAGCATTAAAGGCTGGTGCTACATGTATCAATGATGCGATGAAAGAAGCGGCTGTTTATGCGATTAGTTCAATGGTTACAGAAGATATGTTAGATAGTGAACATATTATTGTTTCAGCTCTAGATCCTAGAGTTGCAGATGTTGTAGCACAAGCAGTGGCAGATGCGGCAAAAGAAAGTGGTGTAGTGCGTGAGTAGAGTAGGTATTGTTGCAGAAGGTGGAGGAACTAAGGCTGCTTATTCTGCAGGAGTATTGAAGTGTTTACTTGAGCATGATATTGTACTTCCTTATTGTGTAGGTATTAGTGCAGGTACAGAAATTTTGTTGAGTTATGTGTCTAAACAAGTGGATCGTCTAGAGGTGACTGGAATTGATGCGCCTTGTCAAAAGGTGTAGTTGGATTAAGACCCTTTTTAAAAGAAGGCTCTATATTTGGAATTGAAGCAACTTATGATTTTATTGAATCTAGAGTTCCGTTGGATTTAGAAGCTTTTCAAAATAGTGAAACACAGATGGAAGTGGGTCTATATAATTTAAAGACGCATAAAGTTGAATATTTTGATAAGAGTCATATTGATAAAGATGAAACGTTGATCAAGGCAAGTTGTGCATTATTGCTTTTAGCTAAACCTTATGAATTTAAAGGGGAAATGTGGATGGATGCAGGTCTTGTGGATATGATTAGTATTGAACAAAGTCTTCGTGCTGGAAATGATAAACATATTGTGATTTCTACAAAGGAAGAAGGCTATGTTCGTAATCCAGCGCCAAAATGGCAATTGTGGTTATCTAATTTGGTATATAAGGATAAACAAATTACGGATGATTTAAGAAATCGTCATATTCGTTATAAGGAACAGTGGGATAAGATTGCAGAATTAGAAAAACAAGGAAAAGCTTTAGTTTTGCGTCCGCATAAAGATCTTGGTGTCACCCGTTATACGACAGATCCAGAAAAATTGGGTCCTTGGTTTCAATTAGGATATGATGAAACTTTAGAGCGTATGGATCAAATTAAGGAATTTATTAAATAAAAACCTGGATTTCCAGGTTTTTCTTTTGCCACAACAATCATTTAAGGAGGTTTGTTGTGGTAATAGTGATTACATTATGCGTAAGTGCTGTATGTTTTTAAACTACTAGAAAAGAGATTGTAATCACATTAATAAGTATAGAGAGTCAATGTGAATTTATTATTAAAAATCGAAAATTCTTTTAAAAAAATTAGAAAGAGGATATTATTAAGTTATGAACGGTTATTTTTTTTGATATGGATGGAACACTTTATAATAACAAGTTTCATGAAGTGAGTGAGAAAAACATTTGAAATGTTGAATGAACTACAAAGACAAGGGCACTTTGTAGCTTTATGTACAAGTCGTTGTCAAGCAGAATTAAAGAATCTTCCTTCTTGTATGCGAAATTTTCAATTTGATTGTATGATCAGTGATGGTGGGGCTTTGATTTTGGATAGGCATAAAGAAGTTCTTGAAATGAATTGTATTTCTAAAGCCACAATGAAAACTATAGATTCTTTTTGTAAGGAACATGGTTTAGTGTATCGTTATAGTACAAGGAATGGAAATTATTTTTGGTACGCCGTATTCGAAGTATGCACACGATATTTATTTCCATTTGTATTTAAATAGTCCAATATTTAAACCATATGAGAATGATAATGTACTAAATCTTCTTGTCTTTTGCGAAGGAAAAGATAAAGAACAATTTAGGCCTTTTGATCAAAGATTTGGGTATTGTAGAATTTTTTGATTGTTTTGAGATTCGTGCTAATCAAATTGATAAGGCAACGGCTGTAAAAAAATTATGGATTTTCATAAGTTTGATACAACATATTGTTTTGGGGATGGAACAAATGATGTGGATATGTTGAAAATGGCGGATGTTGGTGTTGCGATGGGGAATGACGCGTGTGATGCATTAAAAGAAGTTAGTGATGTTGTGATTGGAAGAGGGATGAGGATGGCATCTACAATTTCTTAATGAGAAAATAAAAAGCTGAATAGGAGGAGAATAAGATGGCTTATATTTTAGAGAATGATGTATTGAAGTTGGAGTGTACTCAAAAGGGTGGTGAAATGTTACATCTAGTTAAGAAGAGTACAAATCATGAAACTTTATATCAAGGAGATCAAGGGTGGTCTGGAAGAAATCCTTCTTTATTTCCAATGGTAGGAAATACGTATACAAAGGATTATGAAATTGATGGTAAAAAATATGCAATGAAAAATCATGGCTTGATTCGTTATGCGACTTTAAAGGGTGAAAGTAAAGAAGATAAACTTGTATTTAGCTTGGATGCAAACGAGGAAACATTAGCTCAATATCCTTTTAATTTCCATTTTGAGATTGGGTATAAATTGGATGGAAACAAAGTATTGATCAATTATCATATTAAGAACAAGGATGAAAAGGATATGCCTTTTGGATTTGGTTTGCATCCTGGATTTAAGTTGGATGATGAATTTTCAACATATACTTTAGATTTTGAAAAAGAGGAAAACGCAAAACAATTGTTGTTTGATCCTAGCTACGAAAAAGAATGTAGAATATCAGGATGTCGCATTTAAAGAATGGAAATTGTCTAGAAAAGATGTAAAGAAGTATGCGACAATTATTTATAAAGATTTAAAATCAAGTTTTGTGACTTTAAAACATGGAGATGATGAAGTTGTTCGTGTATCGATTGAGGGATATCCATATTTAGCTTTATGGACACATGATAGTGAATCGGATTTCTTGTGCATTGAACCATGGTATTCGCATGGTGATTTTGAAAAGGAAACACCGGATTTTTATCATAGAGAAGGAACTATGATTTTAAAACCAAATGAAGAATGGACTTGTTCATATTGGATTGAGGTGCTTTAAGAAGGAGAAATCCTTCTTTTTTTAGTGTAAATTTGTATTTTTAAAGAACAAATTTGCACTTTTTAGTTTACTTTCATTCAAAATCTTTTATTTTAGTTAAAAAAATAGTTATAATGAAATTAGTTCAAAAGGAGAAAGAAAAAAATGTTCGGAAAAGAAAAATCAACTTGGGAAGAATTAAGTGGTATTTTTACTGCACAGGAAATTTACCAACAACCTGCTACTTGGGCTAAAACAATTGCTCAAATTAAAAATGAAAAGGAAGCTCTTAAAAAATTCATGGAACCTGTATTAAGTGATCCAGATTGCGATATTGTATTTACAGGTGCTGGAACGAGTGAATATGTAGGTAATGCTTTATATTCATACGTTAACCGTTATACTGGTTACCATGCAAAATCATATGCTTCTACAGATTTAGTAGAAACTCCAGAAAACTATTTATCAAGAAATAAAAAGACTTTATTAGTGAACTTTGGTCGTTCAGGAAACTCTCCTGAAAGTGTTGGTTCAGTACAAGTTGCTGATGAAGTATGTAAGGAAAAAATGTGTATCATTTATTCATTACATGTAACAAGGATGGAGCTTTAGCAAAAGCGGCTTCTACCCGTGATAATGCTTACGATATTAACTTGACACCAGAAACTCATGACCAATCATTTGCGATGACTTCAAGTTTCTCTAACATGATGTTGGTCTGCATTATTATGCTTCCGTTTAGATGATATCGATGAAGCTGCAAAAAGAAATGGAAAGTGTTATTGCACAAGGACAAAAAATTTGTTGATGAAGGATACAAAGTATGCGAAGATTTAGTAGCCGACTTTGCTGAATTCAACCGTATTGTTTATTTAGGTGCAAACACATTGAAGGGTATTGCTCAAGAAAGTCAATTAAAGATTTGTGAATTGACTGCTGGTACTGTTACAACTACATTTGATAGTCCAATGGGATTCCGTCACGGACCTAAATCAGTTATTAATGATGAATGTTTAACAGTTGTTTATTTATCAGATGATGAATATCAAAGACAATATGAATATGACATTATTAAAGAAATGAGTGGACAACGTAAAAAGAATCGTTTAGTTGCTGTTTCTAGTCATGCAGATGCTGAAATCGAAGGATTAGTAGATACATTCGTCAACTTTGATTTAGATGCACCAAAAGATAATATTTTCTTAGGATTTGACTATATTTTAGTTGCTCAAGTTATCGCATTATTTAAATCATTGAGTTATAAGATTACACCAGACAATCCATGTCCAACAGGAGAAGTAAACCGTGTTGTTAAGGGTGTAACTATTTACCCATATACTGCAAAGTAAAAATTTAGAGGAGACAGAAGAAGATGATAGGATTAATTGTTACTGGTCATGGTCACTTTGCATCTGGCTTAACTACAAGTTTAAACTTGATTGCTGGAGATGCAAAAGATTATGTTGCTGTAGATTTTGAGGCTACAGATTCAACAGATGATTTAGCAAAAAAATTAACAGACGCTATGGATTCATTAAAAGACTGCGAAGGAATCATTGTATTAAGTGATTTAGCTGGTGGTTCTCCATTTAAGACGGCTGTTGAAATTGGTTTCCCAAGAGGAAATGTAGAAGTTATTGCAGGTACAAACTTAGGTATGTTAGTAGAAATCAACTTGACTCGTACTTTCTCAGAAGATGTACATGCTTTAGCTGAATCTGCATGCAATGTTGGAAAAGACCAAGTTGTGCGTTATGTATTCCAACATATTCAACAAAATGACGATTTAACAGATGGTATCTAACAATTAAGCTAGGCTATGACCCAATGTCATTAAGTTAAGAAAGCATGAAAAAAGAGTACATTTTTATTTTGTACTCTCTTTTTTTAATTCTTTAAATGCGAAAACGAAATCACTATCATCATAAGTCGATAAAAAATTTATTTTGTTAGAATCATTTGATTCTACAATAGTTACTCCATAATTTTTTACTAATCTTGATAGTCTCCATAAATTAGTATCTTTTAGTGCTAATACTTTTGTATGTATTAATACTCCATCTTTAAAGGTTTCAATTTTATCAATTAAATCAACAACCTGGTTTCTGTACATGTCCATAATATTAGATTCAGAATCTTCAACACGCCAACTGTTAAAACCAAATGATGAATCATTTTTTTGCACCATACCTATATTCATTCCTTCATTAAAATCAGAAATTAAAATTTCAGTATTAAATACTCTATTATCATTTCTTGCGTCTTTGTCATAATTAACAGATATAACATAATTATCTTTGGTAAATATATCGGGCATCAAGGGGAAGAAAGTAATTTTAATGTCATTTAATCCATAAGGCTGACTGTTTGGATAAATTGAATTAAAAACCATTTTCATAGAATTCGTCCATGATGAAGTATCGTTATTTTGAATACAGGAAAACAAATAATTAGAACCTCTCAAACGAGTTAATTGTTGTCTATGGATTCCTATTAAATGAGGATAATTTTGAATTGTGTTTATAACTAAAAAGACTTGACCAGATTTTGTATAAATTCTGTAATATTTATGTACAAACTCATCTAAAAATATTTGAGCGCTTTCTTGCAAAAATGATAAATCAATATTCCACATATTATAACCTTTCCTAATAATATGCAAAAGAGGCACATAAAGTGCCTCTTTTGGATGACCGTTGTCCCTGTATTGTTTTTTTTAAAAGGGCCCAGGGTGACGATGGCGTCATCAGCGCTCCAAGGCTTTACTTGATATTAAATCAAATATTCCTCGCCTTTATTGTGTTTATATTATAGCGCATATTGTAATTTATTTCAACCAATAAGATTTTAGATTCTAAAGTATAAAAAACAGGTGCCGACTTTTGCAAATGTCTCTTATCGCTTTTATATAAAGCCAAAATAGAAACTATTTATTCGAAAAATTTTATCGTTTCAGTTTTACTAAAACCGCTTTATTTAAAGCACATCTGCAAGTTAGAGGAATCGTTTCTGTTCCTTAGCACCTGATTTTTAGACTATAGAGGATTTTAGACTATAGAACTTAGAACAAGTCTCGAATAATTCTTTAAGCGTTTATAAAACTTTTTAATTAAAGTCATGCTCAGGGTTCATATCCAATACATAAAAAGAACTTTCGTATGTTATACCAAATATAACAAAAGCTCCCTTGCCACCTTTTTTTAGATGCATATGTTCCAATTCTCTTAATTCGTTTGATTTCCCAATTAATTTATTGCTATCTTCAGTATCAATGGCTTTAAATTTCTTGATAAGATTTTTTACATACGTATTTTTGTTTTTACTTATTTTGCTTCCATTTTTAGACGTGTATTCTTGAATTGCTTTTTCTAAAGTATCAAAACAACTAAATTTATAAATAAATTCTTCTAAATCTGGAAAATATCTGCAATTATGTTTTCGTTGCGTAGTATGTAAATATTCTAAGTCTTTTGAATGCATGAGATGTAAGAATTTGAAATCAAGATTTGGTGATTTAACCTTTACATTAACTACTGCACCTTGGGATAAGTTCCTGTATGTTGTTGTATCACGATTAACTTTGCTCATCTGCTATTGCTCCATAATATTGTTTCATTGTTTCAACGGATATAACATTTGAGCATGATGCAAACATCGGTAAATTTCCTCTTTGCTCTTGCCATGGAGTTTCACTATGCGTTTGTGCCTCTAAAGTGTCTGCTGAGTAAGCACCATAAGAATGCCAAACCGAATTTAGTATTTCAAGCTGAGAATCCGAAAATTTAGAAAATAACGAATCTTCTTCTGGTTTAGTACATTGTAAATGAATAAGACTCCATCCATAATCTTTATATAGATTCCATAATTTTAAATTTACAGGTCCGTGAACCCATGCTTGGAATTCATTATTTCTACATATTGGGGCATCTAGTAGTGTTTCACTCCATGCTTCAGCATAATAACAAAGCTTTTGTATTTTTTTATGACTCATATCTTCTTTTAATAAAAACCAATTAGCAACATCAGTAATATCTGCATTTACTGAAACAACTCTTTCTAATTTCATTAATATCACCCCTATAATTTAATTTCCCATTACTATTTCTAAAATAATTATATCATGTTTATAGCATGAATTTATACATAAAACAATTGTGAATATGTTATTTGTTTATAAGTACACTGTTACGGGAGGAATACTTGTGAACAAATTTAAACATATGAAAAAGATACTAAAACAATGTATACATCAGTTAGATGAATCTTCTTCTTTGTTTGTTGTCAATCCAGAAAAGGATTTCACTCGGAAAAGAAAACATTTGTTTGGAAACACATTGATGAACGTCTTATTATTAGAAGGTGGTTCATTAAAAGATGAACTGTACAAATTGTTTGGATATAATCTAGATACGCCAACTGTTTCATCTTTTATTCAGGCAAGGGATAAGATTAAGCCAGATGCTTTTCATACCTTATTCAATTTATTTAATGAAAGAACAAGAAAACCTAAATTATATAAAGGATACCGTCTTCTAGCTGTGGATGGTTCGACATTGCCAATCACTTCTGAAATCAAAGATAATAAAACAACTATCCGAAAAGCGAATAATTCAGATAAACCGTTCTCTGCTTTTCATCTGAATACAAGCTATGATATCTTGGAATATACCTATGATGATATCGTTCTTCAGGGACAGGCTATACAGGAGGAACGTGATGCATTGAATAAAATGGTAGAACGCTATAAAGGGGGCAAAGCTATTTTCATTGCCGACAGGGGCTATGAATCCATCAACTCCTTTGAGAAGATTCATTTATCTGGAAATAAATATCTAGTTCGAGTCAAGGATATTCATTCCACTGGGATGTTACGCAGTTTTGGACCATTTTCAGATGATGAATTTGATGTGCAAGTTAAACGAACATTAACTAGAAAACAGACGAATGAAATAAAAGCTCATCCTGAAATCTATAAGTTTATGCCACAAAATCAGCGATTTGATTATTTTAGAGATACTTCTTTTTATGATTTTGAGTGTCGAGTGGTTCGTTTTAAAATTGCAGAGGATACATACGAATGCATTGTAACCAACCTGGATAAAGATGAATTCACTATACAGGATATCAAAGAACTGTATCATCTTCGCTGGGAAATCGAAACAAGCTATCGTGAACTGAAATATGATTTAGATTTAAACACACTGCATTCCAAAAAGCGAAACCTGATTGAGCAGGAAATCTGTGCAAAGATGATTCTTTATAATTTCTGTAGTCGTATTACCAATGGAATTGATATTGCCAAACGAAAACGTAAATATGAGTATCAGCTCAACTTTGTTCGGGCTTTTCATATCATTCGTGAACACCTTAAGAAAGTGAAAGTTCCTACTTATATTTGTGATATTATTGCTAAGGAAATTCTTCCTGTTCGCAGAAATCGGCAAAATAAAAGAAAATTGAAACCTAAAGCTCCAGTCTCCTTCAATTACCGTTTCGATTGATACTTATGGCCACATGTCCAACGATGTAGCAGAAATGCTACACTTTTTGTCGTGAAAGCAAATAAAAAGACTGCTTAGATGAACCAATCTAAACAGTCTGGTCATTCTTAACTAAATGACATTGGGCTATGACCTAGCTTTTTTTCTTTATTGTAATCTTTTCAAAAATATGTAAATAAGGTATGATTATTTACAAATGGAGGTATCTTATATGGATTATAAAGGAAGAATTGAGGCATCTATTCAAGAACATTTAGATGCATATATGGATATCGTAAAAACACTATACGATAATCCAGAAACAGGTTTTCAGGAGTATGAAACACAAAAGGTGTTGGTCAAATATTTGAAAGATGCAGGCTTTGATGTAAAGTCTAGCGTTGTGGTTGATACAGATTTTGTGGCTGAATATAAATCAGGTAAAGAAGGACCAACGATTGCCTATATGTGTGAATATGATGCACTACCAGAAGTTGGACATGGATGTGGCCATAACTTAATTGCTGGTATTGGTATTGCGGCTGGTGAAGCCTTGAAGAGTGTTATTGATGAAATTGGTGGAACCGTTCGTGTTGTGGGAACTCCTGGTGAAGAGAATTTTGGTGGTAAAGTCAAAATGAGTGAAGCTGGTGTCTTTGATGATGTTGATGCCGCTTTAATGGTACATCCAAGTACTGAAAATGGAGTTGGATCAAGATCATTGGCTATTTTACCTATCAAATATGAATTCTTTGGTAAGAATGCGCATGGATGTCGTCCTCAAGAGGGTCATAGTGCATTAGATGCAGCGATTAGCACATATACACAGATTTCAATGTTACGTCAATTTGTAACGCCTGGATCATATATTCATGGAATTATTCGTGATGGTGGTTTAGCTGCCAATGTAATTCCTGCTTATGCAAGTATGGAGTATTATTTTAGGGCACCTACAATGGCTTATTGTAAAGAAATTGCAACTCGTGCTGAAGATTGTGTAAAGGGTTCTTGTATTGCAAGTCAAACAACATATAAAACAAGTATGTATGAGTGTCCTTATGAAGATACAAAGATCAACTATACTTTAGCGGATATGTTGACAGAAAAGTATAAAGAACTAGGTGTAGAACAGATTAATCCAGTAGATGAAGTTCCATGTGGTTCCACAGATGTAGGAAGTGTAAGTTATGTTTGCCCTACAATTCAGGGAACGATTAAAATTGCCGATTGTACTGTGGCTGGTCATTCTAAAGAAATGGCAGCTGCAACAATTAGTGAGGATGGAAAAGCTGGATTGGTAACAGCGGCTACAGCGATTGCGTTAATTGGTTTAGATTTGATTGTTAAACCAGAAAGGTTAGAAAAAAGCAAAAAAAAAGAGTTTAAAGAAGGGACATGCTAATTAGCATGTTCTTTTTATTTTGTGAAAAGGTTTTCAAAATTGATTTTTAAACTGATTTTGTGATAATTATGTTATTTTTTTTTTACCAATTTTTATAATTGTTAGTGATAAAAAATAAAAAATTACTAAAAAGTGCAAACAATTTCTTAAAATGTGTAAAAAGAAATTATGAATAGAAAATGTATAATATAGTCAAGATAGTTATTCTTTAAAGAAGAAAGCGCTATCAGGAAGGAGAGAGAATATGCCAAATATCTTATTAACAAGAATCGACAATCGTTTGATTCACGGTCAAGTTGCAACTCAATGGAGTGGAGTTCTAGGAGCTAACTTATTATTAGTTGCAAATGACGCTGTCGCAAAAGATGAATTCCGTCAAGGTTTGATGAACATGGCTGCTCCAGCTTATGCTCAGACTCGTTACTTCTCAATTCAGAAGACAATCGACATTATTGGAAAAGCAAGCCCTGCTCAAAAGATCTTCATCATTTGTGAAACACCTCAAGATGTATTACGTCTAGTTGAGGGTGGTGTTCCAATTAAAAAATGTAATATTGGAAACATGCACATGTCTGAAGGTAAACGTCAAGTCGCTACTACAGTAGCTGTAAATGACGATGATGTTGCTGCATTCAAGAAATTGCAAGAATTAGGAGTTGAATTAGAAATTCAACGTGTACCTGACATCGCACCTGAAGATATTAATAAACTTTGGAGTTAATCCAAAAAAGGAGAAAATGAAAAATGAATATTGTAGAAATTGTGTTATTGGCAATTGTAACATTCTTCTTTGCCATCGACCAATTCTCATTAACTGAAATCGTTTATCGTCCTATCATTGCTTGTCCAATTATTGGTGCAATCTTAGGTGATGTAAACACTGGCTTAGTTGTTGGTGGTACATATGAGTTAATGATGGTTGGTAACATGCCAGTTGGTGGAGCACAGCCTCCTAACGCTGTATTAGGATCAGTTGTTGCTATGATTTTCGCTGTTAAAGCAAAAATGGATATTAATGCTGCTTTAGGAGCTTGTATGATTTTCGCTACATTCGGACAATACGTTGTAACATTAACATTTACAATTATGTCTGGTTTAATGGCTAAAGCTGATAAAGCTGCTAATGAAGCTAATCCTAAAGGAATTACAGCTGTATGTAATACTTCTATGGCTATCTTAGGTACTTTATTTGCTGTAATCGCTATTTTAGCATATGTTGGTGGAACTGCTGCTTCTGGTGCTTTACAAAGCTTAAGTGAAAACGCAAGCTGGTTCATGGGTGGTTTAAGTGCTGCCGGTGGAATGATGCGTTTCGTAGGTTTCGCTGTATTGTTAAAGATTATGCTTTCTAACGACTTGTGGGGATGGTTACTAGGTGGTTTTGCAACTGCATTACTATTTGGTAACGTTGAAGCTACAGCTTCTGCTTGCTTGATCTTAGTTGCATTCATCGGTGTTGCAATCGCATTATTAGACTTCAAGATTACTTCTATTGAAACAAAAAGCTGCGCAGGGAGGTGTAAGTGATGGAATCTAATGCAATGACTTCTTACAAGGATACTACTCCTCTTTGCAAAGATTAGATAATCAAACTTTAAAATAAAATGGTATGGCGTTCTTGCCAATTACAGGCTGCGTTCAACTACGAACGTATGCAATCTGCTGGTTGGTTATGGGCTATTTTACCAGGTTTGGAAAAAAATCCACACAAATAAAGATGACTTAGCTGCATCTATGACTCACAACATGGATTTCCTTAATACTCACCCATTCTTCGTAACATTCGTTATGGGTATCGTGTTATCAATGGAACAACAAAAAACAGATATTCAGACAATTCGTTCTGTACGTATCTCAACTGCTGCTCCATTAGGTGGTATTGGTGATGCATTGTTCTGGTATACATTAATTCCTATCACTGCTGGTTTAACTGCAAACATGGCTATTGATGGAAGTATCATGGGACCAATCTTATACTTCGTTATCGCATTCGGTGTTGAAATGGTATTACGTTATGCTTTAATGTACTGGTCATACAACTTAGGTTTAACTGCTGTTAAGATGATGACTGCTAACGCTAAAGCATTCACTCACGCTGCTAGTGTATTAGGTGTATTCGTTGTTGGTGCTTTAATTTCTAACTATGGTGGTGGAACTAAATTAGGTATCTCAATCGCTAATGGTGAAGGTGATCCAATTGTTATCCAAAAAACTACTTAAATATGATTTTACCTTGCTTAATCGCATTCGCATTCACTATGATGTGCTATGTATTGATTAAGAAGAAAAACTGGACTCCAGTAAAATGTATCGCATTATTCTTAGTAATCGGTATTGTTGGTGCTGCATTCGGTATCTGGGCTGGTGGATACACACCTCTAGTACCAGTTCCTTGGACAGTTATCTAGTAGGCTAATCTAACGAAGTTAGAATATTTTCTCTCAAATATAAGGTTGTAACGGATTATATCCTTACAACCTTTAATTTTATTTTAGCTCATTAAATATTATAATTTAATGGTTTAAAAAATGAAATTAAGGAGGTATATATATTATGGCAGATAAAAAGTATCCAGTTCTTTATGCGACAAGTGTTAAAGGAACTATTTTTAGACATTGTGGAATTTATAATACTATTTATTTTAATATATATAATAATAAGGAATTAGAGGATAAACCTTATTATTTAGAATATATGGAAGAGACAAGAGAAGAAGTTTATAAGGCAATTCAGAATAAATTTACAATGTCTCAACCTTTAAAAGTGACAAATGATCATAAGGTTTTCATTATTTTTAGAGGCAATGTTGATATGCGTGATGTGAAAACTTTCTGTAAAATGATGCTGCAAGAGTTGGAATATTTTACGGAAGGTGTGCATAAAGCGGATTATGCAGAATTAGAAACGATGTTTATGGAGATTGGGCGTGCTCCTACTTTTATGAAAGCTTCAAAAGTTGGAGAAAAGTTGACACAAACAGATATTCTTGACAAAATAATGGTGCGCATGGATGGTCATGATCAACCTCAGGATAATGGTTGCTTGACACCATATACGGATTATGTTGATTTTAAAGAGGAAGAAAAACGACAAAATCTTAAAAAAGAAGAACTCGAAGAAGTAGTTGAGTGGTAAGGAGATATTATGGCACAAGGAAGAAAGACAAGACAAAAACAACAAACAGATTTAAAAGGAAATGTATCTGGTTGGCACGTTTATAAAGATGATCGTGGAAGAGCTGTATATTATGATGTATTCTCAAAAACAGGATATATCTTGGCAAACAATGAAGAAAGATATAAACAATTTAGTATGCGCTTTGTGATGGGACTAATTGGATTTATCCTGATATTGATGTTTAATATGCCTATCTGGTTATGTGTTTTAGCAGGTGTTGGTGTATATGCTTTCTTAGAATTTAGATTTAGAAAGTTCTTAGCAACTTTACCTCGTATTGAAAACTTTAAATGTAATGAAAAAATGAAGAGTGAAGCTTCAATTAAAACATTAGAAACAAATAAAGTGATTTTAAAAATGGTTTTATTAATCGCTTTATCTGTATTGATTGTACTAAATGCACTAAATGAACGCTACACAGGTTGGATGTTATATTTGAATTATGTAATTAGTGCATTAGCATTGATCTTTGCGTTATATCATGCAAAAAGAATTAATTTCAAGAAAGAGTAAGTAAAAGGTTCGGTTGAACCTTTTTTTTAAAGAAAAATGCGCACCTTTAAGATGCGCACATTGATATTAACGAACTAATTCTTCTTGGTGACTAGCGTAAGTGTATTCTTCAATCGTATACATAACGCGAGCTTTAATTAAATCTTCAGGTGTGTTGTTCAATTTACCTTCACGTACCAATGTATATTGGAAAGGCATATATTGACTTAGCAATGGTAATGGTACTGGGTGTTCTTTTAAGTTTGACAATAATTTAGCTAAAGCATTTTTGACATTTTCTTGAGGTAAATAATAACGGCAACGATCAGAGAATGAATATTTACGTTTAAATGCGATTTCATTTTCTGTTCCATGATAATATGGAGCCCATTTACCAGGGTTTGCCAACATAGCTTTTGTCTAATTCTTCACGGAAGTGACTTGTTTCAAATCCGTAAACAGCAGCTAATTCTTCTTCAATCATGCATAATGAAAAGATTCCTTCACGAGCGGCATAAGTAAGTCCTGGACCAACTTTTAAAATTCCTACACCATCTTCTACTAATTCACGTAATTTGAATTTAGTTTGATAGTCTGTTGAGTGTCCTTCAAATACTAATTTGTCAAAATCTTTAATACTTGCCATTAAATCTTTTGCTCGTTCTCTATCATATTCTTCACATCCAGCATCTTTTTCTTCAACACCAGGTTGAACTACAGCTGCAATTACATGGTTCCATGCATTTGCGATTCCCATGTCATTAAATGCTTTTTTCAAATGTAGCTACTGTACTCTTGAAATCTTCAGGTTTTGTGACTTGCATACCCGCATTTTCTTCTTGTGCTCCACCTGGAATTGGAACTTCACTACCTACGATGTATACTGGGTGAATTGCTTCTGGATTTTCTTGAAGTAATTCTTGATAAGCTTCTTCACATACTTTAGCTAAAGTAGCTCCACGACGAGCGATAGTTTCATCACTTAAACGAGTGTTTGGATCATCATCTGCAACCTTCATACTTGTATCAATATGAATTTTAGTAAATCCAGCACGTACATAGTCGTGAACTAATGTTTTTGCGTATTCCATCGCTTCAGCTTCTGGTTTGTTTGAAACTGTTAATGGTCCTAAGTGATCACCACCTAAGAAAATACGATCACTAGATAATCCAGCTTCTTTTGCTTTTTCATGGCAGAAGTTGAAGAAATCTTGAGGTGTCATTCCAGAGTAACCACCATTTTGGTCTACTTGGTTTGCGGTTGATTCAATTAAAACACATGAATCTTGTTTTTTTGCGGTTTCCATCGCAGCTTCAATTACGAATGCATTACTTGAGCAGCACGAATAGATAGCTACGGCTTTACCTTCTTTTTGTTTTTTTACAATGTTTAATAATGGATTTTGTTTAGGCATTATATGTCCTCCTTAACTGATTTTATTATACAGTATGTTTAACTTTTTTTCTCCTTTTTAACATAAAGTCAATTAAAAAGTGCAAATATTACTAATTTGTTAAAAATGACAAAAGCATTACTAAAATGTTTATTTTATTTTGAAAGCGCTATGCTATAATAGTGGAAGAAATATATGGAGGAGATACAAATGAAAGTTATCGTATGTGAAAATTATGATGAAATGTCAGCTAAGGCGTTTGGTGTCATGAAAGAATTGTTAGATGCAAAAAAAAGATGCTGTATTAGGATTGGCTACAGGATCTAGTCCGGTTGGATTATATAAAGAAATGATCCAATACTACAAAGATGGATATAGCTATAAAGATATTAAATCTTATAACTTAGATGAATATGTAGAATCGATCGTAATGATCCTCAATCTTACTATACATTTATGTATGAAAACTTATTCAAAGATATCGATATCGATTTGAATAACACACACGTTCCGTTATGGAAATACAGAAGCAGATTGTAAAGCTTATGAAGATGCTTTAAGTGAAGTATCTATTGATTTACAAGTATTAGGAATTGGGCAAAATGGACACATTGGATTCAATGAACCTGGTACTCCATTTGAAGAATTAACACACATTGTTGATTTGACAGAAAATACTCGTGAAGCAAATGCTCGTTTCTTTGATAATGATATCAATAAAGTTCCAACACAAGCTATTTCAATGGGAATTGGAACAATTATGAAATCTAAAAAAGTATTATTAGTGGCAAATGGCGAAAATAAAGCAGATGCAGTGAAAGCTATGATTGAAGGACCAATCGATACAGCATGTGCTGCAAGTGCATTGCAAAACCACGCAGATGTAGTTGTTGTATTAGACAAAGCGGTGCTAGTAAATTGAGCAAATAATTATATTTGTCTTTGTTGGATAGGGAATTCATTTCTCTATCCTTTTTTATTTGTGTTAAAATGAACATGTATGAAAAAAATGGATATATAGAATTCTTTTTAGTTGTTTGTCTTTGTGTATTTGGATATAGTGCATATAATTTATGGGATATTTATTCACAAAAACAACAAGTAGAAAATGAAACTAAACAATTAGAAAAAAGTGTAATCAAAAAAAAGGACAAAGAAGAAAAGAAAGTGTTAGATCCGGATTGGAGCAAACTTAAAGCGGAAAATGAGGATATTGTAGCATGGATCTATGTTCCTGATTGTGATATTTCTTTTCCGGTTGTGCAAACAAAAGATAATCAATTTTATTTGAATCACACTGTGAGTAAAGAATATAATGATAGAGGTTCGATTTTTTTTTGGACGCGAATGCGAATGGACAATTTCAAGATGATAATTCAATTATATATGGACATTCTGTAGAGGGTGGAGGTATGTTTACCTTATTAAAAAAGTATTGTGATAAAGAATTTTTTTGAAACTCATCCATCATTTTATTTATTAACACCAGATGCGAATTATAAGTGTCATGTTTTTAGCATTTGCGAAAACGACAGAAGATAGTGTATTCTATACAACGTCATTTGGTGATTATAGACAAGAGACGTTGGATTCTATGCAACAAATGTCGACTTATTTTAATGAATTAGATGATATAGATGCGAATTACGTATCTTTATCTACTTGTGATTTAGAATATGGATTTAATTCGAATCATCGTTTTGTCTTAACTGGCCTTATGGTAAAGACAAGTGGCGATATTGTTTTAAAAGATTGATATATGATATACTTGGTGAGGTTTTTTAATATGAAAAAAATTTGTTTTGTGACAGGAGGAACGGGTGGACATATTTATCCGGCTTTAGCTTTGGCGGATAAAATGAAAGAACTTGATTCTTCAACGGAAATATTATTTATTGGAAATGATGATCGCATGGAAAAGGATTTGATTCCTCAAAATGGATATGCGTTTAAGGCTTTACACACTTCTGGATTGGTAGGAAATGCATTTAAAAAATGTATGGCCGTTTGTCAGATGTTTAAAGCAGAAGGTAAGGCAAAAAAATATTTGAAAGAATTCAAGCCAGATATAGTTATTGGCTTTGGAGGCTATGTGAGTGCGCCTGTTATTATGGCAGCTCATTCTTTAGGTATCCATACTGTAATCCATGAACAAAATTCTATTGTTGGAAAAGCAAATCAGCTTGTTATGAAAAAAGTGGATGCGATTATAACTTGTTATGAAAAGTGCAATGAGGTTTTTCCTAAGGAAAAGATTCACATGCTTGGAAATCCAAGAGCTACAATTGCTAAAGAAGCAAAATTTGATGAAGACTATTTTAAATCACTCGGCTTAGATTTAGATAAAAAGACCATTCTTATTGTTATGGGCTCTTTTAGGTTCTAGTTCAGTAAATGAATTGATGAAGAGTGCTCTAAAGGATGTTGATGGTGATTTACAATTTTTGTATGTCTGCGGAAAAGATAATTCGCAAGATTTGAATTTGTTTGAAAACCAAAAAATATTCATGTTGTACCATATGTAGATACTTTACGTATATATGGACATGTAGATGGAATGGTTTGTCGTGCAGGAGCAACTACACTTGCAGAAGTAACAGCTTTAGGTATTCCATCTATTGTGATACCAAGTCCTTATGTGGCAAACAACCATCAATTTTATAATGCGAGCATGCTATTAAAAAAACAGGCTTGTCGTATTATTGAAGAAAAAGATTTAAATGCAGAAACATTGCAGGGACAAATTGTTTCTTTATACGCAAATCCTGTGGTATATAAAGAAACGCATGAGCATGCTTTGCAGATGGGAAAACCAAATGCGGCATATGATATTATAGATTTATTAAAAAAATATATGTAAAAAGGGGAAGTAATATGAGCATTAAGGATCGTTTAATGACGTATGCAGAAGTTTTAGAACATGAATCTATGAAGAAACATACAACTTTTAAGATTGGTGGCTTTGTAGATTATTATATTTATCCAAAAAATTGTACAGCTTTGATGTGTGTACTCGATATACTTGCAGAAGAAAATATTCCATATTATGTACTTGGACGTGGATCAAATGTTTTATGTTCAGATACGGATTTTCATGGTGCAATTATAAATTTAGATCGTACTCTGAATGACTTTTATTTTGAACCAGATGGAATTTTAGTGGCACAAGCAGGATGTTCAATTATAAATATGGCGGTAGAAGCCATGAAAAGATCGTTGACAGGATTGGAATGGGCAAGTGGTATTCCAGGTTCTATTGGGGGATGTCTGTATATGAATGCAGGTGCCTATAAAGATAATATGGCAAATCATTTAGTGGATGTATGTGTTTTAAAAGATAATACAATTTGTTGGATGAAGAAGGATGAATTGGATTATGCATATCGCCATTCTATTTTTCAATCACATAAAGATTGGACTATTTTAGTGGGTCGCTTCCAATTAGAAAAAGGAAATCAAAATGATATTCGTGATTTAATGGATGCTAGACGCGAAAGAAGAATGAGCGCACAACCATTGGATAAGCCATGTGCAGGAAGTGTTTTTAGAAATCCAGAAGAAATTCCTGCTTGGAAATTGATTGAAGATTTAGGTTTACGTGGCCATAAAGTTGGTGGGGCTAAAGTGAGTGAAAAGCATTGTAATTTTATTGTGAATGATGATTTAACCGCTACAGCTCAAGATGTTCGTGATTTAATTCATGAAATCAAAGTCAAGGCTAAAAAAGAATATGATATTGACATGGTAACGGAAGTTGAGCAGTTATATTGGTAAAGAAAAAAATAAAGCTAACCATTAAACAAACAATTATTTTTAGTTTTGTTTTTATGATGGTGGCTAGTGTTTTTGTGTATTACTTTTCTACAGATTCCCATGTCAAAGTTTTGTCGTGTAAAAATAATTACTATTTATCAGATAACGAAGTTTATGATTTGGCAAACGTGAGTACAAAAACTCGTCTTTATTTTGTACCTTCTATTCTATTTGAAAAAAGAGTAGAGAAGATGCCATTTGTACAGTCTTGTAAAGTATCAAAGAAGAATCGTAAATTGACTTTTGATGTGCAAGAAAAATTGATTGTTGGCTATTATGTAAGGGGTGATAAAAACTTTGCGTTGCTTCAAGATGGGACATCCATTGAAATTGAAGAACAATATTTGAATATGATCGTGCATTTTCCTTTGTTGTCCGATTTTAATGCGAAACAACGTAAACAGTTATGCGAACAATTTCAAAAACATAGCAAAATATTAACGCGGGATTTAATAGAAAAGTTTGCGGAAATTGTACCTTATAAAGCGAGTTACGAGAAAAAATATGTTCAAGATCACGATGCAGGATGGTAATATTGTTTATACGAATTTAAATAGTATAAAAATGCTTTCAAAATACCAAAGTGTATTGACGAAACTTAAGGGACAGTCGGTATGTTTGGTTTTAGATTCTACACATTCTACGATTGAAAAAGTAAATTGTGAGGATTTGAATTCTAAGAAAAAGGAAGAAGAGCAAAAAAAGACTTCTGAAAAAGCGGAAACAGAAACATCACAAGAAACTGAGAATCAAGAACAACAGCCAGATAATGAAGAAACAGAAAATGAGGCGGAGTGGGTTTATGATGAGAATACGGGAGTATATTATCATGAAGCTATAGGTATGTATTATGATCCGAATACCGATGAATATTATGATGAAAATGGGACATATTATTATTGGGATGAGGATTCACAAAGCTTTGTAGAAGCGTATTAGGATTTGTGTTTATATTTTAAGTAGAGTATAATTAATAAAAACAGGAGGTTTTATTATGCCTATTAATAAATCAACAGAATACGGAAATATCGAAATTTCATTAGATGCGATTGCCAATTTAGCAGGTGGTGCAATTACTGAATGTTACGGTATTGTAGGTATGGCAAGCCAGAAAACATTGAAGGATGGCTGGGCAGAATTATTGAAAAAGGAAAATTACGCTCGTGGTGTTGTTGTGACACAAGATGAAACGGGTTTGGTTTTAAATCTTTATATTATCGCATTGCAAGGAATTAAATTAAGCGAAGTTGTATATGAAGCACAAAAAAAGCGCGTTAAATATGTATTGGAAAAGACTTTGGAAGTTAAATGTAACGCTGTAAACATTTATGTTCAAGGTGTACGTGCAGTTAAGTAGGGGTTAAAAAATGGAAAAAATCAATGGTGTATTATTTAAACAGATGCTTGAATCCGGCATGAATAATTTATCAAATCATTCAGCCGAAATTGATGCATTGAATGTTTTTCCTGTACCAGATGGTGATACTGGAACAAATATGCATTTAACTGTATCAAATGGTGTAAAGGAAGCTCTTAAAACGAATTCGGATTCTGTAAAAGATATTGCGAAAACGTTATCTCGTGGATTATTAATGGGAGCACGCGGTAACTCAGGTGTTATTACTTCACAGATTTTTAGAGGAATCTATCAAGCTGTTGAAGACTTAGATGATATGAATGCGTCACAATTGGCTCACGCTTTAGTGAATGGTAGTCGTGTTGCTTATCGTGCTGTTATGCGTCCAGTAGAAGGAACGATTTTAACAGTAGTTCGTGAAGCTGCAGACTATACATATGCATATACTACTACAGAAGAAGTAACAGACTGCATGGATGTGATGAAAAAGATGGTGGATGAAGCCAATGCTTCTTTACAAAGAACACCTGAATTATTACCAGTACTTGCAGAAGTAGGTGTAGTTGATAGTGGTGGAAAAGGACTTTGCGTAATCTTAGAAGGTTTCCTTGCAGCTATGGAAGGTCAGCCACTTCAACTTGAAGGTGCAAAAGCAGCTGGTGAGAGTGCTCAAACAAAAGTTGAAGGTGGAGAAGAAGAATATGGTTTCTGTACAGAATTTATTTTTTTAAGCTATCTGAAAATGGTATTCGTCATTTCTCTGAAAACTAGCTTTAAAGATGAATTAGCTACAATTGGTAATTCAATTGTTTGTGTACAAGATGAGGATTTAGTAAAAGTTCATGTTCATACATTAGAACCATTTACAGCTATTAAAATGGGACGTCGTCAGGGTCGTTTTATTAAATTAAAAGTTGAAAATATGCAAGAACAGCATGACAACATTATTGAAAAAGAAGAAGAGGAAAAAATGGCAGAACACAAAAAATATGCCATTATTACCGTAGCTCCTGGTGATGGAATCAAGAAGATGTTCACAGAACTTAGAGCTGATATTGTTGTCGGTGGTGGACAAACAATGAATCCTAGTACAGAAGATTTTGTTTCAGCCGTTGAAAAGTTGAATGCAGATCATATCTTCATTTTGCCGAACAACTCAAATATTGTTTTAGCTGCAAGTCAGGCTGCACAAGTATGTTCGGATCAAGATATTCATGTACTTCCAAGTAAAACAATTCCACAAGGATTAAGTGCTTGTGTTATGTTTAATCCAGATGTTGAATTAGAAGATAACTTAGCTGAAATGAATGAGGCTATTGAAAATGTTAAATCTGGTGAAGTGACTTATGCGATCAAAGATACAACATATGATGGCCTTGAAATTAAAAAAAAAGATGAATATATGGGTATTTTTGGAAAAGATATTTGTGTATCTTGTCCAGATTGCATGGAAGCAACAAAAAAATTGTTGGATAAAATGCTAGATGATGATAGTGAACTTGTTACTTTGATTTATGGAGATACAGCTACAGAAGAACAGGCTGAAGAAATTGCTGCTTATATCGAAGATAACAGTGATGCAGAAGTTGAAATCCATGAAGGAAATCAACCGGTTTACTCATTTATTATTGGTGTTGAATAAGGGTCAGTATAAACTGATCCTTTTAATTTGGCCATTAAAAATAAAAAATACCAACGACACCACAAACAAGACAATGTAAAGAAAGTAGATTAATCGAAGCAACAAAAAGCTTGATAACTGTATGTTGAGGCCGTTGGAAATTTATAGTATCATAATATTGTCTTAGAGAATGGATAGAAATCGCAAACTTTGGTCGGCAAGATTTCTATTTTTTTATTTACGTTCAATCCCTTCTAAAAATACTGTAACAAAAAGATAGGAAAAGTTCATTCTAAAAGTGTTTAAAGGTTATCTCTTTCTCAGAGCTAAAATCCCTATGACTTTTAAAGTTTAATTTATCCCTGCTTTTAAATATTCAAAAAGACCGCATCAAGCGGTCTTGATAGTTTTATGCGTTTTGTTCTTGTTCTTGAAGTTTTGCCTTTTCAACAGGTTGAACCAATTTCTTTCCAGAACCAATGAAGATCATCAATCCTAATGCCATTAATAGAATAGCGAAGAATAATTGTAATCCGTCTGTCATAAATGCAAATCCACCAGTTACGAATAACTTTAAGCAGATGTTGTATACGGACATTCCTAAGCTTGTCATTGTTACAACTAACATCATAACCATAGGTACATATAACATGTATCCCTTACGTCCTGTAACTTTTAAGAATACAGATAATGAAACTAATACCATGGCAGCAAGCAATTGGTTAGCACTACCGAATAATGGCCAGATATTTAAGTATCCACCTAAGCTTAATAGGTAACCACCAGCTAATGTGATCAAAGTAGCAACGTATTTGTTTGTTAAGAAAGCGACAACACTGTTTGTTTCAACTTCTTCGTTTACTTCAAATAATTCTTGGAATGATAAACGTCCGATTCTAGCAACGGCGTCTAATGATGTTAATGCTAATGCAGAAACGAACATTGTCATAATACATAGACCCCATTCTTGAGGGAATCCAAATTGTGAAATCAATCCAGTAACACCTACTGAGAATTTGATGAATGGTGTTGCAGTATCGGCAAATGCCATAGAAGATAGTGTTTCATTCAATACGCCTTTACTAGCTAAACTAGTTAAAGATCCAACAACAACAATTACAAGTACAGCTAGTAATGATTCAAGTAACATACTTCCGTATCCAACTTGTAACATATCACTTTCGTTACGGATTTGTTTAGAACTTGTTTCACTAGATACAAGTGAGTGGAATCCACTAACAGCACCACAAGCAACAGTGACAAATAATGTTGGGAAGATATAGCTTCCAGTTGCAGATTTAAATCCTGTAAATGCAGGAGATGTAATTGTTGGATTTGATACGAATACACCAACAACAGCAGCAACGATCATTCCGATGAATAAGAATGTAGTCAAATAGTCACGTGGTTGTTTTAATACCCAGATAGGTGTAACACTCGCAAAGAAGATATAAACGAATACTAGATATACCCATGTCTGTTTAGTGAAGTAAACTGGGAATGCGATTCCTAATGCTAGCATCGCAACGATTAATGCGATACCAAGTACAGCTTGTTTCCACCCAGAAAGTCCTGTTTTCTTTAAGAAGAAACCAAATGCGATAGCTACAAATACATATAGAATTGTGATTGAACTTGCAGCTCCACTAGGTAATGATTGTGCACCAGCCGCATTATATCCATTTAATGATCCTGCAACCATGTCGGCAAATGCAGCAATTACTAATAAAGTGAATAACCAGCAGAACAAGAAGAATAATTTACGTCCTGTTTTACCAATATAAGTTTCAATAATTTGTCCCATAGATTTACCATGAGATTTAACAGATGCGTATAGAGCACCAAAGTCTTGTACGGCTCCAAAGAAGATGCCTCCGACCATTACCCATAGAAAAGCAGGTAACCATCCAAATACCATCGCAAGTACTGGACCTGTTACTGGACCGGCTCCGGCAATTGAAGAGAATTGGTGCCCAAATACTTCCCATTTGTTACTTGGAACATAATCAACTCCGTCTTCCTTTTCATATGCAGGTGTCTTAGCTTTTGGATCGATTCCCCATGTTTTAACTAAATAGCGTCCATAAACTAAGTAGGCTATTAGCAATAATGTAGCAGCAATAGCTAATAATAAATAGACCATTCATAATAACTTTCCTCCCTTAAAACTTTCTATTCAAATATTCAAATAATAAAAAAAAAGACCTCGTCTATCTAAGACGAAATCTAATATTATTCCGTGGTACCACTTAGTTTGCAACACTTTTGTTGCCACTTAGAACTTCTTAACGCGAAGGACGAATCATTTTACTATTATTTCAAATGATTAGCTCACAAGGGATAGCTCTAAGGACCATCGTTATCATTTCACCAAATTTGATACTCTCTTAACCGGGTTTGCTTAAAGTCATGTCTTGTTCACAGCTTTGAATATTTGTGGTTGTATAATATACCATCTTGAAAAACATGTCAACACAAAATGTAATAAAATGTAAATTGATTTTCATTAATTTACATAAATTACAATTGTCATTTGATTGTTAACGTGTGAACGTCTGTGCTATAATGTAAGGACGTTGTTGGAGGGGAATTCATGATTTATATAACTGGCGACATTCATAGAGAACAAGATATTCATAAAATCAATCCTAGAGAGTTTACTATTGGCGATACTTTAACGGAAAATGATTATGTTATTATTTGTGGTGATTTTGGTTGTGTCTGGGATGGAAGTACAGGAGATAACTTTTGGTTGAAATGGTTAGATTCGCTTCCTTGGAATACTTTATTTATTGATGGGAATCATGAAAACTTTGATGTCTTAAATACATATCCTATAGAAGAATATAAGGGTGGTAAAGTCCATCGTATTCGTTCTAAAGTATTTCATTTGATGCGTGGTGAAGTTTTTGATATAGATGGTTATAAATTCTTTACAATGGGCGGAGGATTTTCGCATGATGTATGTTATCGTACAGAACATAAAAATTGGTGGAAAGATGAGATTTGTACGATAGAAGAGGCAAAACACGCATTTGAAACATTGGAAAAAAATGAATGGAAAGTAGATTATATTTTATCGCATGACATATATTCATCTCATCCATTGGCTCATAAATATGAAATAGATATGAGTTTATATGGAGATAATTATTATGATTTACATGATTGTTTAGAAACGATTGAAAAGAAAACGGAATATAAAATGTGGTTTAGTGGACATTATCATGATGATTTAATTCACTATTCAGATTCACAAAAACCTTGTTTGACTTTATTTGATAAAGTGATGTTGTTAGAAACTATTGATGAAGAAATGAAAAGCCTGACTAAAATTTAGTCAGGCTAATTTTATATATTAAGATTTTGGTTTCGGAACAGGGGAATGCGGTATGTGAAAAACTGTCGAATTGTCACAATTTGTTGATTATGAGGAACGACAAAAAGGACTATTGAAAATAGCCTGCATTTTGTGTTTGTCTTTAATTGTTGAATTATTTTTTTACAATCATCTTATGATCACATTCAGGGCAGTGCATCATATAGTTTTCTTCAGGTTCATTTGGAAATAATTCATCGATTAACCATCTAGGTACTTCTTCTTCGTAACCGCATTTTGTACATTTCATCAATACATCTTTTTCTGTATGTTCTGTCATTTCTCTTGTCCTCCAATGGATTATATGTATAAGTATACTGCATAATGGCTCCACATTTACATTGAATTGGGTCTCTATTAAAAGAATCAATCAAATGAGTGCGGTACTTCAATTTATTGAGTTTGTTTTTAAGGGCCTTGGTTCTTGTTTCACGAGAATAATCCTTATTCTTTTTGATTCCAAGAAGTGCATGTACTTTATCTAGAGTTTTCTTAGATGCATTGGCATAGAATCCATAATATCGAGTGGTTAAGAAATGATAGTCTGGTATATGTATAATAAGACGGTTTATAAAATCAATCACATTATCTGTGACATCATGACGTTTTTCATCCTTATGATCATTGTAGAACCAGCTGACAGTATTTGATCCTTTATTGTATTCTGTGATTCTATTTTCAGCCATGGCAGGTCTACCGGCATAACGGATGAAATAGTTTACGCAGCCTTGAATATCTTTACTATTTTTTATTAGATGAAGTATCGTTAGAAGCGTTGTCAGGGGATTTGAATTTGGCGTAGACATAGAATCCTTTAGGATGATCTTTATAGAGTCTGTTCTTTTTTCTTCAGGTTTCTTTAAACCACCGGATTCCTGTATGAGTCGAATTAATTCAAATTGAAATGTTTTTCTAAGCTTAATGAAATTGAAATGATGAAATGTTTTGATTTTATCCTTTTTAAAGGAATAGATCAATTCAGGAATAAGACAATGGATGTGTGGATTCCATTTAAGGTCTCTTCCAAAAGTATGTATAGTGGCAATCATGCCAAATTCATTACGAACAGGAATATCTTTGAATATATAGTGGGTATCCGATAATTTTTTCTTTTTGAGTTTATCGGCAAGAGATTTATTGGTGAGAATGGAAATGGTGTTTCTGGAAGCAACAAACAAAAAGATTGAGTCGAGTACGATCCTGTCTGAACCAGTTTCTAAGTTCTTCAGGAATAGTAAAGACAATGTGCCTAATGAGGGCAGTCAAGACAAAAAAGAGGTAGCCTTGGCTGCAAGCTGTTTGGCATATTTAACACCACATGCATTACAAAAAAATCTAGAATGACAAGAATGTGGAATAATATTCCAGTTGTCACAATCCGTACATTCAAACTGATCAAAACCAAGATAGCATGTATGGCAAAGAAGAGAACGTTCTACATTGTCTAAAATACAAGGACGAGCTTTACCAGAAGCATCTAATTTTCGAATGTATTCAATATTATCGAAGAAGATATTCTTGATGGGATGAATAAAATCGAAGTTTCGAACATCACAATCTAATAATGATAGAGTTTCAATTGGAATGTTTGAATGATAAGTAGTGTCCATAATTGAAGTATAGAATTAAATAGAGATGTAAACAAGACTTGGCAAATGAAAAGCGCCCATACAAATCATTTTATATGATTTGATGGGCTTTTTTTATTAAAGGATATCTTGAAGATTATCTTCAATTGTTTGTTTTAATGTATCGAATGAGTGATCAAATCTTTGTTGATCATTTTCATTTAAGTGTAAACGAATAACTTGTTCTACACCATTTGAACCAACAACGCTTGGTGTTCCAATAAAGTATCCTTCTTTACCATATTCACCATTTTGATATGCACTAACTGGTAAGATAGCACGTTCATTATTTAAAATACAAGATACGATACGTTTTAATGCCAAACCGATTCCGTAGTAAGTAGCACGTTTTAATTCGATGATCTTATAAGCTTTGTCACGTACATCAATATAGATTTCTTGTAATTCACTTAAAGAAATATTATTTTCATCTAAGTATTCAAGTAAATTTTTGCATCCAATATATGAGTGGATCCAAGGAACGAAACTAGAATCACCATGTTCACCCATGATATAAGCATGGATGTTACTGTCAGCAAATCCTAATTTTTCACTTAATGCATGACGTAAACGAGCCGTGTCTAATACTGTACCTGAACCGATTACGTGGTTTTTAGGTAATCCACTTTCTTTCCAAGCTACATAAGTCATAATATCTACTGGGTTGTTTGCAACAACTAAGATACCATTAAAGTTATTTTCTTTTAAGGCTTGGCATACACCTTTTGTGATATTTGCATTGATTTTAACTAAATCCAAACGAGTTTGACCTGGCTTTTGAGCAGCTCCAGCTGTTAAGACAACGATATTTGTGTCCGTAGCATCTGCATAAGTTCCAGCTGTGATTTTCATCTTTGTATCTGCATATACAAGACCATCACTAAGATCCATTTGTTCTCCTCTTGCTTTGTCTTCATTCACATCGACTAATACAAGTTCATCAATACCTTTTTCAGAAAGCATTGAATAGGCAAAACTCATGCCGACAAATCCAGTACCAACAAGCATGATCTTTCTTTTTTTGATTTTTTCAGACATAACTTCATTCTCCTTCTTATATCTACACGTATATTATAGGTTAGTTTAAACTAAAAAAGCCAGTGAATCACTGGCTTATTTTGCTTGGGTTTGTGCTTGTAAGACAATTTCGACTTCGATTTCTTTAGAATCTCTATCAACAACCATCTTGACGTTGTCTCCAATTTTATGCTTTTTTAATATAGCTTTTACATCACTTGTTGATTGAATCTTTTCTCCATCAAAACGGATAATGCGGTCATTTTGTTTTAATCCGGCTTTATCGGCAGCTCCATTCTTTACGATTTGCACGATATAACAACCATCTTCATATTTAGAATTTTGCGTTTGGTTACTTGAAGTATAGTCATATAAACTAACATTCAAGGCTGGCCTAGAAGTTACACTTCCATTTTGCATAAGCTCTGTAATAACATCTTTGGCAGGTGTAATTGGAATCGCAAAGCCTAATCCTTCAATTCCTGTAGAACTTTCTTTCGCATTTACAATACCAATTAGATTTCCATCTGCGTTAAATAATCCACCTCCAGAGTTTCCTGGATTAATGGCGGCATCTGTTTGTAGTAAAGTCATTGTTTCGTTATCGATTGTAATCTGTCTATCGGTTGCAGAAATAATACCTGTAGTAACTGTGCCCCCAAGTTCGCCCAATGGATTTCCAATCGCAATGGCAGGATCTCCTACTTGTAAGATATCGCTATCACCTAATGTAGCGGCTAAAAGATTTTGAGCTTCGATTTTAATGACAGCTAAATCAGTTTGCGAATCTGTACCAATAATCGATGCATCGTATTCTGTTCCATCTGTTGTTGTGACTTTTAAACTGGTTGCACCACTCACAACATGATTGTTTGTGACAATATATCCATCTTCACTAATGATGACTCCACTACCTGCACCTTGAGACACATATTGGCCGAAGATAGAGTTTCCACTAGAAACAGACTCCGTCGTGATTTCTACTACGCTATCCTTACATTTTTCAACGATATCTGAAACATCTGCTACTTGAATGGTTCCAGAATTGGATTTATTAGTTTGTTGTTGAATGGTGACATTGGCGTTATTAGATAAATGACTTCCGGCATAACCAGTACCAAATCCGACAATACCAGATAACAAGATTATACCTGCAGTGGTTAGAATTTTATTTCGAACAGGAACATATGTTTTAGGTTTAAATTTTGGTGGTGTTTGCATGTTAATTCCTCCTTTTGCATGCTATATTCTGTAGTATACACCATTTATCATTAAATATATGTGTCAAATATACCTTTTTGTCTATACAAATTTGGGAATATTTGTATTCAGTGCTATAATAACGTTATAGAAAGCACGTTTAAGGGAGGTTTCATATGCCAATAAAAACGACAAAAAAAGTTACAAATAAAAAAGTAGTAAAAGAAGAAACAAAACCAGCTGTTGAAGCTAAAAAAGAAGAAGTAAAACCTGCAGAAGTAAAGAAAGCTACAAAACCAGCTGTTGAAGTTAAAAAGAAGAAGTAAAACCTGCAGAAACAAAAGAAAGCTCCTGCAAAAAAAAGCTACAACAAAGAAAGCTGCAAAACCAGCTGTTGAAGCTAAAAAAAAGAAGAAGTAAAACCTGCAGAAGTAAAGAAAGCTCCTGCAAAAAAAAGCTACAACAAAAAAAGCTGCAAAACCAGCTGTTGAAGTTAAAAAGAAGAAGTAAAACCTGCAGAAACAAAAGAAAGCTCCTGCAAAAAAAGCTACAACAAAGAAAGCTGCAAAGCCAGCAGTTGAAGCTAAAAAAGAAGAAGTAAAACCTGCAGAAACAAAGAAAGCTCCTGCAAAAAAAGGCAAAGTCAGCGGTTAAAGTTAAAAAAGAAGAAGTAAAACCTGCAGAAAAAAAGAAAGCTACAGCTAAAAAAACAACAAAGAAAGCTACAACTAAAAAACAACTACTAAAAAGGTAACGATTAAGAAAATGACTAAAGAAGAACAATATGCGAAGTTATCATTAGATACATGTCTTGATTTGGCAAAAGCGATGTCAATGAATGTAACTCGTGATTCTATTATTCAACAATTGATTTTAAATCCAGATGTAAAATCAGTTTCAAAAGATTTAGTGAATAAGTATCAATTAACAGGTAAATTTAATTTTGAAGAAGATGGATACGATGAAGATTTAGTAGAAGTTTTAGTATCTAAAGTATATGAAACAGCAGATATTAAACCTCAAAAAGCTGAAGATCTACAAGCGGATGTTGATCATGCATTGAATTATAAATTTACAGATGTTGTTGCGGATGGAGAAGAATATAAGGCTCAATTTGATACAATGCGTAAAGTATTGATGATTGCACAACACAAAGATATTCATGATTCAAAAAAATTAGATGAAGAAATTGGAATCGATGTTGAAAAATTCGTTGAAGAATTCATGGATCTTGCGTATAGCGTTTTGAAAACATGGAAATATGAAGATGTAGATTATTATGAACACTTTATTTATGCCGTATTATCACAATTAGAAGATCTACATGATACATATAGAAATCGTATTATGATGGATGTAGCTGATCTATATATCTTACATGGAGATTATGGATTAGGTGATGCAGATTATGGTTATATCTTAAGAGAAAACCAAATCAAAGATTATATCTATTATCGTTATGCTTCTATTTATGAAGGTGTGGATAAAGACAAGGCGAAACAAATCGCAAACCAAGCTTTACAATTTGTAGATGATCGTTTTACATATTATCCAAATATTATTGCAGTTTTAGAAGGTTAATGTGAATTCTGCTTGATTTTTAAAGGTGTTTTGCATATGATATATTTTGCGAATACTTTTAATCAAGGAGGATACAATGGCAGCTTCAAAAATTCCTGTGTGGATTAACCAATGCCTTGATCAATATGGTAACTGTGCGTGTGGACGTGCTATTACTAAAAAAATTGGTAAGGAGAATCTTTTACAAATTCTTGAAAATGAAGGATACCCATGTGAATTGGAAATCTTGAGTGATCAAAAAGACAAAAGTGCATATCCAAAAGATGGAACATATATTTTAACATTAAAAAATCGTCAATCTCTAATGGTTGACGAAGATGAAGACGAAGAGTAAATACTTCGTCTTTTATATTATAAATTTTTAATAATTTCGTCCGTGAATGCATCTGTAGAAGCACTTCCGCCAAGATCAAAAGTTAATACCTTTCTTTCTTCAAATGTTTTGTTTAATGCATTTCGAATTTTTGTGGCAACACTTTCCTGATGAAGATCCTCTAACATCATACAAGCCGATAATAATAAAGCGCTCGGATTTGCGATATGTTTTCCTGCAATATCTGGAGCACTACCATGCACAGCTTCATACATGGCATACTCATCGCCTTTGTTGCAACTTGGAAGTAAACCTAATCCGCCAATTAAGCCACTGGTTAAATCAGAAACAATATCTCCATAAAGATTTGGCATAACCATAACATCAAATTGTTCAGGATGCATCACAAGCTGCATGCAAGTGTTATCCACAATTAAGGAATTGGATTCGATTTGAGGATATTCTTTGGCAATATCTTCAAAAATATGAAGAAATAAGCCGTCGCTCATTTTCAAAATATTAGCCTTATGCACACAAGTTAATTTTTTACGATTGTTCTTAACACAATATTCAAAAGCAGCTCTAATAATTCTTGTACTTGCTTTTTTTGTGATGATCTTATAGGCATAAACTGTATTTTCATCAATCTGCTCTTCTTTACCAACATATAGATCTTCTGTGTTTTCTCTAAAAGTTACGATATCTACATTGTCAAATTTTGTAGGAATACAAGGATTGATTTAGCAGGACGAATATTTGCCCATAAATCATATTTGTTTCGCAATGTAACATTTAAAGAACGAAATCCTTTACCAACCGGCGTTGTGATAGGTGATTTTAATAAAATTTTGTTCTTTTCATAAGATTCAAAAAGCTTTTTCAGGAATATATTCCCCAGTTTCCTCATATACTTTTGCCCCTACATTAAACACTTCATATTCAAGCTTTGCGTTTGCGGCATTTAAAACTTTAATGACGGCATCCGTGATTTCTGGTCCGATTCCATCTCCTTTAAAAACTGTTATTGTTGTCATTTGATTTCCTCCATTTCTCCTACATAAACATTGGCAGGTCGAATTAATTTACGATTGGATTGACGATTTTCTAAATGATGACTTACCCAGCCAGCTGTTCGACTAATCGCGAATAATGGTGTAAATAGATCGGCTTCAATACCTAGTAATGAATATACATAGCCTGAGTAATAATCTACATTTGCGCATACGTCGATGCCTTTTCTTTCTTTCATTACCTCGATGGCAACCTTTTCAAAAGCATGAATACAATTGTAAATCTCTTCCTGTCCTTTTGATTTAGCTAAAAAGCTTCACATTGCTCGTGAATTAATAGTGCACGTGGATCACTTTTAGTATAGATCGCATGACCAATACCATAAATAAGTCCACTGTGATCAAAAAAGTCTTTATCTAATATACGATTCGCAATTTTTTTAAGTGTAGCTTTATCGGTTGTAAATCCAACCTCATGAAATATGGCTTTAAACATGTTAGTTACCTTACAATTTGCTCCACCATGTTTAGGCCCTTTTAATGAACCAATGGCAGCCGAAATACAAGAGTAGATATCCGTTCCTGTACTGGATATTACGACATTGGCAAAAGTAGAATTGTTTCCACCACCATGATCGGCGTGGACCATTAATAAAGTATCCATGATTTTAGCCTCTTCAAATGTATATTGATCATTCCCTCTAGCCATGCATAGAATGTTTTCAGCTAAGCTTCTGTCTGGATAAGGATATGATTTAAATACTTTGTTACGTGCATATGAAAAAGTGAAAAGTGGAATACTCGCAAGAATTTTTTAATCCTTTCATCATTCTTTCTTCAAGATCATCTGTATCTGCACTTGGATCTTTCGCATATAATTTTAATACTTCGATTTGAAGTGCATTCAATATGTTTGGTGTTTCATACTGTAAGTCAACAGGCCCCATTTTAAAATTGAGTAAGTAATCTTTAAAAGTTTTTAATTGATCAGCATTTGGCAAGGTTCCAAAAATTAAAAGATAAGCCGTTTCTTCAAATCCACAGATTTTGTTTGAAGGTTGTTTGTTTACTAAATAATTGATTGGATAGCCCCTATAAATCAATTGACCATCAATGTTATATTTTTTTTCATGAATGATTTTATACCCAATAACATCACAAATTTTAGTTAATCCTACTTTAACTCCCGTACCATTGTCGTTTCTAAGCCCAGCTTTTACGCGATATCTAGAGTATAGGGAAGGATCAATAAAATTGCGTTCTTCATTATCTTGATAGATTTCTTTAAGTGTGTGCACCTTATGAAACCTCCTTTCATATGTTTCATATTATAACATAAACTTTCATTATGTTACATTTTTTGTTATAATTCGTTTTAGGAGGATATTGTCTATGCAAAATTTGACGTACAAGATTCTAGAAAAACATTTATTAAAAGGAAAATTAGAAGCAGGCCAACCTATCGAAATCAAAATGGATCAGACTTTAACACAAGATGCGACAGGGACTATGGCCTATATGCAGTTTGAAGCTATGGGAGTGAAAAAAGTAAAAACAGAATTATCTGTTAGCTATGTCGATCATAATACACTACAAAATGGATTTATGAACGCGGACGATCACGCATATCTTCAAAGTGTAGCTAGTAAATATGGTATTTATTTTTCAAAAAAGCAGGAAATGGAATTTGTCACCAAGTTCATTTGGAACGTTTTGCCAAACCACAAAAAACATTGATTGGATCCGACTCACATACACCGACATCATCGGCAATAGGATGTATTGCGATTGGTGCAGGAGGATTGGATGTTGCCAAGGCAATGGCTGGAATTGGCTATCGATTAACATGTCCTAAAGTTGTTGAAGTAAAATTAACAGGTACTCTAGCGCATGGGGTTTCTAGTAAAGACATTATTTTAAAGCTATTAGAATTATTGAGTGTAAAAGGAGGCGTTGGTAAAGTTTTTGAATACACTGGAGAAGGTGTCAAAAATTTGAGTGTTTACCAAAGAGCAACCATCACAAATATGGGAGCTGAACTTGGAGCTACTACATCTATTTTCCCAAGTGATGAGGTTACCCATGAATTCTTAAAACGTCAACAAAGAGAAGAAGATTATATTCCTTTAAGTGCAGACGAAGGTTGTCACTATGATGAAACTGTTGAAATTGATTTAAGCAAATTAGTACCATTAGCCGCATGTCCAAATTCACCAGATGCCGTTAAAAATGTATCAGAACTCTCTGGCATGAAAGTAGATCAAGTAGCGATTGGTTCTTGTACGAATTCAGGCTATGAAGATTTAATGAAGGCAGCCGCTATTTTAAAAGGTAAAAAGATTGCGCATAATGTAAGTCTAGTTGTTTCACCAGGATCAAGACAAGTACTTATGAAATTAATTGAAAATGGAACACTTTCAACCTTTGTATCTTGTGGAGCAAGAATTCTAGAATGTACTTGTGGGCCTTGTATTGGTATGGGACAAAGTCCAAAAAGTGATGCCGTAAGTTTACGTACATTTAACCGTAATTTTTATGGTCGAAGTGGAACACTAAGTGCCGGTATTTACTTAGTATCACCAGAAGTAGCTGCAGCAAGTGCAATTACAGGAGTTATTACGGATCCAACGACATTAGATTATGCAGATGAATTTGAAAAAGAACAAAGCTATATTGATGATTCATTGATTTATGCCCCAAGCAAGAATCCAGAAAATGTTGAAATTGTTCGAGGCCCCAACATTAAACCACTGCCTGTAAATACACCAATGGATCAAACAATTGATAAAAAAGTTGTCATCAAATTACCAGATAATATTACGACAGACCATATTGCACCAGCTGGAGCGAAGGTTTTACCTTATCGCTCAAATATTGAAAAACTATCTACATTCGTATTTGAAAACAATAAGCCGCATTTTGATGAAGTATGCAAAGAAAATAATGGAGGTATTATTGTAGCCGGCGAAAACTATGGTCAAGGATCAAGTAGAGAACATGCAAAGCACTTGCGCCAATGTATTTAGGTATAAAAGCAGTTTTAGCTAAATCTTTTGCCCGTATTCACCTAGCAAACTTAGTCAATTTTGGCTTGTTGCCACTTGTATTTGATGATAAATCGGATTATGACAAAATTGATGAAAGGGATGAATTGAAAATTGAAAATGTAGATTCACTTTATAATTCATTTGATTTAACGATTGAAAATGTGACAAAGAAAGAAAAACATATAAAAGTGCATGCACCTATTAGTAAAGAAGATGTCGAAATTCTTATGGCAGGTGGAGCACTGAATTATATCCGTAATCAACAATAGGGACGTTTTTTAAAGACGTTCCTTTTCTTGTGGTATAATATCTAGGAAATTAGGTGAGAGAGTCAACTACCCGCCAATGAATTGGCAGGCTTGTAAAAGCCTAGGTTGACTAGCCTAAGTGCTGTGAGCACTACGTTAAGAGAGAATAAATAGTTACCCGTGGATGTAACACCTAGTCTGCGGCTCTAAGAAGATACATTAAAAAGTTCTGTAGGGTAGGAACTGTGTGTGTCTTATTGCAAACCTCTCATTAACATTGGCGAAGGTGTCATATACGGCTCGATATGTGCCGGCTTACCGCATCAAACATATCACAAAAAAAGGAGGCGCCTTATATGGTATACGTATTAGATATCGATGGACAACCACTTATGCCAACTTCAAGGCACAGAAAAGTAAGAAAGCTGTTGAACAGTCATCTTGCTAAAGTAGTAAAGCGTTGTCCATTCACGATACAACTTTTATATCAGAGCACAAAAGAAACACAACCTGTATCTCTTGGTGTAGATGCAGGAAGTAGACATATTGGTCTGACTGCTACAACAGAGCAGAAAGTCGTCTATCAGGAAGAACTGGTTCCTCGTAACGATGTCGTGAAATTATTGTCTGCAAGACGAGCTCTGCGTAGCTCTCGAAGAAGCCGAAAAACAAGATACAGAAAGCCAAGATTCAACAATCGTGTGCATTCTAAACATAAAGGATGGCTGGCTCCTTCAGTCGAAGTCAAGATTCAGGAACATATAACAGCCATCAAGAGAATATGTCAAATTTTTGCCTATATCTGATATTCATGTAGAAACAGCAGAATTCGACCTTCAGCGTCTAAAAGCGATGGAAGGAGGAAGGCCGCTCCCTGTTGGCACAGACTATCAGCTTGGAGAACAGTACGATTTCTATAACACAAGACAGTATGTGCTTCATCGAGATGAATATACTTGTCAGTGTTGTGGTACGCATGATAATAATGTAAAACTACATGTGCATCATATCGAAAGTCGCCAGACTGGAGGTGACGCTCCTAATAATCTGATTACGCTTTGTGAGCACTGCCATAAGTTGTTGCATGCCGGAAAGACAATCCTTCCAAAAGGCAAGAAACGAGGAAAATCCTATCGTGATGCCACTTTTATGGGTATCATGCGTAAAACCTTGTTGGAGCGTCTAAAAAAAGAAATCGATGTTCCTGTTGAAGGGACATATGGATATATTACAAAGTACTGGAGAGAAAGAGCTGGCTTAGAGAAAAGTCATATCAACGATGCCATCTGCATCAGTAAGCATCCATATGCCAGACCTTTGGAGACTTATTACCTGACAAAGGCGGTTCGACACCACAACCGACAGATTCATAAGACCAAATTAAGTAAAGGTGGTATTCGTAAACGCAATCAAGCGCCATATCTTGTAAAAGGATTCCGTCTGTTTGATAAGGTCTTGTATCAAGGCGAAAGCTATTTCATCTTTGGAAGGCGAATAACAGGATATTTTGATATAAGAACGCTTGATGGTACCAAGGTAAATAAGGGTTCTACCAGCTATAAGAAATTGAGGATTCAGGACACAGCAGAAGCATATTTGACGGAGGTGAGAGCAATTCCTCACATGAATGAATTCACGTGTGTCCTTGCTTAGAATAATGAAAGAAAAACAGGAACAAATTGTAATGCGTATTTCTTTTTGGTCCGGTGTTGTATTTGCACTTGCAGAATTGATTATGGCCATCTATTCTAAATCCCAGTCGGTTCTAGCAGATACCGTTTATGATTCAACTGAACTTGTTGTTATTGGATTAACAATTTATATTATTCCTTTATTTTATAAACCAGTAACCGAAAAGCATCCCTTTGGATATGCACAACTTGAAAGTATAGTGATTTTATTAAAAGGATTTATGTTTATAGCGGTTATGATGGTTCTTATTATGAATAACGTTCAAATTATGTTGAATGGTGGAAATGAAATTGATCATATGCAAGTATCGATGTTTGAAACGATTTTAACATGCTTTTCAGCATTAATTTTATTCATACTTATGCAAATTAATAAAAAGGTGACATCTCCTACAGTGGATGTCGAAATTTATGGATGGAAAATAGATGTATTCTCAAGTGTTGGTGTATCGCTAGCGTTTTTCTTATCTTCGTTTTTAACACATACGCCACTTGCTTTTATATCACCCTATTTTGATCAAATTGTGGCAATCGTATTGGCATTAGGCATGATGAAAGAACCTATTCAAATGATTGGAGATAGTTTTAGAAGTTTAATGCTTTTAAGTCCAGATGAAGAAGAAGTCACAAAAATAAAACATATTTCTTCATCTATATTAAATAATTATCCCTATGACCCTGTCTTCTATGATATCACGACAACAGGAAGAAAAATGTGGATATCTATTTACTTTACTACACGAGTTGACACAATGTCTTTTACAGAACTTGAAGTAGCCAACCGAGAATTAAAAATTGCTCTTCAAAAAGAATATGAAGATTGCTTTGTGGAACTTGTTCCCAATGTTTTAGCGAATAAATAGGAGAAATTATGGAAAAGAAAATTAAGTTAGTATGTCCTGAATGTAATAAGGAATTTAATACAGACATTTATACTTCAATCAATGTGCAATTGGACAAAGATATGAAGACAAAGATACTGAGTGGAAAGCTTTTTGACATAGAATGCGAACATTGTCATTCTAAGTTTCATATACCATATCCTGTTTTATATCACGATATGGAAAAGAAGCTTTTAATTCAGTATACCGAAGAAAAAGACTTAAAATCGAGCGAAATCGCTTTAAAAAATGCCAATGTAGATGCAGATTATACAGTGCGTATAGTCGATAATGAACGAGACTGGATTGAAAAAAATTTTTGATTTCAGATAGTGGATTTGATGATCGCATTATGGAATTGTACAAGCTTTTAATACTTTCACAATATGAAGATGCTGAAAATGTGAATGGTTTATATTATTGGAATATTCAAACATTAGAAAATCCTCATTACGTAATGGTGTTGGATGAAAAGGAAAGTGATAAAATGCATTTTATGCCATTCCATGAAGGTGTATATAAACAAGTAGAAGAAGTATTCTTATCCGATATTCAACAAGACTATATTATTGATGCGAACTGGGCAATTTCGAATACGAAGTAGGTGATGTCATGATTGCAAGCATTCATGCGTGTGTGGATCTTTTACATGTGGGCTATCGTGTAAAAGAAGAATATGATCCTATTATTTTAAATGTATATCATTGTTTAAAAGTTGAAGGTTTAAACGATGAAAAATATATGTTACATATTGATTCTGTATTAAAGAAAAGTATTCATGACTTGATGAAACACAAATTTGTACATATATTACATATGTGTTTGAAAAAGAAAAAGTATGTACCTTACTTTTTAAAAAGTTTCATTGAATCAGGAATGTTTAAAGAATTATTACTTAGATATCTTTCATTAAAAGAATCAGATACACTACAATGTATTAAATTAAATCGAAATCTATTAAGTAAATGGCATTATGCAAGTGTATCTGAAGAAGTTGCTCAAAACTTAACGATCAGCGCAAATGGTAGAGTCTATCTAACTCGATATATCATGACAAATGAAGGTGTAAAACCACTAAAAACACAGCAGGCAAGTATATCGAAAATAGAGGCGAATGAAATATTAGATGCGATATCAAAGTTGGATTTAGAATCAAAAGAGGTCGAAGAAAATGGCTGGCAATTAAAAATGTATAAGAGTAATTGCGGAAAAAAAATCGCCTGTGAAGACCATTGAACACGATGCGAAAAATCCCGATGGATTGAATGAAAGAATTCGTTCAATTCTTTCCGATCCGTCGCTTTCGCATATTCACAGAATTTTCCGCAGTACTGCTTATACACGGTAGCCAGCCATTTCTTCGACTGCACGATTCTAAAATCAATATTTCATTCGCTATTTCGACTATACTGCCTGCTGTGAGCACAGGCGGTTTTACTGCCTCATTTGTTCATGACAGCCAGCCTCGAGGATTGGGCACCAGGCTCTACCGACGCGCGTTCCGTGGTTACAGCTTCTTCCTGCGCATAATGCATTTACACTGTAGATTTCGATTAATTTAATACGACCCAGCCAGTGTATCTGATTCTTTAATGAAAGGCCTATCTGAAAGCAACAATTCTTTATTCCTGATTCAATGAAAAAGTAGGTACATACTGCATGCTGTAATACAAAATTGTGTTTCATCAGAAATAAATAATTTCTTTAATACAGAAGACTCAGCAACAACAACATATGACTTCAACTTTGCGCTGTGTTACCATTTAAAATAAGGATCATATTCTTTGCACGTGTGGCTTTCGCCTCACGCACATGTGCTGCAGCCATCACCGCTAAAAGACGCGATTCACCATCAACTGTACTGGTCTTGAAATATCGGACAAAAATACTTCTTCTACTGTTTATACACCTTTCGTAGATGACATAAAAACTCTTTCACTTTCATCAACTTTCCTTACGCTGAAGATTTTCTAATGTTTGACTATTCCAATAATATAAACATTCACATTTTCGCTGTCTTCATATTGGCGAGCAATGCGATCGTACATCAGTAGATTCGTGTCGACACTGTCTGCATGCATTGGCATTTTTAGCGATTTCGGCACTGCTTCGATATGCTGAGTAGAAGCGCAACTTTCCCGCTGTCGTGGAGGCTTATAAAACTTGAGATATGTTGCTGTGAAGCTTGAAGACGACGTGTTCATTCTGGCTTTCACTTCAGCTATATCAGTACTGGTACGCAAATGTTGTAGAACTAAACGTACGATAGGACGCTTCTTTTTCGCCAGGCTATCGACTGTGCTTCGCCGACGAGGGAACGAAATTCACAAAGCTGTCTTCGAAGGCGAACACAATTCTCCGATTCGGAAGTACCCTTAGGCTGTGTGTCAGCTTTCGTGTAAGCAAATAGTGTCATTTTTCTTCTGACATGAAATCGCAAGAACTGGTATTTAATATAGATGGTATGTTTTATTTGTGACCTTCTTCATCTGGACTTAAAAGCGTGAAACTAAGAGCTCGTGAGCTCAGGACTAGCATCATGCTAACTCTGCCACGAGCGATCAAAGCCTAGAGGTGACTGCTGGTAGCGCATGTAAAGCTTTGAATAAAACATGGCAGCACTTGAGAGGCCATCTATTTTCCATCGACATCCCGCATACGCACAACAATTTGCAAGCCTGGTATGCTGGCATGTTACGTCATTTCAGAAACCTCGACTCTTGCTATATTCAGGCTAAATTCCACCATTCAGCTGAGCTGAGCGTTGACCACTGTAAGAACATCGCCAACCGCTACTCAAACATGGAAAATCACTACACTAAAGTTGTGCCTAGAACACTGAACGCGCAAAAGGAATAGCCTGAAATTGTTAATCAACAGCCTGAAACGACTCTTAGAGCTGGTTTAGAGGAAGCAGATGGCCATGGCCAAACGCTGCCGAGACCAGCCTACATTTTCTTTTCGTATTCTGGCCAGCATTCGCCGTAATGATTTTCACCTCGTAACTGCTGCGTGATACTGAGCCTCGGCTGGAACGCTGTTGCCCGAGGCCATCGGCGACTGCCAGATGGCTGATAAG
>VOFK01000384.1_pt1 | contig 44001 bp, 42 predicted proteins | sample 5384121 | NCBI WGS metagenome assembly VOFK01 (sample SAMN12384730, study PRJNA508395) | human gut metagenome | isolation source: healthy gut J | host: Homo sapiens | reverse complement strand
AGATTCACTTTTTCGAGTCAGGATTTTTGGATGAATCACAGGTGATTCACTCTGGAGCATATACGAATTTGTATGCGTATCCGCTTTGATTGCCTCCCGTTTTGGTGGTAGATATGTTTCGCTAGCATAGCGTTTGGATATCCACAAACGCATTTCTGGGGTGTACCCCAGACCCCCGGCACATTTCTTGCGGTGACGATAGTGACGCAGATGACGCTAATGACGCTGTTTTGAGGATATCCCTATACCATATCCCAGATTCAGCGTCATTAGCGTCATCTGCGTCATTCCGATTTTATGTTTTTCGTAATATCATTATTTTTGTTTCGAGCAGTAGTAAACTGCAAGCGTCATTTCGCTATAAGCGTGACGGTGATGACGATGATGACGGTGTTCGTGGGATAGAGTAAAGGGATATATCAAAAACATCGTCATCACCGTCAGCATCGTCATTCTACAGGCAAGCCGTTTTAATCTGCGGCTTGCCTGTTTTATTTTGAGTAATGTGGCAGGGTTTTTGCCCCGTTGCCTGTTAAAATGGATTTAGATATTTTGTAAAAGCGCAAGGGTTTTTAGCACAATGGGTGATATGCTGTTTTTGAAGTGTAATTTTGGCGTTTAGGCCAGTTCTTGAGAAAAAATTCTTCGCTTTACATCTCTAAACTTGCAGGAATCCTGCAAGTTATACTGTTATACTGAAATTTAATGAAAAAATTCCATTATTTTTTCAGCGAACGTTACCTTTTGCCTTTTCTCAGCGGCTATATAGTAAAGACCTTTCTATAAATTATTTACATAGGAGGAACCCATGAACACGGAATTTCAAAATTTACCCAATGTTGTCAGCCCCAAGGAAGTGCAAACTTACTTCGGCATTTCACGCTCGACCACCTACCGCATATTCCACGACGCGACTTTTCCGGCGTTCCACATTGGAAACCGACTGCTGGTGCGGCGGGATGAACTGCTGGATTGGTTGGAGCAGCAAAAGGTCAATAAAGCCCAAAACAAGAACCCGAAGATTGTCGGGTCTGATGAATAGCTTTGTGGTCGTACCTGTGGTAGTCTTTGTGTCACGAAAGGAGACGATGCAACGTGAAAGACACATCTAAAACACCCCTGCGCCGTGGGCACAACGAGGGCAATATCCGTCATCGCACAGACGGGCGGTGGGAGGTTCGGCTATCCGCCGGAATCGACTACAAGACCGGCAAACCTAGGCGCACATCCACCTGCTGTAACACGCGGCAGGAAGCCATTGCCATTTTACAGCAGCAAGCCCATGAAGTCCGCACACAGGGCTGGCGCGATCCTATGTCGGTGACACTGGGAGAGTGGTATGAATACTGGCTGGACACCTATATGAAGGACACCGTCAAGCAATCTACTTATGCCAGCTACCGCAGTTATCTCAACAAGCACTTTTTGTGTGCTGGGGAAAATCCTGCTCAAGAAATTTGAACCGCACACCTTGCAGGAGTTTTACAACTACAAATTCCGCGAGGAAGAGCTGTCGCCCAAGACGCTTCGCAACTACCATATGGCACTGCATAAGTGCCTACAGCAAGCTGTAAAAGAGCGTCTGCTGATTTACAACCCCTGCGATGCCGTGACCCTGCCCAGCGGAGAGAAGCCCGAAATCGTGGTTTTTACCAACGACCAGCAGCGGGCGCTGGTGCAGGCCAGCTACCGCCACCGCTACGGCGTGTTTATCCGCTTAGACTTGTGTACCGGATTACGCATGGGGGAGTTGCTGGCACTAAAGTGGGAGGACATCGACTTTTCTACCGCCCAACTTCATGTTAGGCGTACAATCAACCGCCTTGCCAAGTACGAAGCCCACGATGGCGAGAACAAGACCGAAATTGTATTTGGCACCCCCAAGACAAAAAACTTCCGCCGCACGGTTCCGCTGACCCGCACAATGGCAGACGAGCTTGCCCATTGGAAACAGCAACAATCGCAGGATAAGATTCGGGCAGGGGATAAGTACACCGACGATGGCTTCATCGTCTCCAACGAGTTTGGACACTACTTTGAGCAGAAAACCTTCAAGGATTACTACGACCGCCTGTTGAAGGATGCCGACATCGGACACTTTACCTTCCACGCCCTGCGGCATACCTTTGCCACCCGCGCTCTAGAGCGCGGCATGGACTACAAGACCCTGTCAGCCATCCTCGGTCATTACTCTGTGGCGTTCACAATGGACACCTACGTTCACAGCATGGACGAACACAAGCGGCGCGAAATGGACAAGATGGATGATATGTTCGGGATGCGGTACAGTATTTCCGTTGAGAACCAGCCTTATCCGGTACTCTGTACCTATCCACGGACGGCTGCACCGCCCATGTTCCCGACTTCCCAAAAATCACTACCCAAGCAGCCACGCTGGATGCCGCCCTGCTGGAGGTCAAGCGACAAATCAAAAAAGCCCTGCGCCAGTACAAGAACCCACCCATTCCCACCAAACAAGACCAAATCGTAGTGCCAACCAACGGTGTGCTGGTACTTGTCAAAGCAGGCTGACCACACCGACCGCACCTATATTTACCTGCCAACTCCGCAAGATTTATCCACAAAAAGCGCCCCGGCTGTTGAAAATTTCTGCAGCCGGGGCGCAGTCGTTTTGCCGTTTTGGGGGCATTTGGGGGTCAAAGTTACCAGCTTGTTACCACTTTTGCCATAAGGTAGAAAAAAAGCTCGTTGAAACTTGTCGTTTCAACGAGCTTTTGTTGGTTGCGGAGACAGGACTTGAACCTGCGACCTCCGGGTTATGAGAAATTCAAAGTCTGTGCGTTACCGTGCTTTTTTGTGTGGTATGGTAGTATTCCATCCCATGCTCCCGCATGGATTTTGTCCTATGTGTACTAATAATTCCCCACCGTATCCTCCTGTCCCAAATGCTTTTGGGGGCAGTTTTGGGGGCAAAATCAGGCTGTTATTCAAGGGAAGTATTTTTCTCCAGCGCTCATTTATCCGCGCAGCTTTGGTCTCATTGTGAACACAAATTTCTTTGGGCTGATACAAGGGCAGAGCCTCGCGATATAAGTAACAACTTCTACTTTCCAGTATCAAGTTGTATGCCGTGGACATTTTAACCCATTTTTACAGCAGTGCCATTACCCTCCCACGTCATCGCCTATTAACGGCCCGTGTTGCCGCGAGAAAGGCCCCTGTTTGGGCGATTGTCGGTCTCATCGGCACCATGCCCATCCCATCACTATAACGCCTGAAATTCCCCGTTTTGCGGGGATTTTATTATTCCATAACAGGGTTTGCCTGTGCGGGATTTCCCTGTGCAGGTAAACCCCGCACAACTAAATAACTAATAGTACTAAATAAAGACTTAATAATCTTATCCTATCCGTAAAGAGGGTTTTTGCCTTTTAATCCGCCACGGATTTCATGGGGCATGAGTACAAAACGATACTGGACAGCACACTCTACTATTGCATCTGTGTTCACAAAGGCGGTATAATTATTTTATGCCGACAGCATCCATCTTTTCTCTCAATACTACTCTTCCGTTCAAGCCCGATTGTGAGTGCGGCTTTTGTGCAATCATCTTCTGATATCCAGATAAAAGCGGGTACATTTTGCGTTCCAACGTAGTGGCCACTTCAATGGCAAGCTGATTATCATGCGGTTTCACTTTGCCAGACAAGTCGTATCGGAAAGGCGGGATTAACCGCAGTCCCTGGCTTTCTCCATTCAGGAACACCTCAACACATTCCCCTGCATCTTCAATATCCAGTACACAGGAAGTTTTGTCCCAATCAAATACGGTCTCGTACCGCACAAAGCCAGAAAATTCCGGCCGTTCTTCCGCCAGCCTATCGGGCAACTGAATTTCTTCAGCACACGAAAAGTTCGGGTATTCAATAGCGCTGCAGGTCTTTCTGGTCCAGTCACTCAGTTCTGTATACGATTTTGACAAAGTGGTCGCTTTTTTCAATTTCTCATTCGAGTTGCCACACACAATTGCAAGACTATGCAGTGGTTCCAGCGTCAATTTCACACGGGTGTTTATTTCTGTGGTCTGTGCCAATTCCATACATTGATTTTGCAACGCATCATAACCGAAGAACTTCCTGTTTCCCGGTAAGGTCAGGAAGCCGTCATATGTTCCTGTTCCTTCATTTGTCACAAAATAGAATTTTGCCGGTTCACCAACTTGCAAAATACGGATTCTGTTATCGGCAGGCATAAGTTTGGGATGCGAAATCCTATATTCCAACACTTTAGGAAGCAATTCATCCAAACTGACGGTTGGGCATCTGTTCCATGTTACACTTGTTTGTTTCTCGGTTTCAGCAATCCACCGGGGCTTTTTCCCAACAAATAAAACCGTTACGCCCCTCTTTACAAGCTCATCTATTCCTTTTGCTGCAGCTTCAGATATAAATGTCGATCCCGGAACAATAAAGAGCGTGTATGTATGGCCGTTAACCTCCAATTTGTCAGTGATTCTCGTATGATACCGCTCTGTTTCTGAGAACACATCTGCAGGCAGAATATGGCAGTCAATCTGTGCATCGTAAAGTTTATGCAACGGCTTTTCCATCGGCATAGCTGAGCAATCCGCCCATTCTTGTTCACCATGATAGAGTATAGCAACGTGGGCAACGTGTAAATCAGAGGATGTAATCGTTGCAACACGGTTCATGTAAGCCATTAATTTTCCAAACCAGCGGTACTGTGGGTTATGGCCGTGAGCATAGAAATGCGGCGGGCAGTCCGAATCCGGGAAAGGTGCCGCACTGAATGCGTGTGGGACAAACTGCGTGATGCCTCTGACCAGCAAATGATCCGCCAGATATTTTTCCAGTCTGATTCCTTCTGCCCAACCATAGTTTCCAAAGACCTCACACATAGCATTTCCATGCTTTTGAGGCTCAACCTGTGCCGCCGACTCTGCCAGCTTGGCAAGTCCGTAATGATAAAATTCTCCGTTGCGCGGACTGCCAAGAGAATTTTGTTTCGGTTCTTCCTCGCCTTGCGGCAGAATCTGCCCGCCAATATCATCAACGCCGGACATATCCTGTCCCTGTAGGCCTCGGAAATAGTGGCCCAGACCAGAGCCAGTCCGGCAATGCTGACCTTCATCCTCAATCATATGACCGATATACTGTACACCGTGTTCTCTGCACCAGCCGCCAATTTGTTCGCTGAATGCGTTTCTGACACGCTTTGTCAAAACATCCATATACACGGTGCGCACCATAGCAGCGTTTTTTTCGGACAGTGAGACTGTCCGGCAGCAGTTCGTCCCACAACATCGGCAGCATCATTTTCCATTCTTTGCCCAATCTTGCTGACAAATCTGCTTCCACACAGTCACTCCACGGGAGATCCTGATCACAGCCCATCACATTTCCTTTAATGTACAGTTCTGCATTTCCCAGTTCCGGTTCATCAGAGAAGAAACCTGCGATGGTTTTCCCAAATTCCTCGGAATAGTGTTTCCAGTGCGGCTCATACACAGTTTCCAGAAGACTCTTACAGCTTTCCGGGTTTGTCATGTTAATATAGTCACGGTGCGGACCTGCATTTCTGGTTTTACCGCAGACACACAGCGTCCACTCACCGACAGGCTTTTCCCAGCGCAAAAACTGTTCCATCAACACAGTCTGTCACATCAACGGATTTTCCCCCGCGTTCCTGTACTGTTATTCCGATGATACTGTCATCATCAAATGTACGCGCAGGCTGTAAGTTGAGAAATGCCGCCATTCCGGTCGGTTTCTTTTCTTTCATGGACAGCAACTTTTTCTCAGCAAGATTCAGCGTTCCGCCATAATCCTTTCCCAGCGGATACTTTCTTACATAAATACTTTGTCTACAGAGCGAATCTGGCTTTTCTTTCAGCGCACCATTGGCATATCCGGTAGGGAAATGACTGTCATCCAGTATCCAAACCTTCATACCGCGTTTTTGGCTTCGTCCAGAATGATGTCCATATCCTGCCACTATTTCGGGCCGCAGAAATCGGGGTGAGGGCGGCTTTCTACGCAAACAGCTCCACAGTTCGCGTTTTGTATCGCCCCCCATATATTCACGCAGGGTAGCCTCATCCTCGCCATGCTGCCAGAAGAACGGCATCATGTGATTTTCTTCTTTATTTTCAAGCAACATCTGAATCAGCTCGTTATTTGTACGCATCGCATTTCACTCCACATTGTCAGCCGCGAAGGTTTGCAGAAAAGGCTTCTGCTTTTTGCTTTCCGTAAACAGTATAGTTCCCATTTATAAAGTTTGGCAATGCCGTTTCTGCAAATTCCTGCCAGCTTTCGGCTTCATGTCTGACAAGAATCGGGTAGAACTGCACCCCGTTCACTGCACTTGCATCACGGTCGCCGGGGGCATCGCCCACCATAAGGATATGGTCTTTAGCATATCCTTTGCGGGACAATTCCCCAATGCAGTGCGCTTTGCTGCCAACATCCTGACAACAAAGTACGTCTACGCTCTCCAGCAGGCAGCAACGCTGCCATTCTTCTATTACGGCTTCAATATTTGCGCTAGAAACCACTGCGACGTCGGCCGCACCGTGTGCGGCCATAAGTCCTTTTTTGCGTAAACAAACGGCTTCTTCTGCCCAAGTGGCAACGCCGTTATAGCTGCATTTACCTTCTGCGACCAAGAGAACGCTTTCTCCAAACAAGGACCTGCTGCCGTTGCTGCGGCAATTTTAACAGCCTTGTTGGAAAGTTCCGTACTTTTACGCACCCATTCGACAAGTTCATCAACGCCATCAATCGGGCAGTATTTTTCATTGATTTCTTGCAGTGCAATCGCAAGACCTTTAAATCTGTTGATTCCACGGGTTTCTGTAAACAAATTGATTTCATTCCACCGTTCAAGGATTTCTTTTTCCCAGCGCTGCAAACCCCATTCTTCCACCATACAGGGGCCAAAGCACTTTATATGCTTGATATTCATGGTGTCCATTGCGCAGCCATCTGAGTCAACACAAATCAGATAGTCCTTTTTCTTTTGGAATCCCTGTAAGCTTACCGGCATCTTAGTGCCTCCTTTACAATTTTGTATCCCAGCGGCCGCAGAAAACAAGTTCGTTGGCCTTTCCTTTAAATGCGCTTTTCCCTGTCATTTTTTCAATTGCCGCACGGATATGCATCCGTTCCGGGGCATACGCGTTAATGAAGGTATGTAGCTGGGGCACATCAATCAAATGATTCGTATAATTCAGACTCATGCCTATTGTGGGAATTTCCTCATTATACCACGGCAGCTCGCAGCTGTGGTTGATGCTCCAGCGTACCCGCACGTTGTTTTCCTGTGCGTAGCCCTTCACGTTAATAACAAGCAGGGCAAAAATCATGATTGTTTACAAATTCTGCCCGCGTACCCTGATGAAGCATCCTGATGAAATTCATCGGACTCACACCGTTTTCCACTTCCAAATCATGATAGTTCAGGCAGACATCTACTTCAAATCCCGCCCGCTGGAGTTCTTCTATCACAACCTGTTTTGTGGGATCTCCGCTATAGCCTTTGCTGGTGGGCGTCGACCCGACATATACCAGAAAAACCCGCTTCTGCTTTTCCGGGTTAATCGGCAGGTATTTACGCGTATCCTTTACCAGTGTAACACAGCTGTCTGCTGCTTGAACAGTAAAGGCTTGATGTTCTTCACAGCCGATTACTTTCAAGTTTTCTTCTTCCGGGCAGCGAATTGCTTCATCGTACAGTTTCAGATGTGCTTTTAAGCCCAGTACACGATGCAGTGCGTCCGACAAGCGTTCCTCGGTAAGCAGTCCTTTATCATAGGCCGCTTTCATAAACCCAATATCCTCTTCAATATCATTCGCAAAGAGGAACATATCGCAGCCTGCAATAATTGCCCCCGGTACCGCATCACAACGTTTGCTCATCGCAGTCATGCCAATCATGTGAGAGGCATCTGTAATAATAACGCCATTAAAGCCCATGCTTTCCCGAAGAAGCCCTGTCAACAGTTCCGGCGCAAGGGTGGCGGGCATAATCTCACTGTCCTTGATGCCCGGCCGCAGCTTTCGGCTCATCTCCGGCAGGGCAATATGCCCTACCATAACAGCCTCCAGCCCCTCATCAATCAGGGTGCGGTAAATTTTGCCGTAGCTTGCCTCCCACTCTTCAACCGGAAGATTGTTGACGCCAAGCGCCAGATGCTGATCCAATTCCTCAACACCGTCACCGGGAAAATGCTTTGCGGTGCAGGCCATATTCGGATTGGCATCCTTAACGCCCTTGATGTATGCACGAACATTTGAAAGAACCGCATCTGTATCATCGCCAAAGCTGCGTGTATTTACAATGGTATTACGCCAGTTTTTATAAATATCCGCCACTGGGTTGAACATCCAGTTGCACCCCAGTGCACTTGCCTCACGACCGGCCACATAACCGAGGTGATAGGCGTTGTCGGTGCCTTCTCCGGCACCGCATTCGGCAGCAGTAGCAACAAACGTTCCCTCCGGGCAACAGCCGTTACCTCCATCGTCGCAGTTAGCTGCAATTAGCAGTGGTACTTTGCTGTTTTTCTGGTAGATCATATTTTGCTTATAGACGGTTTCCTTGTTTCCGCCTTGCCAGCGCAGACCACCCTGATGGCTCTGTGCAAGCGTGCTTTTAATTGTTTTTTCATCCACACCGGGGGTGGCTTTTAAAAGGACAAACAACTGACCGAACTTTTCTTCCAGTGTCATATTGCGGATTGTATTTTCAACCCACGCAATTTGTTCATCGTTCAGATAAAAAGGCTTTTTTCTGAGATTTACCATTTAGCCCATCTCCTCTGTCTTTATATACTTTTAAAATAAGGGCGCAGACATATTGGTCTGTGCCCTTTGCAGGAAACTGTTTTAGCCTACACAATGCGCCTGCTTGTACGCCCTTGCTTCAGCAATACGGGCCTTATCCGATTTATACTGATCCACGCGATAAGCATTTGCCTGATACACAAGGAAGGCAATGAACAGCAGCATATTGATGCAGCCGCTCATGGCATCGGATACATGGAAGCAAGTCAAACCCATGCCAAAAATTTTCAGTGCAACTGCAGCGGAAACAATACCCACAGACTGGTTTACATACTTAGACAGGAACGTGCCGCCAATCATCATGGCAAACATATTGCTCATAATGCTGTTGTTGCCCGTCAGACCCATTGCCGCTGCAATAGAACCGGAAAATGCTGCGTCCAGTACGCCGGAAACTGCCACTAAGGCACCCGCCAATGTGTAGCAGATTGCAACGTTGACAAAGACATTGATGCCTGCATTTCTTGCTATCTGCTGATTTCCCTGCACGGCCCGGAATTTGTAGCTGAATTTCGTATAGGTCATCAGAATGAACATCAGAACCACAATAATCGCTACTACAACGATTGTAAAGTTCACATCCGCCAGCATTGCTGCACCGTCTGTACCCACCAGCCGCAAGCCAACGCCGTCTGTGACCGCAAAGCCGATACACTCATAAATGCAGGCAATGCCAAGGCCCAATACCATTGGCGGAATGCGTAGGGTAACGTACAGAAAGCCTACAACGAAGCCCAAGCCCAGTCCAAAAATGACTGCAAATATCATAATCCAGATACCGCCCAGACCAAGCTGCGCGGCCAGCACACCGCCCAGAATCGTTCCTGTAATTCTCTGTGAGCCCAAAGAAAGGTCCATTCTTCCGCTTGTCATGTTCATTGACAGAGCAAACGCAATCGCAGCCGAAATGCCTGCACCCCGAATTAGATTCTTTAAATCGAGCCCTGAACTGATTACATGAGTTCCCTGCGTTGTAAAAACAAGCAGTTCCATTACAATCAAAACCACTGCAGGCAGCGCCAATACAACGCCGATTCCCTTTAGCAGCCTGATTGCCTTACTGTTACTTTTCATACCTGTCCTCCATTTTCTTATGGAAGTATCAGCCAAACTTTTTCAAAATGTTCTCAGTAGTCAAGGAAGCGCCCAGTTCATCAATAGAATGGAAAGTAGCATCAGCATTGCACTGGCCAACAACCTCATCAACCGTCACAAACGAGAACGGCATATCATCACCGGACAGAGCGTTATATTCCTCGGCAGTGGTAACAACCAGAGGAATCTGGCCGGATACACGGCTGCAATGATCGCCATCACGCATGGCATCCGCATGACCGTCAAACGCATTGCGCAGCATCATGACTGCTGCCAGATGCTCATAAGTACCATTCAGAACGATGGCATCAATAACCTGACTTCCCTGAGAATCGGTGGAATTGAATGCGGCTTTGGTGGAATCAGAGAACATACTTCTGGTAATAAACTTGATGTCCTTGCCCAGTGCTTTTTCTACTTCATCCACGGCAACACCGAGAGAATCGTAAATGTTGGAGGTGCCAACCAGCACATCGTAATCACCGCTCTGCAGCAACGGGGAAACAGTAGTTGCAATGTCCTGCATACCGGGGCAGACCGTAATTTTGATGCCCTTATCGTTTTCAGCATCAACCTGCGTGCTGGAAGTTGCCAGCGCGTTGACATCCTCGGTGTAGGTCAGGCCATAAATGTCCTGCAGCGCACGCAGGGAACCCGCCGTTGCCTCGATGAAAAGACGTAGCACCATAGCAGGCAGCGCCGGACAGAATCAGGATGCTGTGCTCTGCTCCGTCACCGATAACCGCATTCAGCGCGTTTGCATACGCCTCGCCATAGCCCTCTGCGGAAGCACCGGCTACACCGACATAATAGGGCATCTCCATGTTCTCCTCTGCACCGGCAGAAGAAATACCCACAAAATACATTCCCAGATCATTGCAGACGGCAGCAGCCTGATCAATGCCGCCGGTAACGTTCGTATACACTGCGTCGCAGCCGGAAGCATACGCATTCTCGATGAAGGTATTCAGTGCACCGTTATCACTGATCGCCTCAGAGAACATGAATTCAATGTTCAAAGCGGGTCCAATTTCGTTTTCCAGTGCATTTTTCGCCTCGACGAAGGTTTCGTCAACTGCCTGTGCTGCAAAAGCAATTTTCATCGGCTTGTAGCCTTCGCTGCTCTCTGCTTCGGTAGTTGCCGCCTCCGATGCGGTATTGTCGGAGGTACTTGCTGCAGAGGAAGCAGCCCCACCACAGGCAGTCAGAGTCATAGAGGCAGCCATCGCAACTGCCACAGCGGATATGAGTTTCTTTTTTTCATTGTTTTTTCTCCTTTTTTATAGTTATTTCTTGTGGAAAAATCACTTAGCCATCACGGCTCGGTAAGCCCTGCGGGCGCTTCTGGCTCGCGCATACCAGCACAATAAAAACAATACCTCGGATTGCCTGAATTACTGTGCTGGAAACGCCGACCATAAGCAAACCATTATTCAGTACCGTAACAATCAAAGCTCCTACAATACCAGAATAGGTATTGGAACGGCTTCCGCCAAAGCAGGACATACCGCCCAGCACGATGGCCAGCATACAATCCATATTTAAGGTTGCGCAGGTATCGGTTGTAATGGAGCCGCTGCGTATAATTGTCATAATCGCGCCCAAACCCACGCCGATGCCCGCGATTGCAAAAAGCGATAAACAAGTATCGACTTTGCTTAAACCCGGTAAGTTCCGCGCAAATTTCGTTGATACCAATGTATCTGAGCTTTCTGCCAAGTGCCGTAAAGTGGAACAGCGCTGTGCAGAACAGGAAAAACAACACAAAAATAATCAGCGGAGTATTGGCATCATTCAGTGCGCTTGTCACTTCATAAGGAATTTTCAACGTGTTGCTGCCCAGAATTGCTTTCTGAATCGAGGCAAGCAAGGTCATCATAACAACTGTAACAAAAAGAACCCGGATATTCAGAACTGTACTCAGCAGTGCGGTCAGAGAAAGAACAACTACACCCGCTATCACCGCCACCGTGAACATAACCGGTAGCGAACCGGTTGCCAGATAGGCATTCGCTGCAATCGTTGCGACCAGCGCAGTTGCTGCACCCATTGAAATGTTGACATTTCCCGTTGAGAAGATAAACACTGCTCCCCGTCGCAACAGTTCCAACAATAAGTGCCTGCTGCAGAACACTCGATAGGTTTCGGGCGTTGCTGCATCTTCCGCCTGTAATAATCGAAAAACTACAATCAAAAGCACGAGAATTACCGGAGAAAGCAACCTTGTTGTCCACCGGCTTTCCTTGATTTTCAGTGCAATGGTTTTCACAGCTTTCACCTCCTCAAATCATATAATTAATCAGGTCATGCTCTGTCGGATGTTCGCTACGAAGAACCTCATGCGCCACATGACCGTCTTTCATAATCAGGATTCTGTCTGACATACCAATCAGTTCCGGCAACTCCTCACTGATAAGTACAATCGAACGTCCTTCTTTTTTTCATCTTGTAAATCAGCTTATACATGGCCGACTTGACACCGATGTCAATTCCTCTCGTAGGGCAGTCCAGAATCAGAATATCTGCATCTCCACCAATCCATTTTCCGAATACCACTTTCTGCTTATTGCCGCCGGACAGGGTGCTGACTGCATGGTATTGCGATGCACACTTCAGTGACAATCCATCAATCTGATTTTCAACATATTTCTTTTCCTTGCGGAAGGAAATAATCGGACCAAACAGACAATTTTTCAGATAACCTGTGGAAGCGATATTGTCCCGAATGGTACCGGAAAGGCCAACCGATTCATGGTCTCGGTCCTTCGATGTGTAGGCCATGCCGTGCGCGATAGCAGTTTCCGGATCCTTCACAACCACCTGCTCCAGAACCCACCAGCACTTTTCCGTCCAGGATTTTTTCATATCCAAATAGAGCTTTTCTAAGGTGTGCATACCGCACTCCGAAAGTCCGCCAATTCCCAGAACCTCGCCTTTATGCAATTCAAGGTCAAAGCAGAGTAAATCTTTGCGTGTGGTAATGCAATCGGCTTTCAGAACAACTTCATCACTGTAGGGGTCATTGTCATTGCGGTAATAGTCACCTTTTACCTCGCGGCCGACCATCATCTTTTTCATTAGCTCACCGTGAAATTCATCTTTGTTCAGCGAACCGATAATGTTTCCGTCACGCAGGACTGTAACCGCATCACATTGAAGCATCAATTCCTCAAGGTCGTGGCTGATGAACATAACGCTGCTGCCTTCGTCTGCCAGCTTCCGCATCAATTTGTACAGAAGCTCACGGCCTGTTTGAGAAAGCGCCGTAGTCGTTTCATCCACAATCAGAATTTTGGGGTTCCAGTATATCGCTTTCGCGATTTCAATCAGTTTACATTGCTGCAAATCCAGTTTTTCTGTGCGCATCGAAGCATCTATTTCGATTCCAAGGCTGTCGAACAATTCCTGTGCGCGTTTCACCATTTTAGAGTGATCCACAAAAGGGCCTTTTGCAAACAATTCCTCATGCCCAAGAAAAACGTTGTCCGCCACCGGAATTGTTGGAATTGTTCCAGCCTCCTGCACAATCATACAAATTCCATTGGTTTGTGCTTCCAGCGTATTGGAAGGGTTCCAAGGTTTGCCATCGTACACCATTTCGCCGCTGGTTGCTTTTTGCATACCGGCAACAATGGACGATACCGTAGACTTTCCTGAACCATTCTCACCAATTAGCCCTCGGATTTCTCCGCTTTTCAACGTGAGATTCACATGATTCAATGCAACGGTGACGCCGAAATTTTTACACATATCCTTGACTTCAAGGATTGGGTGCCTGCTGACGTCATTCTTTTTTCCTCCTTCTTGTATAAGAGCAGCGCCTTTCCTTCGTTGACCTCATTATAGTATTTCTCAATCCACAATTATAGAAAAATGCTGCACAAAATTAGAAATCATGGTACAATCTAATGAAAAGAAAGACACTTTGCGAAACCGCTATAGGCAATCTGTACAAGTAATTTCAGGGAGGTTTGTGAAAAATGACAAATAATGACTCTTTCACTCTTCTCAAGAGTGTTCTGCTTGACGTTGAAAAGCTTCAACTCATATATTTTGAGGACTGGAATCAGGATATTTCTCAAATCGACCTGCATTTGCGCGCTAAAATGGATAACAATGGTGTCTTGTACGACCATTTTCGTTCTGTCATAAAAAAGATTCCTTTTGGTGTCATTTTTACCGTACACGACCTTTTTTTGTTGAACTACACCCTTATCCGCGGCAATAACAGCAGGGATTTCTATGTAATTGGTCCCTATCGGTCCCTCATATATGATGAGAAAGACTTTGCTGTGCTGATCCAGAAGAATCATCTGACGACCGCTCAAACGGAGGAGTTGCGCCTTCTTTTACAGGATATTCCCTGCACCATCACAAATTCTTCCGCACAGTTGATTGCGAAAAGTATCCTTTCCCATTTTTTTGGAATTGATAATCCTGCCACGCAGGAAGTCAATCTCGAGCACACTTTGGCGCATACTCCTTCCGTGGCCTCTTTACAAGACTTGAATCAACACGCCCGCTGGATTGAAGAAGTCTATCACCATCAGCATTTATTGGCTCTCTACATATCGCAAGGAAACTTTGAACGAGCTTATGCCGAATCCCGCTTTTTTTCAACGGCCACTTTGAATCGTGGTACACTGGATTCCCGCACATCCCCATCGCTCCTATCTGTACGCTGCCAACACTTCTTTTCGAATTGTTGCTCAGCAAGTTGGAGTTCATCCAGTTTATCTTGACGATATATCCAATCTTTATGTTCAAAAGCTTGCCAACTGTATCAGCCACAATCAGCTCGATAAAGTATACCAAGAAATGATAGAAGCATATTGCAGCCTATGCCGCGAATATCCCAACCGAAAGTACAGCCAAAATGTCCAGACAATCATTAACTATATTCTTATAAACCTGTCAAATGATTTAACCCCGCAAAGCATTGCTGCTGCCGTAAATTTTTCCCCAGGCTATATTTCCCATAAGTTCAAAGAAGAAACCGGTATGACGCTTGTCAACTACATCACACAGCAGCGCATTCGTATAGCCAAGCAGATGCTTGCGGATACTGATATGTTAATACGAGATATTTCCAGTTATATAGGAATCCCGGATTCAAATTACTTTGTTAAAATCTTCAAAAAAGAGGTTGGTTTAACACCAAACGCATACCGGAAAAAAGCATACTGCGCAACATACAACCGGTAAGCCATCTAAAAATCCATCATTACAGTAAGCCTACCGCTTTATTTCCAGAAAGTGAATCAACCGTTGATTCACTTTTTCGAGTCAAGATTTTTGAGTGAATCTGTACGTGATTCACTCTGATTGGCTGAACGGCCTTCTGGGATTCACCGGCTGAGACGGTTTCTGTGCTGGAATAGGGCGCGAAAGTGTACTGCTAGCATAGCATGTGGTCATCCACATGCACATTTCTGGGGTGTACCCCAGACCCCCTCGCTGCTCTTGTGTGACGATAGTGACGCAGATGACGCTTGTGACGCTGTTTTGAGGATATCCCTATACCATATCCCAGATTCAGCGTCATTAGCGTCATCTGCGTCATTCTGTTTTTGTGTTTCTCGTAGTATCATTGTTTTTGTTTCGAGCAGTAGTAAACTGCAAGCGTCATTTCACTATAAGCGTGACGGTGGTGACGATGGTGACGGTCTTTCTTGCATACCCCTACCCATATCCCATAAACATCGTCACTACTGTCACCATCGTCACTTAAAGCAGGCAAGCCGTTTTAATCAGCGACTTGCCTGTTTTATTTCGAGTAATGTGGCAGGGTTTTTGCCCCATTGTTTGTTAAAATGGATTTAGATATTTTGTAAAAGTGCAAGGGTTTTTAGCACAATGGATGATATGCTGTTTTTGAAGTGTAATTTTGGCGTTTAGACCGGTTCTTGAGAAAAAATTCTTCGCTTTACATCTCTAAACTTGCAGGAATCCTGCAAGTTATACTGTTATACTGAAATTTAAGGCAACACCGCATAATTCCTGCCTTACGGCTTAAGCACCGCTCCGGCGGCTGCGGCAAGGCATCTGCGTTGCCAAAATGCTCGATAAGACATCCAGTATTATCTGCGCTTTTGGCTTAGCATCTGCCGTACCTCGCTCGCCGTATCGGCACTTAGTATTATGCGGTATTGCCTTAATGAAAAAATTCCATTATTTTTTCAGCGAACGTTACCTTTTGCCTTTTCCCAGTGGCTATATAGTAGAGATAATTTTTTCAAAAATTTTGAGGACAGTTGCAAAAGTTGCGTCTGCCGGTCTGTATGATATGATTTGGAATCTTTCAAAAAATTTGAACTTTTTCTAAACAGTTTAAAAAACCTCGTAATTTTCGCCGTTCTCAGCGGCTATATAGTGAAGACCTTTTTATTTTATTTACATAGGAGGAACCCATGAACACGGAATTTCAAAATTTACCCAATGTTGTAAGCCCCAAGGAAGTGCAAACTTACTTCGGCATCTCACGCTCGACCACCTACCGCATATTCCACGACGCGAGTTTCCCGGCGTTCCACATTGGAAACCGACTGTTAGTGCGGCGGGATGAACTGCTGGGCTGGCTGGAGCAGCAAAAGGTCAATAAAGCCCAAAACGAGAACCCGAAGATTGTCGGGTCTGATGAATAGCTTTGTGGTCGTACCTGTGGTAGTCTTTGTGTCAAGAAAGGAGACGATGCACCGTGAAAGACACATCTAAAGCATCCCTGCGCCGCGGGCATAACGAGGGCAATATTCGTCAGCGAACAGACGGGCGGTGGGAGGTTCGCCTGTCAGCTGGAATCGACTACAAGACAGGCAAGCCCAGACGCACATCCACCTGCTGTAACACGCGGCAGGAAGCTATTGCCATTTTACAGCAGCAAGCCCACGAAGTCCGCACACAGGGCTGGCGTGATCCGATGTCTGTGACACTGGGAGAGTGGTATGAATACTGGCTGGACACCTATATGAAGGACACCGTCAAGCAATCTACTTACGCCAGCTACCGCAGTTATCTCAACAAGCACTTTTGTGTACTGGGAAAGATTTTATTAAACAAATTAGAGCCGCACACCTTGCAGGAGTTTTACAACTACAAATTCCGCGAGGAAGGGCTGTCGCCCAAGACGCTTCGCAACTACCACATGGCATTGCATAAGTGCTTACAGCAAGCTGTAAAAGAGCATCTACTGGTCTATAATCCCTGCGATGCCGTGACCCTGCCCAGCGGAGAGAAGCCCGAAATCGTGGTTTTTACCAACGACCAGCAGCGTGCGCTGGTGCAAGCCAGCTACCGCCACCGCTATGGCGTGTTTATTCGCTTAGACCTGTGTACAGGATTACGCATGGGGGAGCTGCTGGCACTAAAGTGGGAAGACATTGATTTTAGCACCGCCCAACTCCATGTACGCCGTACTATCAACCGTCTTGCCAAGTACGAAGCCCACGACGGCGAGAACAAAACCGAAATCGTATTCGGCACACCCAAAACGAAAAACTCTCGCCGCACGATTCCACTGACCCGCACAATAGCAGACGAGCTTGTCCGCTGGAAACAACAGCAAGCGCAGGACAAGATTCGGGCAGGGGATAAGTACACCGACTATGGCTTCATCGTCACCAACGAGTTTGGACACTACTTTGAGCAGAAAACCTTCAAGGATTACTACAACCGATTGTTGAAGGATGCCGACATCGGGCACTTTACCTTCCACGCCCTGCGGCATACCTTTGCCACCCGTGCGCTGGAGCGCGGCATGGACTACAAAACCTTATCCGCGATTCTCGGTCACTACTCGGTAGCGTTCACAATGGACACCTATGTCCACAGCATGGACGAACACAAGCGGCGCGAAATGGACAAGATGGACGATATGTTCGGGATGCCGTACAGCATCTCCGTTGAGAACCAGCCTTATCCTGTGCTTTGTACACTCTCGGCAGACGGCTGCACCGCCCATGTTCCCGACTTCCCCAAAATCGTCATCACTGCATCAACATTAGACGCCACCCTGCTGGAAGTCAAGCAGCAAATCGAAAAAGCCCTGCGCCAATACAAGAACCCGCCCATTCCTACCAAACAAGACCAAATCGTAGTGCCACCCAACAGCGTGCTGGTACTCGTCAAGGCGAGCTGACTACGCTGACCGTTCCTATATTTACCTGCCAACTCCGCAAAATTTATCCACAAAAAGCGCCCGGACGGGTGAAAAGTTCAACCGTCCGGGCGCAGTCGTTTTCCCGTTTTGGGGTCATTTTGGGGTCAAAGTTACCAGATTGTTACCACTTTTGCCATAAAGTAGAAAAAAGCTCGTTGAAACTTGTCGTTTCAACGAGCTTTTGTTGGTTGCGGAGACAGGACTTGAACCTGCGACCTCCGGGTTATGAGAAATCTAAAAATCGTGCGTTACGGTGCTGTTTTGTTGGGTTTGGTGGTATTGCGTACCAAGGCTCAGAACGGATTTTGTCCCATGTGTACAAAAGAATGCCATACGGTGATGAACCGTCCCAACTCCTTTTGGGGGCAGTTTTGGGGGCAAATTTGCGAGACGGATTCTGACTCGCAACGCTCAAATAAATGAGCAGCTTTGGTTCCATTGAGAAATGTGGATACTTACATCACAGGGTTTACACAAGTGAAAAGCCCAGCAAACTAATATATAAGTTTTACTCCCTAGCAAGAAGTTGTACGCAAGCCAACTCTACACCATCCCCACACACCACCCCTGTCGCCGCGAGAAATGCCTCTGTTTGGGCGCGTTCGCAAAGCGTCAGCACCGATGCCCGCCCAGCCATATACCACCCCAAATTCCCTGCCTTTGGGGCTTTTTTGCCCAAGAACGGCTTTTCCTGCGCAGGCTTTTTCCAGACGGGTTTCACCTGTACAGGAAAAGCCTGCACTAATAAATACTAAATAAATAAAATACTAAAAAAGCAAATACGAATCCTATCTTATCTGCAAAACATACAAATCCGGGCTTTGCCGCCGGAATCTTGCCGTGATGCGTACAACTTAATACCGGAGAGTACAACTTACGATTGCACTTAGGCACTTCCGTGCGGTATAATTTTCCTATCAGCCACACCGGTTTCATACTGTTGCGTAAGACGCAGAAAAATCCTGCTCGTAAGGCGACGGTTTCCGTGGCATCGACATAAACAAAAAGTGTCCGCGCAGTGGGCGCTCAGTGAAATCTTTCTTGTTTTAAGGCGATACCGCATAATTCTAAGTGTCGCAGCCGCCGGAACGGTGCTTAAGCCGTAAGGCGGGAATTGTGCGGTATTGCCTAGATAAAAGGAGCTTTTATGAGAACCGTAGATCTTCTCTTTTTTATGGGGCAAAGTAATATGGCGGGGCGCGGGGAAGCCGCCCTTGCCCCTGTTGTCGCCCCCGGCATGGGGTACGAATACCGCGCCGTCACCGACCCCGACACACTGCACCCGCTGGAAGAACCCTTCGGTGTGAACGAGAACGACCCCGCCGGTGTGTATGAACCGGGCATGAAAACGGGGGCGATGGTGTCGTCCTTCGTCAATGCCTGCACCGCCCAAACCGGTGTGCCGGTGGTGGGCGTGTCCTGCGCCAAGGGCGGCTCTGCCATTGCCAAGTGGTTGCCCGGCACACCGTACTATCAGGATGCCGTGCGCCGCGCCCGCAAGGCGCGCGCCTTTTTGCAGGCAAACGGCTATATCATCCGCCACAGCGCCATGGTCTGGTGCCAGGGTTGCACCGACGGCGACCTGCACACCCCCAAGGATGTTTACAAAGCCGACACCGAGCGCGTTCTGCACAGCTTTATGCAGGACGCAGGCGCGCAAACCTGCTTTTTGATCCAAATCGGCAACCAGCGCGATGAGCCGGAGCTGTACCTGCCCATGCAGCAGGCGCAGGAGGAACTGGCCTCCGAACAGGGCAACATCGTGCTGGTCAGCCGTCAATTCAAGACCTTCGCCGCAAAAGGGTTGATGAAGGATCGCTTCCACTACCTACAGCCCGCCTACAACGCTGTAGGCACCGAAGCCGGCAGAAACGCAGCGGCCTATTGGAATCGCTGACAAAATACGAAAAAAACCAACCGCAAAACGGTTGGGCACTTTTTTTACTTTTACACAGTGTCGGTCATCCTGCGCAGATACCGCACATCGGCGGTGTCGGCGGGCAGAATAACCTCATCGCGCAGCAGCGGTGCTGCGGGCGCACGGTTCGCCAGAAAGGCGCGAATGGCAGAATAATCCATATCGCCCTCGCCCAGCGGCAGCAGCGTTTTGCTGCCGTCCGCCTCGATGCGGCAGTCCTTGACGTGTACGGCACCGAGCTGACTGCCGATGACCTCCAGCCAGCGGCTCCAGTGGGCAGTCTGGTACGCTTTGTCCTGCCCGTCCTTGGCACAGAACAGGTTGACGGGGTCAAAAATAACCTTGCAGTGCTGTATATCAGCGGCAGTGTCCAACACGGTGCGCAGCAGCTCCGGTGTACAGAGGGGGTGTACGTCCACAGATTCCACGGCAAAAACGACGTTCAGGCGGGCGGCTTCCTCGGTGATGCGGGCGATGCTGTCCAGCATCAGCGGGCGGCGGACAGCCTTTTCCTCGTCTGTGCAGGCACCCCATGCCGTTTCGCTGCCCACCATTTTGGCACCCAGCAGCTTTGCGCAGCCCAGTGTGCGCTTTACGGTATCGACAGCGGTGCGGCGGGTGTCCGCATCGGGGGCAGACAAATCCTGATAGCAGCTCAGCACCGAAATTTCCACGTCCTGTGCGGCAAACGCCGTTCGAATCTCTGCAAGCTGTTTATCGGTGATGTGGGAAAAATCCTCAATGCCTGCAATGGCGCGCGGCATGGCAAGCTGGGCGGCGTTGTACCCTTTGGCACGCAACGTGGCAGCAAGCGCGGTGGCGGGCAGCTTGCCGTAGTCATGGGCGCGGCATCCGATCCTTGTCATGGTTCAGTCCTCCGTTCCCGCAATGCGGGGCAAAAATACAAAGTTGTGGCTGCTGTCCGGGTGGGCCTTCTGCTCCGGCGTAAAACGTGCAAAGTGGCTTTCGGGATCGGCGGCGATCCATGCGTCCAGCTCGGGGCTGTGCGCGCCCGGCTGATGCTTGATGTTCACATTGGTGCGCGGCTCCTCAAGGTAGGAGAAAAAGCACCCCCCTCCTGCACACAGATGAGATGCCAGCGGTCCCCCTCGACCAGCCCCTCGGTGACAATGCGCAGGTGATGCTCCATATAGCTGCACCAGCTGTCGGGCGGCAGCAGCGCAATGCGCCCGCGGCGGCGCTGCGGGCAGCGGCCCCCTGCTGCCAGTCGGCGGCGGTGGTGGGTATCGTGGTAAAAAATACGGCTGCATGGCGGCCCATGGGCGGGGCTGCTGCCTCACCCAGGGCGGGCGGCCACGGCAGCAGCGCCGCGTCCAGCGCGGGGCAAAGCCCCTGCGGCGTGAACGGGCGGTTCAGCCCCTCGGCATAAAAAAACAGGTGGTTTTCATACCGGAAAAGGCTTGCGGTCAGGATCCGCCCCTCCGCCTGTGCTTTTTGCAGCGCAGCGGAAAAGTCGGCAAAAACGGCCTCACCGGCTTCCCCGCCCAAAACGGCATGAAAGGAGCCGCGGCAGACGGCGGCATCGGCCAGCGATGCAGGCAGCGTGCAGGGCATAACATTTCTCTCCTTTATCTTGTGATTATTCTTTATTGTACAATGCCCGGGCAGCAAAAGATATGCGGCATAGTGCAGTATTCTTTGTGATAATTGCACTTTACATACCCCTGCTTCTGTGCTATGCTGAAGGAAGAATATAGGGCAATACCGCATAATTCTAAGTGCCGATACGGCGAGCGAGGTGCGGCATGCTAAGCCAAAAGCGCAGATAATACTGGATGTCTTATCGAGCATTTTGGCAACGCAGATGCCGCAGCCGCCGGAGCGCTTTAAGCCGTCAGGCGGAATTGTGCGGTGTTGCCATAGACAAAAATAAGGAGCAGGAGCGATGGACTACAGTATCTTACGCTACGGCGCTGTGGCAGACGGTGTGACCAACTGCGCGGCAGCCATCCAACAGGCGGTCGATGCAGCCGCAGCAGCGGGCGGCGGGCGCGTTATCGTGCCGGCCGGGCGCTTTTTGAGCGGCTCCGTGCTGCTGAAGGACAATGTGGAGCTGCATCTGGAGAGCGGCGCGGTGCTTATCAGCAGCCTGAACCCCGCCGATATTACCCCGTTCCCTCAGGGCGGGGACGGCACCGACCCTGACGACACCGCCGACGGCTGGGAGGGCGGCTTCTTTTTGGGGGCCAGCCACGCCAAAAATGTGACCATCAGCGGCATGGGCACGATCTACGGTCAGGGCGACAAGGTGTTTTTGGACAAGGATGTGGACAACGGCTTCCACGAATGCCCGAAATTCTGCGAGGCATTCCGCCCGCGCATGATGCTGTTTGAGGCAGTCGAAAACTTTACCGTGCGCGATGTGACCCTGCAGGACGCGGCGTTCTGGACGCTGCACATGGCGGGCTGCCGGCATGTGCGCATCCAGAACATCATGATTTTAAACGATGACCGCGGCGCCAACAATGACGGTATCGACCCCGATTGCTGCCGGGATGTCGTCATCTCCAACTGCATTGTGCGCACCGGCGATGACGCCATCGTGGTCAAATCCACCGGGCCGATGTCCCGCCGCTACGGTGCAAGCGAGAATGTGGCCATCACGGGCTGCATCTTACATTCCCGCGATTCTGCGCTGAAAATCGGAACCGAGACCCACGGTGTGATCCGCAATGTGACGCTGAGCGACTGCGTCATTGACGACTGCTCCCGCGCGGTGGGCGTCTGGGTGCGGGACGGCGGCACGGTGGAGGACATCCATGTCCACCATCTGACCGGCTGCACCCGCCGCTACGCCGACTCCTACCAGCTGCCCGGTGCGCCGGGCTGGTGGGGCAAGGGCGAGCCGGTGTTTGTCAGCGCCACACCGCGCAAGGGCAAGACCGGCCCGGCAGGCGTGATCCGCCGTGTCAGCTTTGACCATTTGTACCTGACAAGTGAAAGCTGCGCCTTTGCGGCCGGCGAGCCGGACAGCGAAATTCAGGACCTGCGCATCAGCGAGATGCACCTGACGCTGCAGCACCGCGGCACCCAGCCCGGCGGCCTGTTTGACGAGCAGCCCTCGGCCCGGCACATCTACCCGCACACCATCCCGGCGCTGTACGCCCGCTGCGTGGACGGCCTGACCGTCAAGGACAGCACGGTGCGCTTTGTCGGTGAGAACGAGGCGTGGGACGGCAGCGTAGCCGAGCTGGAGCACTGCTGCCGCGCGAAGCTGGATCTGGAAAAGCTTGTATAACAAAAGGAGTGTATACAAATGGAGCATATGGCATGGAAGGGCCGCATCAAGCCCGGCTGCAAGGCAGAATATCAGCGCCGCCACGCGGAGATCTGGCCCGAGATGGTCAAGGTGCTGAAGGATGCCGGCATCTGCAATTACAGCATTTTCTACTGCAACGATGAGCTGTTCGGCTATTACGAGTGCGAAAAGGGTGTTGCCTACGCCGAAAAAGGTACAGGCCGAAAGCCCGGTCGTTGACCGCTGGAACGACTACATGAAGGACATTCTGGAGCTGGAAATGGACCCCGTCACCGGTGCCCAGCCCAAGCTGGAGCAGGTGTTCCGGCTGGATTGAGAAAGGGCAAAACATCGATATGCAGGCAAAAGCCCCCGCTGCTTATGGCAGCGGGGGCTTTTGCCCTGTCAGACAATTTACAGTGCGCCGTCCGAGCGGACGTTGTCGTAGTTCAGCACACCGGCGAAGAAGGCCAGCGCCAGACCCTGACCCCAGCCCTGGATCCAGTCGCGGCTGATGCCGCGGTAGCCGTCGGCGTCCTTCATGACCGCCGTGCCGCCCGAGACATTCAGCACACGGCCGTCCGGGCTGACGTTGGCCAGCATACCGGGGATGGCCTTGTTGATGTACTTGATGTGCAGGGGTTGCCCTTGGTGATCATGGCGGCGGCGATACCGGCGCTCGCGCTGACCTCTCTCATAGGAGGCGGCATCGTCCACGATCGTGCGCCACAGGCCGTTCTCGGTCTGGTAAAGCTTGAGCGCGGCCAGCTGGTCGTTCAGGCTGCCGACCACATCCAAGAACTTTTGGGGTAGAGGTAGCACTGCGGCAGCCGCACGCCGACCTGCGCCATCGTGTAGGCCGCCCATGCATTGGCGCGGCCCCACTTGATGCCCGACATATGGTCGCCGGTGATGTTGTTGTAGCCGTGGTAGTACAGCCCACTCTCAGGGGGTCCTGCAGGTACTTGATGTGCCAGTAATACTGGTTCAGCGCATCATCGATCAGGGCCTCGTCCTTCAAAAGCACGCCCATCCGCAGCAGGAAGAAGCCCGCCATAAAGAGCGTGTCTGCCCACGCCTGCTCGGGAAAGTCGTTGTTGACCGAGACGGTGTGCTGCAGAACATGATCCCCGAAGCGCAGCGCTTCTTTTCCAGATACTCGACCTTGCTTTTTTTGGCGATGTCCAGATACTTTTCATCACCGGTATGCTCATACAGGGTGATCAGGCAGTGCCCCATTGAGCAGGGGTTGACCGTCCAGCTCGGCAGGCCCAGCTCAATATACTCGTCTACGCGGTCCTTGACCAGCTGCAGGTAGCGCTCGTTTTTTGGTGACCTCATATGCCTCGCAGATGCCGTAGTAGGCAACACCGCAGGGCCAGTCCCATGTCATGTCCATCCGCATCGTGCGGTCCACGATCTTGTCGATGGTAGGCCTCAATTTGGGCCTTGTCAAAAAATCAGGTTTGCCATTGCTCTCTCCTTTTTAAATTGCGAATCCGCTTATACCAGCGCCACTGTCTTTCCGGCGGGGATCTCATAGTGGCGGCCGTCCACCTCGACCCAGATGGACTGGGCGTTGGGGTTGCAGACCTTATCGCCCGCGGCGGTGTACTGCAGGCGGGCGGCATCGGCCATGTAGTCCACGATCTCGATGTTGGTGGCGTACCAGGTGTCCTCGCGCCCGCCGGCCAGCTGGCAGAACTGCTCTATCAGGGCCCAGTCCTCCTCGGTGCGGAACTCAAAGCTGTGGCCCCAGACATACATCATGTAGAGATACTGCGTCTTGGTGGCTACAGCTCGACAAAGCGCTTGCCGTCCTCCAGCAGGTTGTGGGTGTGGTGGCAGGTGGCTTTCCATGTCATAAAAATCGTGGGGCATCGCAAAGTCGTGGGTGTCACCCACCACGCGGGCGTAGCGGATGCCCAGCGCGGGCAGCAGGGCGGCGATCTCCGGTGTCCAGCTGCCGTTGGGGTAGGCAAGGCCGCGCACGGGGTAGCCCATGACGCCCTCAAGCTGCATACGATCGGCCAGCACCTGCCGGGCGGTCTGATCCAGCGGGCTGCGGGAGATGGTGGGGTGGTGGTAGGTATGGCAGGCGACCTCATGGCCCTTGTACAGCTCGACCCACTCGCTCTCCGGGATGCGCTCGGGGCGGGGCAGGCCGCCGTTCAGGTTAAAGGTGCCCCGGATGCCGTAGCGGTTGAAACAGCTCGACAAGGCGGCGGTCCTCAAACGGCCGTCATCATAGCTCATCGTCAGCACCTTATGCTTGCCGCCGGGGAAGCAGGTATAAATGACCTTCGGTTCGGTGTAGTTCATAAACAAAACCTTCTTTTTTTGTCAAAATTTATTTGAAATTCGCCCGCAGCACATCCAGTGCCGGGGTGGTATCCTGCAAAAGCTGCTGCACAAAGGCCTGTGCCGTGCGGCAGGCGCCGGCGTTTTGCTGGTGGGCGTTGTCCTGCTTTTGCGCCCACCCACATATAGCGGGCCTTGCAGCGCTCAGCGCCCAAAGGCGGTGTTGGCGGCGGCGGTAGCGGCGCCAAGGTCGATAAACGGCGCGCCGACCTCGGCGGCAAAGGCGCGCATCGCCTCGCGGTAGGCGGCAAACGAGGGGTAGCAGACACCGGCCTCGTCAAACTCGCGCATCGCCACGGGGGAGGCAAAGATGCACACTGCGCCGTGGCTGCGGGCAGCGTCCCAGAAGGGGCGCAGGCTCTCGCCGAAGGCATCCGCCGGGGACATAGCGCTCGGCCTTTGCGCGGTTGGCATCGTTATGGCCGAAGCTGACCACCAGCGAGATCACCGGGGCGGATATGCGCGGCAATGTCGTCCAGCCGCCCCTCCTCGCGGAAGGTCTTGCTGCTGCGGCCCGCCATGGCGCAGTTGTCAATGACAAGGCCCGGCAGCTCGTAGCGCATCTCCTGCGGGAAGGGGGCAGTCCGCGCGGTGGGCAGTTTGACATACAGCATCACCGTGCGCCAGCGTGTGCAGCATCTCGCCCCAGCCTGTCACCGGCTTGTCCCGGGGGCGTAGCTCTGCATGATGGAATCGCCCGCCATCCAGAGGGTAGGCTTGGCGTTCAGCTGCGGCAGCACATTGGCAAAATCCATGTCGCCTGCATAGTAGAAGGACGGGTAGCACGGCTGGTTGTAGCAGTTGTTCTGCCATGCCACGCCGCAGCGGTACTGCACATCGTGCATCAGGGTAAACAGCTTGTGGGGGGTAAGATCGGTGGTGGTGTAGATGCGGATGGCTGTGTCGTCCGCCGTGCGCACCAGCAGCTCCTCACGGAAATCACCCAGCACGTCCGCCACCAGACAGGGGTTGCCCTTGGTGCCGTTGTTGGTGGCGGTGCCCGCGGGCTGCAGCATGACGCCGTGGGTCAGATCGTTAATGACGCCGTATTGATCGCCGTGCAGATAGTCCGCGCCATCGGTGATCTGGGTGGAAAGATCGCCCCCCCAGTAGATTTTCATGTTGGTGCCGGGGGTGGGCAACTCCAGCGTGCGCCCGTTTACATCGTACACATCCTTGACCCAGACCTGCAGACCGCGGGTGTTCGGGTCGATCTTGCCGATCATGCAGCGGCCCAGATCCTCCTCGGCATATTCGCCAAAGCGGACATCGCCGGTCTCGGCATCGCGCAGCGCCCAGCCGTAGGGGGCGCGCTCGCCCTCCTCATAAACATTGAAGATCTCCAGACCGGGGCTGTCAGGGTCGATGTCGGCCACATGCATCGCATCGCCGTGGCCGAACTTGGCGCGGGTTCTGCCGTCCGGCAGGGTGCCGTATTTGGAGTAGAGCAGGCTTCCGTCATGGTCGATGGCTGCTGCGCCGTACACAATTTCCATGCAGCCGTCCCCATCAATGTCAGCAGTCGAAATACTGTGGTTGCCCTGCCCGGCCAGAATGCCGTACACAGGGTCGGTGCCGACAGCGAGATGGCAGCCGCTGTCGTTGAAGGGGTTCGCCATCGGCACAAAGCCGGAGTCGATACCCCATACCTTGTGAAAGCGGTTCTCAAAAAAGTCGTAGGCCGCCAGCGTGGCGCGGGTGTAGTAACCGCGGCAGGCGATCAGATAGGGGCGCTCGCCGTCCAGATAGGCCACCCCGGCGTTAAAGCGGTCCACGCGGTTGCACGGCTCGATGCGGGGCATTGCATAATCGCCCACAAAAGGCCGTCATCCACGCGGGGTAGGGGTAGTCGATCGTGTCCAGCTCGGCGCCGTCCCCGCCGAACATCGTCAGGTACTCGGGGCCGTCATAGACAAAGCCCTCGAACCTGCGCAGCTCGTTTTTGGGGCTGCGGCTCGGCGCGTACACATCAAGGAAATAGTCGGCCAGCGCAAGGGCATCAGCCTCGCACAGGGGGTAGGCGTACTGCGGCGCAAGGCCGAAGCACTGCTCCACCGTGGCGGGCCAGCGGCCGTTTACGACCTCGGGGTGGGTGTGCCAGCGGCGGAACACCTCGGCCATATGCAGGCGGTAATCCTGCGCCGTGCAGACATAGTTGTCCGCGTGGCTGTACCCGGCGTCCAGATCCTTCTGCGGCATCGTGATATACCGGCGGGACAGCACGGTGCCGTCCGGCGCAAAGCGGGTCATCACGGTGCCGGGCGCGGTCTTGACAGCCATCTCGGCCCTGCCGTCCCCGTTGAAGTCGTACACCATAAACTGGGTGTAGTGCGCTCCGGCGCGGATGTTCTGCCCCATGTCCAGCCGCCAGACCAGCGTGCCGTCCAGCTTATAGCAGTCGATAAAGCACCGCCCGGTGTAGCCCTTGATCGACACATCGTGGGAATTGTCAGGGTCCCACTTTACAAAATACTCGTACTCACCGTCATTGTCAATATCACCCACACTCATATCGTTGGCGTGGTAGGCAAAGGCTCCCCGGCCGGGGTCACGCCGTCCGCCGGCTTTTTGCAGCGGAAGCTCATAGTACCCCTTCTGCCACGGCTTTACGCCCCTGCAGGCGGGCCCTTCTACGCCGTTTACCAGCGGGGCCACGGCGTAGGTATCCCCGCTTGTGCCCTGCGCGTCAAGATAGTTTGTGCTGTCGGTCACGGTGGCCAGCCTGACCCCGTTTTTATAGAGCACAAAGTCGGTGCCGGTCAGGCCCGGTGGCGTTGTGGCCGGTGACCTCGCTTTTTAAAGAGCCGCCAGCTGATAAACACACCGGTGTTTGCCGTGACAGCCACCAGTCCGCGGGACAGTGCCTCCAGCTGCTGCTGCAGCACGCGGCCCACGGGGGGTCTGCACGGGTGTGCTTTCCTCCAGCAGGGTCCCGTTTTCTGCCAGCGCCTGCACCTTGATGTAATAGGGGATATGCGTCGAGCGGCAGAAGGTGAAAAGGCTTTCCCCGCTCTCGCCCGCCGTTTTGAACCGCACGGTCTCGCCAGGGCGGTCGCTCCACAAAATGCGGTAGCGGGCGGCCCCGGCCACCGGCTGCCAGCTAAGGGTGGTTTGGGCAGCCGTCTGGCTGCGCACAGAGATTTGCATAGACTTTCCCTCCATCATAAAAGAGCGCCGCAACATCCGCTGCGGCGCTCACATTCAATAGGCTTTATCTGCTGCGTACAGGGCGTTGACTTCCTCAATGACCTGCGTGCCGCCGCGGGCATTCCACTGGTCGAAGGCAGCCTGCAGACCGGCCTCGTCGATCTGGCCGCAGATATACTGGGTGCGGGCATCGTCCAGAATTTGGACAAGGTCGTTGCCGCACTCGGCGTAGGTGTCGGACTGGGTCAGGTAGCCCAGCGCGGGGTTGAACACGGCATACTGCACGTTGTTGGCAATGCTCTCCTCGTAAGCCAGCTGATAGTCAGCCTTTTCAAGCTGGTAATCGGGGTTCTGCTCGGTCAGGTAGGGGACATAAGGCACAGCCTGATTCAGACCTGCGTGCGGGCAGTTGGTGGTGTCGTACTTGCCGTTGGGAACAATCTTACCGTTTTCGTTGATGTCATAGCAGATGTCCTTCAGACCGTAGTCGGCCAGCGCCATCATTTCGGGGTCGCACATCTTGTCAAGGAAGTGCAGGCAGGCCTTGACATCCTCCTCGGTCTTGGCACCGGACTTGGTGATGAGGTAGAAGCCGTTGTAGCCGGTGGTGGCAAGGGTGTGGCCGTTGATGGGGCCGACAGAGGTCATCGTTGCAATCTTGGAGGCATCGTTTACATCGGCAATGGCGTTGTCCTCAAAGTATTTCCAGATGCGCTTGGTGCCGTCCATCGTGTCGACAAAGACACCGGTGACGCCCTTCTGGCTGTCAACCTGGAAGTTGGCAGTGTCTACGGTTGCCCAGTCGGGGGCGGACCAGACCATCGGCGTAGATTTTGCGCATCCAGTCAAGGGCTTCCTTATACTCAGCGGTCTGGTGTACGGGAACCAGCTTGCCGTCCTGCTCGACCCAGCCGTTGCCGCAGCCGAACCATGTCTGGATAATATCCCACGGGCCGGTGTATTTGCACATTTCCAGACCGTAGGTGTCGTTGGCACCGTTGCCGTCCGATCGTCATAGGTGAACTTATAGAGCATGTCATAGACATCCTCGACCGTCTTGGGGGCCTCGGTGATGCCCACGGCCTCGGCCCAGTCGGTGCGGTAGCCCAGACCGTTGCGGCCGATAGCGCGGGAGCGGGGGATGCCGATGATCTGGCCGTCCACGGTCAAGCCCTTCAGAACATCGGGGCTGATCTGGGACAGGTTGGGGTAGGCCTCGCTGTCCTGCAGGTACTCGGTCAGATCCCAGAAGGCGCCGAGCTTGGCAGCATCGGCTGCGTTGGCGTTCTGGTCCAGCGTCTTGGTTGCGGTCAGGATCATCGGCATGTTGTCCTTGTCCATCAGGGTCAGGCCGAACTTCTCGCTGTAGGTGTCGTTGGCCTCGGTGCGCCACTCGACATGGGTGCCGGTGTAGGCCTCGTACTTGGCGATGACCTCATCGGAATGTTCATTGCTCAGCACATGGCCGGTGAAGTCGGGGATCATAAAGCTGACGGTGGGGGTGCCGGAGGCAGCGCTGTCCGCAGAGGAAGCAGCGTCGGAAGCGGAGGTGCTGCCGGAGGCGGAGCCGCCGCAGCCTGCGAGCATGGCGGCGGACATCGCCAGCGCCATAGAGAGGGCAAGTGCCTTTTTCATTTTCGTTTTCTCCTTTTTTGTATAAAAGTGGTTGTATTGCTTGGTATCAGCCCTTGACCGAGCCGACCATGACACCTTGGGTAAAGAACTTCTGCACAAACGGATAGATGCAGAGGATTGGCAGGGTAGACAGCACCGTGGTGGCCATCTTGACAGCCTTGATGGGCGGCATACCGGCCGCGCCCCAGTCAAAGGTGGAATCCTCGGCTACCTGTGTGGTCAGGAACACCAGACGCCGCAGCACGATGGTGATGACCTCCATGTCGGAGTTGTTGATGTACAGCATCGCATTGAAGTAGCTGTTCCAGTGGCTGACCGCGTAGAACAGGCTGACCGAGGCCAGCACCGGCGCGGACAGCGGCAGGATGATGCGCACGAAGGTGATCAGATCGTTGGAGCCGTCAATGATGGCGGCCTCCTCCAACTCCATGGGGATACCCTGGAAGTAGTTCTTGATGATGATCATGTTGAAGGCGCTCATCGCCGTGGGCAGCCAGAGTGCCCAGTAGGTGTTGCCCAGATGCAGCACATTGACCACCATAATGTAGGCGGGGACCATACCGCCGGTGAACAGCATCGTGACGATGACCATATTGATAAAGCCGTTGCGGCCCTTGAGGTAGGGGCGGGACAGCGGGTAGGCGATCGCGTGCAGGAGACGAACATATTGATCAGCGTGCCGATCACAGTGACGATCACCGAATTTTTCAGTCCGCGGAACACATCGCCCTGCTTGAGGATGTACTGGTAGGCATTCAGCGATACATCCTGCGGGATCAGGAAGAAGGGACGCTCGGTCAGCTCGCGCTCGGTCGCAAAGGAGCCGGCCACCACATAGATGAAGGGCAGCACGCAGGCCAGCGCCACCAGCGCAATGATGACATACAAAAAAGAACCTGTACAGCCTGATCGCCGGGGGTGCGGGCTTCCAGCGTGCCGGTGGCGCGCACCTCGTCTTTCTTATGGGTAAAGGGCATTGTCATTGTAGCACAGCTCCCTTCTTTAGTACAGGCCGGACTCGCCGCACAGCTTGGCGATCTTGTTGGCGGTAACGACCATCAGCATACTGATGGTGGACTTGAACAGGCCGGTGGCGGTCGCCAGCGAGTACTGGCCGCCCGTGATGCCCTTGGTGTAGACATAGGTGTCAAACACATCGGAGGCTGCGCGGTTCATCGAGTTCTGCATCAGGAAGATCTGCTCGTAGCTGGTGTTCAGAAGCTGGCCGACCTTCATGATCAGCATCAGGACAATGGTGCCGCGGATGGCGGGCAGCGTGACATGCCACATCAGCTGCCAACGGCCTGCGCCGTCGATCTTGGCAGCCTCATACAGCTGCACATCCACACTGGACAGCGCCGCCAGATAGATGATGGTGCCGTAGCCGGTCTCTTTCCAGATATTCTGGCCGACGATCAGCGCAGGAAAGAGCTTGGGGTCGCTGAGCAGGTCGGGCGCATTCGCGCCGAAGATCTGGGTCAGCACATGGTAGATGGCGCCGTCCGTGGTGGAGAACATCTGGAAAGTCAGCGCCGCCACAATGACGATGGAGACAAAGTGGGGGGATGTAGACCAGCGTCTGCGCTGTGCGCTTGAACCATTTGCAGCGCAGCTCATTTAAAATCAGCGCCAGAATGATGGGGGCCGGGAAGGCGAAGAAAAGGTTGGCCAGCGAGATGGACAGCGTGTTGCGGAACAGCGTCCAGAAGTCCGGGCCGGTGAAGAGCTTTTTAAAGTACTTCAGCCCGACAAAGGGGCTGCCGAACACAGATTCCAGAATCGTGTCACCGTTGAAAGGGCTGAAATCGGTAAATGCCATATACAGGCCCGTCATCGGCAGGTAATTGAAGATGATCATGTAGAGCAGCGCCGGCAGCATCATGATATATAACCAGTAGTGCTGCATGAACGCCTTGCGCCATGTGTTGTGGCCCAGCTGTTTCTGGGCGCGGGCATTGGCCTTGCTCTGCTTGACCGCAGCGGTTTGTGCCATAAGCGTTTCCTCCTTGCTTTGTGTTCTCATCAGCCGGCGGCCGCGGTGCTTTGGTCGGGATCGCGGGCCCTCGTCATCCGGCGTCGGCTGTTTCGTTGCTTCCATTGTATCCCCTGCTCTGCGGATTTGGCTACAATCAAAAGCATGCGAAAATTTTCATTATATTTCACGATGCAGCGCAATTATCAATGTGAATGACACACAAAACAATCCTTATATCTACCGGCACTATCGTTTGCTGTTTCGGGTTGAAATTGTGAATATTTTATACATGGTGCCTGCCTGTTTTGTGCATCTTGACAAAGAGCGTTTTTAGACCCTACTGCAGCCTTACGGCTGCGGAATCTTTACCGCACAGCCTTGCCCTGACGGCCCCGCTTTCCCGGTGGGGTTAGGTCATGCCGCCCCGCTGCCGGCAAACAGGTTCTGTTTCCATATCCTGATATTTATCGCTGCACAGTGCTTTCAAAACCTTCTGCCCAGCAAATGACACTTGTTTTTCGCCGCGGCAGCGCGTATGATAAAGATAAGATCGCGGGCCTGCAACTGTATACAGCACATCTGACAGGGAGAAAACGCTATGTCTACACTGCAAGGCGAAAGCTTTTATTTCCACCACGGCTGGCACTTTTTGCGGGCAGATGCCTTCCCCATGGCAAAGGCCATTGACGCGCACCGGGACGCCGAGGGGCACGCCTTTTACGAGGCCGACTACCAGGAAACCGGCTGGCAGCCCGTCACGCTGCCCCACACCTTCAATGATGAGGATCTGTTCCGTGACCGCATTCAGGACGGCGGCAGCGGCCAGCGCCGCACGGCAGCCTTCTACCGCAACATCCTCACCATTCCGGCGCGGCACAAAAACCACAAGGTACTGCTTGCGTTTGAGGGGCTGCGCCAGACCTGCTACCTCTATGTAAACGGCACGCTGGCCGGCTACTATGAGGCCGGCGTTGCGCCGTTCGGCTTTGACATCACCCCCTATGTGCGGTACGATGCGCCGAACCTCATCGCCATTGCGACCGACAACACCGCCACCCGCAATGCGCCGTTCTGCATTGCCGAAACCCCCAACAAGCCCGATGCTGTCCCCGGCAGCTATCTCTTTCCGCAGGAGCAGGCCGTCCCCGCCGACCGCGTGGGTGTCCCCTTTTTCTGGAACTGCAATGACTTCAATCCCTCGGTCGGCGGCATCACCCGCCCCGTACAGGTGTTTTTCAAACCCGATGTCTATCTGACGTTGCCGCTCTACTCCAATTTGCAGACCAAGGGCCTCTATGTCTACGGCCGGAATTTTGATTTGGACAACGCCACGGCGGATATTCGGGTCGAGGCCGAGGTCCGCAACGAGGGCAAGGTCCCTGTTTCCGCCCAGCTGCGCATCACGCTGCGCCGCCCGGACGGCAGCGTTGCCGCCATCTTTGACGGTGCCCCGGCCACCGCAGCACCCACGGGCCGCGCCGTCCCACCGCTGAGCATCACCCCGGCGGACGCCTATATCCCCGATGAGGCTGTGCCCGGGCATTACCGCCCTGTGGAGGACGAAAGCCTGCCCGCGCCGACCGCTACGGATTCCATGTCGGTCACTGTGCTGCACGCCGGGGCCGACACCCTGCCGCTGCGCTTCTGGAGCATCGACGACCCCTACCTCTACACCGTGGAGGCCGAGCTGTTTGTAAACGGCGAAAAGACCGATGCCCAGCAGCTGACGACCGGTTTCCGCGCCGTAAGCTACGACAAAGACCGGGGCCTGCGCATCAACGGCGCGGTGCAGTGGCTGCGCGGCTACGCCCAGCGCGCCGCCAACGAGTGGGCGGCCATCGGCATTGCGCCCGAGTGGCTGCACGATGAGGACGCCGCCCTCATCCGCGAGCAACGCCCAACCACATCCGCTTTATGCATGTGGCGGGCAGCCCCGCCGATGTCCGCGCGTTTGACCGCTGCGGCATCGTCTGCACCCAGCCTGCCGGCGACAAGGAGAAGGAGAGCTTCGGCCGCCAGTGGGACCAGCGCGTAGAACTGATGCGCGATGTCATCATCGCCTTCCGCAACCACCCGTCCATTCTGTTCTGGGAGGCCGGCAACAACTCGATCTCCCGCGAGCACATGCGGGAGATGCGGCTGCTCAAGCAGCAGCTTGACCCCCACGGCGGGCGTTTTATGGGCTGCCGCACCCTGAACACCGAGGGAGGTCGTCAACGAGCGAGTATGTCGGCACGATGCTGAACCGCCACGCCGCCCGCTTTTTATCGCAGCACGGCCCCGTCACCGAGACCGAGTACAGCCGCGAGGAGGCCCCCCGCCGCATCTGGGACGACTTCACCCCGCCGGTTTCGACTACCGCAACCGCTGGGTCGGCAAGGGCGGCAAAAAGCTGTTGGGTATGACTTCTACGACCTGACCAGTGAAGAACTCGCGCTTGAAAACGCGCGCGGCTACGCCGAGTTTTTCAACGATCGAATGGGCGGTGCCTCCGGCAAGAACTACTACAGCGCCTGTGCGGCGCTCTGCTGGACGGACTCTGCCCAGCATGGCCGCCAGTCCCATACAGCGAAAACGCCCGTATGAGCGGCCGCGTCGATCCCTGCCGAACCAAAAAGCAGAGCTTTGACTGCTTCCGCGTTATGCAGAGCGAGGCCCCCGCCGTCAAGATCATCGGCCACTGGAACTACCCCGCCCCCACCGCTGCCAACTATCGCTATGAAGAAAAGCGCTTTAACGGCACCTATTGGGAGGGCACCGGCGTCTGGCACACCCGCGACCCACACAATAAGACGGTGTATGTGGTGGCAAGCTACCCTGTTGCCGCGGTCGAGCTGCTCGTCAACGGGCGCCGTGTCGGTCGGTGCGACAAGCCGCAGAGACACCTTTGTGTTCGCCTTCCCCGGTGTGGATGTGACCCAGTCCGGCTGGGTCGAGGCCGTGGGCTACGGCTATGACGGCACGCCCGCCGCGTCTGACCGGCTGGAAACCGCCGACAGCCCCGCTGCCCTGCGGCTGACGCTGCATACCGCACCGGGCGGCCTTGCCGCCGACGGGGCCGACATCGCCTATGTCGATATTGCCGTGCAGGACAGCACCGGGCGGGTCTGCCCGCTCTGTGATGCGCGCATCGACTTCACCTTGGACGGCCCCGCGCAGTTTTTGGGCGGCTACAACAGCGGCCGCTTTGCAGGCTACGGCCATGACGACAGCGTCATCCACCAAAACCATGTCTATGCTGAGTGCGGCACCAACCGCGTATTTCTGCGTGCGGGCACAGCGCCCGGCACCATCCGCCTGACCGCCGTGATGGGCAGCCTCCGCAATGTCATCACGCTGCAGAGCAAGCCCGCCGACCTCTCACCGCTGACAGCCGCACCGCTGCCCCCTGCCGCCTGCCGGACTATGCCGCCTGTGCGCCGCAGCACCGCGATGCGTTCGTCCCCATCCCGCAGGCCGATGCAGCAAAATACCAGCCGGAGGACAAGTGCTACACCAAGATCCTCGTCAACGGGCAGGAGCCGGACACCCGCGGCGTGCGCAGCGTCAACGAGAACGGCCGCGTCTGGGGCGCGGTGCTCTGCATTTTGGAGCGGCTGCAGACGGTCATCCCCGAATGCCTTCCGCTATGATTGGAACGCCGCCGGGGGTGCCTGAATACGCTGCACGGCGGCGGGCACACCGTAACCGCGCAAGTCGGCGTCACCCACCTGCTGGTTGACGGCAGGGAAAACCTGATGGACGGCCAGCCCTATCTGACCGCCGAGGGCGCGCTGGTCATGGAGGTCAACGCCCTGATCCCCCACATCACCGGCACCCGCACCCAGTACGATGACAAGGTCAATGTACTGCGCATAGAAACCGAATAACAGCAAAGACCGCACCCGAAACGCATCGGGTGCGGTCTTTGCTGTCGGTGAGGGAAATCCCTCACTTCTTCTCGTTCTGGTAATCCTTGCGGTATTTGCCGGGGGTCATGCCGACCTTTTTGCTGAAAAACCGGATGAAATTCTGCACATTGGAATAGTTCAGCGTCTCGGCGATCTGCACGACCGTCATGTCGCTGGTCAGCAGCAATTCCTTGGCCATCTCCAGCTTTTCATTGTTGGCCAGATCGCTGAAGCTGGTATCCTTCTCGGTGCGCAGCACCTTCCAGATATAACTCGGGTTATAGTTCAGCCGGTCGGCGCACTCGTTCAGCGTAATGTCGCCGCGCGTCTGCTTGATCAGCGCCAGCACATTCTTGACCAGCTCGCTGGAGCTGCTCTGGCGGAACTCCGTCAGCAGGTCCATAACAGGCACGGCCACCTCGTCCATCAGGAAATTCTGCATCTGGTCGGCGGTGTAGATCTTGCTGATCGTCTCAAACAGGTTGGCCTGCCGGTCTGCCAGCACCTGGTTGACCGAAAGCCCGGCGTTTTCCGCCACGGCCAGCATGGCCGCCACCAGCCGCTGGATGTAAAACTGCCGCTCATACCCGCGGATGTTCTTTTCCAGCATTTTGGCGGTAAATCGCTCCAGCAGGTGGCGCACCTCCTTGGCCTTGCAGGCGGTTACAGCTGCCGTGATCTCATGCTCCAGCAGCGTATCATAGCCGTTGCGGGCGCACTGCTCATCGGGCGGCTGGTAGTACAGCATCTGCCCGCTTGCCTCGGGGGCATCGGCCTCCGGCAGGCGCAGGGCCTCCCATGCCTCCTGCGCGGCCAGCTGCATGTGGTGCAGCTTGTGGAAGGGGCGGCTGACGCCCGCGCGGCAGCTGACCCCCAGCGCGGTGCGGATGCTGCGCGCCGCCGCCGTACATACCACGCGGCAGGCCTCGTTCAGATCAGCCTCCTCGCCGCCCACGACCAGCAGCAGGGTAAAGTTCAGCATTACGGGCTGGAACGCGCAGCGGCGCAGCAGCTCGGTGGGCATCGTCTGTATGGCGGTCAGCAGCATCGTCTCCCGCACCGGGCCGGAGGTGCCCGCCGGGGTGTCCAGCGCCAGCGCAATCAGCCGATACGCGGGGCAGACTGCCAGCCCCAGCTCCTGCATCGTGTGGCCGGCGGCCTCATCGGTGACCTCGCCGCGGATCAGATTTTTCCACAAAGCTCTGCTGCAGGCGGCGGTTTTGCTGCTGCATCAGGCTTTGCATCGCCTGCTTGTTCCCGGGCCACCTGCTTGACGCCGGCGGCCAGATAAGCAAACTCCTCCTCATCGCTGCCGGGCTGGCCGAACACATCGCTGGCCGCGTGCATCAGATCATCCACAGGGGCGTACAGCACACTGGTCGATCGGCGGCAGATCAGCAGCACCGCCACCAGTCCCCCGGCCAGCACAAAAGCGATCAGAATCACCATGCCGGCGGTAGCCGCCAGCGTGCGCTGCGGCAGCGCCGCATAGTAGGTCAGCCCGTTCACGCCCATCTTGCCGCTGTTCAGCCGCCAGCCGCCCAGCACGCAGCCGCCCTCGGCGGGGGTGTCGGCGTCCAGCAGGGCGGTCAGCGCAGCAGAGGTGCTCAGCACGGTCTTGCCGGTGAAATCCCGCGCGGCAATGCTGTAGCCGCCGGTCTGCCAGCTCGGTCATCTCATACAGCGGCGAAAGATCCAGCTTGACGATCAGCACCGCATAGCTGCCCGTGCGGTAGGAGCTGCTGCGCAGCACGAGCAGCTCGCCGGTCAGATCCACCGTGTTCAGCGGTGTGTCTGCCAGCGCGGGGGTGGGCTGGTCGGTGCGGTTGACCCACATCATGGCGGCATGCTGCTCCGCCCATTCGCTCAGCAGGTGGGCGACCTCATCCCGGTTGGCGGCACCAGCCAGCCGGTACATGCCGTTGTTGCTTAAAATCCACCCGCTGCGAAGGTTGATGTAGGTATACCCCTCGACATATTTATCCACCAGATTGCCGCCGCGCATGGCGGTCTGCATATCGCGCACAAGGGGTGTACTCGCTGTACGGCGGCACAGTTTTTGGCACAGGGTCTGGTAATTGTCCGTGCTGACGACCGCGCTGTAGTAGGCGCGCAGGTTGCTCAGCGCAATTTCCATCTGCGTCTCGACATTCTCCCGCACCGAGGCCAGCAGGGCATCGCTGCGCGTGACGGTCTGCCGGTAGTACACCACGCTGGACAGCACACCCAACAGCAGCAGCGGGCGGTGACAAGGGTCACGAGATAGAAAAAAATACGGTTCTGATAAGCAGAGTATCTGCGCTTGTCGCGCGTGCTGTTCTGTCTTGTCAGAGGCTTCCGCATACAAATTTTACTTCCTTTTTACTGAATTTGATTTTAACGATAGCACATTTTGCGCCGCAGTGGCAAGCCCTTTTGCGGCAAATCTTGCTGTCAATGTTACCGATTTTGTCCATCTTTGTTTGTGGAACCTGCACAAAAGCGGCGGAAAAGCACGCCCTCCCGCCGCCGCAAAGGGGCGTGATTGTTTTTTACACCGCACCGCCGAAATTGTTCACAGCATCGTTTATATCTATCCAAAAATCAAAGGATAATGATTGTTGCAACCGGCACGGTTTCCTCGTACAATATGGATAAGAAAATCTGTCATACCGGGGGGATAGGGCTATGCCGTCTTACCGAAAATCCGCACAAGTTGATATGACCCATGGCTCGGTGCTGGGGCGCGCGGCGCTGTTTGCGCTGCCCATCTGCGCCGGCAATATTCTGCAGCTGCTGTACAGCACGGTGGACACGCTCGTCATTGGCAATTTCTGCGACACTACGGCGCTGGCATCGGTGGCGACCAGCTCCCAGCCGCTCGAAATTCTGCTCTGTGTCTTTGTGGGCATCGGCTCGGGCATCTCCATCCTCGTATCGCAGGCGGTCGGCCGCGCCGACCATGACCAGCTGCAAAAGCTCGTGCGCACCTCGGTCTGGCTGCTGTTTGCAGCGTCGCTGCCGCTGACCGTCATCGGGTTCCTGCTGGGTCCGTGGATGCTGCGGCTGATGCAGGTCCCGGCGGACGCCATGCCGGGGGCGGTGCTGTATCTGCGCATCACGATGCTGGGTATTCTGGGCAACATGGGCTATAACTTCAACGCCGGTCTTTTGCGCGGCACAGGCAACAGCTCGTCCTCGTTGCTGCTGCTGTTTATCAGCTGCGCGGCGAATATTGTGCTGGATCTTGTGCTTACCGGCGCGCTCGGCCTTGGCATCGGCGGCGTGGCGGCAGCCACGGCGATTGCACTGTTTTTGTCGTGGATATGCAGCATTTTTTACATTCGCCGCCACTGCACAGAGCTTGCGCTGCCTGTTTTGCCCTGCGGCTTTGATGCCGGAGCCCTGCGCCAGATTGTGCGCATCGGTCTGCCGCTGGGGCTGAACTCGGCGCTGTACTCCATCGGTCACGTCTTTTGCAGGTGCTGTACAACCTGCAGGGGTCGGTTTTTGTGGCGGGCTGCTCGGTGGCGGGCAAGGTCGGCGGGCTGGCCAACATCACGGTCACCTCGCTTTCGCAGGCGACCTCGGTGTTTGCGGGGCAAAACCTCGGCTCACAGAGCTACAGCCGTCTGCGCAGGGGCGGCTGGCTGCTCCCGGCGGCCTCGGGGCTGCTCTCCCTCGCAGGCGGGCTGCTGATGGCGGCCTGCTGCCGCCCTCTGCTGCTGCTTTTTACGCAGGACGAGGCCGTGCTTGCCTTTGCCGTGCGCTATATCCGCGTTGTGCTGCCGTTCCAGTGGTGCTATGCAGCCTTCAACGCTATTATGAGCTTTGCCAACGGCATGGGCGAGATCCGCTATTCCACCATCGTCAACATCATTCTGCTGTGGGGTGTGCGTATCCCGGCGTCCTACCTGCTGGCGTGGCTGGGCTACGGCGGCTACGCCATGGCGGGTGTTTCGCTCAGCTTTGTTGTCGGGCTGCTGGCGATGCTGTTCTACTATAAATCCCACGCATGGGCGGACATCTGCGCCCGCGCCGAAGCACAGGAGGCCGCATAATGAAGTTTCTTGCCCAACTGCAAAACCCGCCCAGAGAATTTACCGCCATCCCGTTTTGGTTTTTGAACGGCGAGCTGACCGCTGAGGAGCTGCGCCGCCAGCTGGCGGACTTTGCCGCCCACGGCATTTACGGCGTGGTGCTGCACCCCGCGTATGGGGCTTAGCCCCCCCGACATCACCTATCTGGGAAACGCTACTTTGCCCATATCCGCACGGCTGTCGAAGCCGCCGCCGCGCTGGATATGAAAAATCGTTTTGTACGATGAAGGGATGTACCCCCTCCGGCTCGGCGAGCGGGCTGGTCGTAAAGGATCACCCTGAGCTTGCCAGCGAGGGCATCACGCTGACCCAAACCGTTTTGCCGGGGGACGAACTGCTGGCACAGGCGGAAAGCGGCACGCTGGTCGTGCGCAAAAGCGGCGGCACGATGCGCGGGCTGCACTGGGGCGAGGATGACGGCGAGAAAAACGCCCCCAAAACGGCTGATATTCTGAACCCATGCGGCCGTCAGCCGCTTTATTGAACTGACCCACGAAGCCTACTATCGGGAACTGAAAGAGTATTTCGAGCCGCGATTATCGGCTTTTTTCACCGATGAGCCGAGTATTTTGGGCCGCAATGTCAGCGGCATGTTCCCGTGGACGCACGGCTTTTCCGAAATCTTCCCGCCACGCGGGCGGCAACGCCGCCAACCTCACCGCCCTGTTTGACGGCAGGGAAAACGACGATACACGGCTGTATCACAAGCTGCTTTTTTTTGCAGCGCGAGGGCGAGGTCTACTACGGCACACTCTCCCGCTGGTGCGAGGCGCACGGCATCGGTCTGATGGGGCACCCCCACCAGAGCGATGATATAGAAGTAGAAAAATACTTTGCCGTGCCAGGGCAGGATCTGGTGCTGCGCTGGCTCGCCCCCCGAAAAGGACGGCTTGGCGGGCATCGACTCCACGATGGCCAAGCGCAGCGCTGACGCCGCCCGGCTGATGCACCGCCGCCGCAACGCCAACGAGTGCTTTGGTGCCTGCAACAAGGACGACAACCCGTGGCAGCTTTCGGGCGGGGACATCAAGTGGTACACCGACTGGCTGGCGGTGCGCGGGGTCAACCTGTTTATCCCGCACGCCTTTTTATTACAGCATCCGCGGCAAGCGCAAGGACGAGCGCCCGCCCGATGTCGGTCCCCACAGCATCTGGTGGGCGCATTACGAGGCGTGGAGCACCTACTGGCGGCGGCTGTCCTGGCTGATGACCGATATCGACCTGCACGCGGAGGTTGCCGTGCTTTGCCGCAACCGCGATCTCTGCCCCGACACCGTGCGCCCGCTGTTTGAGCGGCAGATTGGCTTTCAGTACATTCCCGAAAGCTATTTCCCTGCCTGCACGGTCGAGGACGGCGCGCTTTGGTTACACGGGCACCGCTACACCGCCGTATTGGGGGACAAGGCGCTGTTCCCGGACGCTGCGCATCCGGAGGTCTCGGCGCTCGAGCCGGACTGCCGCTGCGACCCGCCGCAGCCCATGCTGCGCTGCGCCTATTTTAATAAAGAAGGGCGCGCTTGCTGGCTGCTGGTCAACGAGGGCAACACCCCCATCAAGACCCGGCTGACCCTGCCGGTGGATGCTCCGCTTTGCCGGTACGATCTGTGGAACGACCAGCCCTGCGCCTGCCCGGCCGAGCGTACCGCCAAGGGGGCATGCCTGCCGCTGGAGCTGCCCGCGCGCGGCAGCCTGCTGCTGTTCACCTGCACTGCGCGGGAAAGCGAGGCCCTTCCCTTGCCGCCCACCTATCTGTCGCTGGCCGCACCAGACTTTGCCCTTGCGGACGAGGATGCGGCCCATCTCACCAAGACCTACCGCGCCACGCTGCAGATCACAGCAACGGAGCTGCAGACCGCCACGCCGCTGCTGACCCTGACCGGGCAGGAGATGGCCGAGCTGACTGTCAACGGCCAGCCGGCGGGCGTCTCCTTCTGGCCGCCGCACAAATTCCCGCTGGCGGGGCTTTTGACCCCGGCGAAAACACCCCTGACGCTGACCCTGACCGGCAGCCCCGCCAACCGCTACGGCAAGCACCCGGTGCCCTACGGGCTGGAAAGATAAATCGCTTTTATTCAACAGGAGGTACTTTTATGTCTGTCTGTACACCCAAATCCTTTGACCTGACCGGTAAGGTCGCGCTGATCACCGGCGCATCCTACGGCATCGGCTTTGCCATTGCCACCGCCATGGCGAACTGCGGCGCCACCATCGTTTTCAACGACATCAAGCAGGAGCTGGTCGATAAGGGTCTGTCCGCCTACAAGGAGGCCGGCATCGAGACCCACGGCTATGTCTGCGACGTCACCAACGAGGACGCCGTCAATGAGATGGTCAAGAAGATCACCGCCGAGGTCGGCCACATCAACGTGCTGGTCAACAACGCCGGTATCATCAAGCGCATCCCGATGTGCGAGATGACCGCTGCCCAGTTCCGTCAGGTCATCGACGTTGACCTGAACGCTCCCTTCATTGTCGCCAAGGCGGTCATTCCCGATATGATCGAGCAGGGCGGCGGCAAGATCATCAACATCTGCTCCATGATGAGCGAGCTGGGCCGCGAGACGGTTTCCGCCTACGCCGCTGCCAAGGGCGGTCTGAAGATGCTGACCAAGAACATTGCCTCCGAGTACGGCAAGTACAACATCCAGTGCAACGGCATCGGACCCGGCTACATCGCCACCCCGCAGACCGCGCCCCTGCGCGAGATCCAGCCCGATGGCTCTCGTCATCCGTTCGACCAGTTCATCGTCGCCAAGACCCCCGCTGAGCGCTGGGGCAAGGCCGAGGATCTGGGCGGCCCCGCCGTGTTCCTCGCCTCCGAGGCTTCCGACTTCGTCAACGGCCTGATTCTCTATGTTGACGGCGGCATCCTCGCCTACATCGGCAAGCAGCCGGGGTAAGGTCATTACTCCGACGCTGTTCTGAGCCTTTCTGATTTTGTTTCTGGTTTAGTTGCTTCGTCCATCAAGATTTTCTATAGCTTTATGCGCTATCTTGAGAAATCCTGGTGGCCTTTTTTAATAAAAAAGCAGTTCATTTGTGCAGAGTGAATCAGAACTGATTCACTTTTTCGAGTCAAGATTTTTGGATGAATCTAAACTGATTCACTCTGGAGTATATACGAATTTGTATGGGCATCTGGGTTGGGTGCTATCGTTTTTGGGGGGTAGACGTGTTTTGCTAGCATAGCGTTTGGATATCCACAAACGCATTTCCGGGGCGTACCCCAGACCCCCGCGCTGTTCTTGCGTGACGATAGTGACACTAATGACGCTCGTGACGCTGTTTTTAGGACATCCCTATACCATATCCCAGATTCAGCGTCATTAGCGTCATCTGCGTCATTCTGATTTTGTGTTTCTCGTAATATCACTATTTTTTGTTTTGAGCAGTAGTAAACTGCAAGCGTCATTTCACTATAAGCGTGACGATGGTGACGATGGTGACGGTGTTTGTGGGATAGGGTAAAGGGGTATATCAAAAACATCGTCATTACCGTCAGCATCGTCATTCTACAGGCAAGCCGTTTTAATCTGCGGCTTGCCTGTTTTATTTTGAGTAATGTGGCAGGGTTTTTGCCCCATTGTTTGTTAAAAATGGATTTAGATATTTTGTAAAAGTGCAAGGTTTTTTAGCACAATGGGTGATATGCTGGTTTT
>VOFK01003718.1_pt1 | contig 44006 bp, 62 predicted proteins | sample 5384121 | NCBI WGS metagenome assembly VOFK01 (sample SAMN12384730, study PRJNA508395) | human gut metagenome | isolation source: healthy gut J | host: Homo sapiens | reverse complement strand
TCGGTAGCGCTTCGTTCAGTTACGTATTGCTCTACGAGGGACTCGAGCGTAGCTGCCGAAAAAAAGGACTCACGCACAACGGTTTGTGTGCCACCCGTACAGCTCATACGAGCGCACGGCTCAAATGAAAATCAAAAATAAAATGGTGCGTCGTCATTATCCGAAAGGTATTAGCCTTGATAAAGTTACCCCGCAGATGCCGAAAACTCGAAAAATGGATTAACGACTATCCGCGGGGAATTTTTGATTATTACAGCTCTGCGGACATATACGAGGCTTGCATAAAACAGCATATTAGCCGCTTAAAGCACGTCAAAAATAAAATTTTTTGCGCATTTACCCCCCCGACTTTTCAGCAGATTTGCTTGTATCACGGAATTCGAGAGTATTGATATTTTCTCATTCTTATAATTATTACCAATCCGATAAAAACTTAAGCTATCCTGCTCGGCGGCAATCTCTTTCTTCAGTCTTTCACGCAGAAGAACAAATTGCGTCTCGTCAACTACGCATTCAAAAAACCGAATTCTGTACGCGTACTCCGTATTACTGACAGATTTTCGCAACGTGCCCTGAGACGTTTCTGCCCGCGGCTGTCAGCAAGCGACACATCGTATGTTAAGTCAGCATAATCCCTCGCTTCCGAAAAAACGGATATATGTGAAAGAGCTACCCGCAGCCATCTTGCAAGCAGCAAGCCTGACTGTATGGAACAAGTTCACCACTGCAATTTTTTTGCCGAGAAAAGGATGAGTAATTGTCTCCTGTTTGCGTGTCTGCCACGCAGACAGATATTTCTTTTTTTGCAATGTCCTTAAGAAATACCGCGCCGTTCTCCTCGATATCAAAATCATCAGCTGCAACAGCACCGAGATTTATCTGCGACAACACAAATCTGTCGGCATACGCAGCTCTCGGTTCCTCAAGAATATCGAGCGCAAACGAGCATCTACCCGGGTGTTTTATCCAGATATCCGACATATGGGGGGCAAAGCCGACGCTTTCAAGCGCCGCAACAATTATTTATAAGGAGCGTATATGTAAACGAAAGAAGTGCGTTGACGCGAGCTGTCGGAGGTCCGCGATTACGCTCATCAAATCTGAATTTATCCTCATTTTGGAGTATCGTCTGCTCGAAAACGCCGAAAACAGCCTCTCGTATACTGCTGACGACCGGTATATAACGGCATCGGCGGAGAGGTGAGGGAGGTAGAGCATCATACGGCGATGATTCGCGGCGGCTCGTGTTGTGTGCCGATATACGGACATCGTTTTCCTCATCATGCTAAACGGCACAAAATCAACTGTCGCTTGCGGTGAGCTTTGATGTAAATATCAAAAAATCGCGCCGGTCTGGTCGAAATATTGTCTATCGGAGCTTCATTTTAATATTGACCGAATCGCCCCGGCGTGTTATAATACTTTAAGTACAGAGAATGCACTCGGAAATGGAGAGAATTATGGCGTACTATTACAACGAACCAAGCAGAACCTTCAGCGAATACCTGCTCATCCCGGGCTATACTGACGAGAATTGTATTCCCGCAAATGTTTCGCTTCGCACACCTCTGACAAAGTTTAAGCGCGGTGAAGAACCGGCTGTATCACTGAATGTTCCGCTCGTCTCTGCGATAATGCAGGCTGTCTCCCGACGATAACCTTGCCATTGCACTCGCAAAGGAGGGCGGCATGTCCTTTATTTACGGCGCGCAGTCGATTGAGAGTGAGGCTGCGATGGTCGCAAGAGTGAAGAACTATAAGGCGGGTTTTGTTGTTTCGGACTCTAACCTCTCACCGGATGCAACGCTCGCAGATGCTTGCGCTCAAGGAAAAAGAACGGCTTCTCGACCGTCGCCATCACCGACGACGCTACCCCGAACGGCAAGCTGCTCGGTATTGTTACGAGCCGTGACTACCGCGTGTCGCGCATGAGCCTTGATGAGAAGGTCACATCGTTTATGACTCCTCTCGAGCGTCTCGTTACCGCGCCTGAGGGAACATCGCTCAAGCTTGCAAACGATATTATCTGGGAGCATAAGCTCAACTCTCTCCCTATCGTCGACTGCGACGGCAGATTGAAATATTTCGTTTTTTCGCAAGGACTATTCGTCTCATAAGGAAAATCCGCTCGAGCTGCTCGATTCGCAGGGGAAGCGTTATCTCGTCGGCGCAGGTATCAATACCCGTGACTATGAGAAGAGAATTCCCGCCCTGCTCGAGGCGGGTGCCGATGTTCTTTTGTATCGACTCCTCCGAGGGGCTATACCGTTTGGCAGAAGAATGTTCTGTCGTGGGTCCGCGAGAAGTACGGCGACACCGTCAAGATAGGTGCGGGAAATGTCGTTGATCGCGACGGTTTTATGTTCCTTTGCCGAGGCAGGCGCTGATTTCGTTAAGGTCGGTATCGGCGGCGGTTCGATATGCATTACCAGAGAGACCAAGGGCATCGGACGCGGTCAGGCTTCGGCTGTGATCGAGGTCGCTGCCGCAAGAGACGAGTACTACGAGCGGACCGGTATCTATATCCCGATCTGCTCGGACGGTGGTATCGTTCACGATTATCATATGACGCTTGCTCTTGCTATGGGCGCTGACTTTATGATGCTCGGCAGATACTTCGCCCGCTTCGATGAGAGCCCGTCCGACAAGGTGCTCGTAGGCGGCGTTTACATGAAGGAATACTGGGGCGAAGGCTCTAACCGTGCACGCAACTGGCAGAGATATGACCTTGGCGGAGCGGGCAAGAACTTGGCTTTGAGGAGGGCGTTGATTCCTACGTTACGTATGCCGGCTCGCTGCATGACAATGTTGAGATATCGATGTATAAGATACGCAGTACCATGTGCAACTGCGGTGCTGTCTCTATAAGCGAGCTTCAGGATAAGGCTCGGATAACTCTTGTTTCTTCCACTTCTATTGTCGAGGGCGGCTATCATGACGTGATGCTTCGCTCCGGCTCGAGGAAGTGATTGTTTGGCATTTAATCTGCTGTTTTTTCTGAATAATGCGCTGCTCGGCATAGGACTTGCGATGGACGCATTTTTCTGTCTCGCTTGCAAACGGGCTTGCAGAGCCGAATATGCATAGACGGCGCAGATTGCTGATTGCGGGTACATTTGCGTTTTTTCAGTTTGCTATGCCGCTTACCGGCTGGCTGCTTGTCTCCTTTTGCGAATAGCTTTTTCGGCGGCTTTTCGGTATATATACCGTGGATCGCGCTGCTGCTCCTCTGCTTTATAGGCGGTAAGCTGCTTATTGACGGTATAAAAGGCATTCGAGCGGAGTATAGCGGCGAAGAGCACGAGGATACCGACAGTACAAAGCTTGGCTTTGCCGCGCCTCTGCTTCAGGGCGTCGCTACATCTATCGACGCGCTTTCGGTCGGCTTTACTATCGCGGAATACGATCTTGTACACGCAATAGTCGCGGGACTTGTCATTGCATTCATTACGCTTATCATCTGCCTCTGCGGCATTGCGATCGGCAGACGCTTCGGCACGGCGCTTGCGGGCAAGGCAGCAGTGCTCGGCGGCGTTATTCTTATCTGTGTCGGGATAGAAATATTCATCTCCGGTATAATAAAATAATTTTTCACCGTCGGCGATATGAGGAGATACTCATGCGCCGTCGGTGTTTTTATCCGAGCAGCCTGCCGATAACGCGCAAGGCCCGGCGCACTTTATTCTTTCTGTTTTATTGACATTACACTGCGTCGGTGGTATAATTCAATTTGCGAGCCGCAGAGCGCATGCTCTGCGATTTTGCAGTGCCGATGCGTCGGCAGACAATGTGATTGCTCGCTCACTTTATAACAGCGGTGCACGGATATACGGTACCGCACGATCTTGAGGTAAAAAATTGATTTCGGCAAATTTTCACACACATACCTTCCGCTGTCACCATGCCGAGGGCACCGAGCGGGAATACATCGAGACGGCGCTCGGACTCGGAATGAAAACACTCGGCTTTTCCGACCATTCGCCGTATTTTTTCGAGGGCGACTATTACTCCGGCTTTCGTATGAGATCCGAGGAGCTGCCCGGATATGTCAATACGCTCACCGAGCTGCGTGAGGAGTATAGAGGCAGAATAGATATTCATATAGGACTCGAGGCGGAGTATTATCCCCGTCATTTTGATAAGCTGCTCGAGTACGTGCGCAGCTGCGGTATCGAATATCTGATACTCGGTCAGCATTTCACGCGCAACGAGTACGATGGACAGAGCGCGTTTTATACCGGTGATGATATTGCCTTTATGGAGGAGTATTCATCTCAGGTGTGCGAGGCGCTCGGAACCGGTGTGTTCTCGTATGTCGCACATCCCGATATGCCTACATATACCGGCGCGGAGACAGAGCGGTACGAGCTGCTCTGTCGCAGAATATGTGAGGCAGCAAGGGCTGCGGATGTTCCGGTAGAGTTTAATCTTCAGGGCTTTGTTGAGGGTCGTACTTATCCGAAGGTCGATTTCTTCCGCATAGCGCACGAGGTCGGATGCCGTACTATCATCGGCTGTGACGCTCACCGTGCGACAATGATAAGCGAGACCGAGAAGATATCCGAGGCAGAAAAAATACTCTCCGAGCTCGGGCTTGAGCGTACGGAGAGTATAGATTTCAAGCTGAGCTGACCGTCCTACGGCTGCTGGAGCGGAAGGGATGTATCCCGCTCTCAGATTTTCTTGCGAACACCGAATATTCTGCGGAGAATAGGTGCTATCAGCTTCGGTGATGTCATAACGACTATTTTCATAACTGCCTCACTTTCTTTATGTAAAGCCGCATGTCGGCTTTTTCACAGACAAAATTTCCCTCGCTTTAACAGTATATTCCCGCAGGCGGTAATGGTTCCATATAATTTGACGTGAGATAGCTCGGATCGGTATAGTATTTTTGCTTTTGTTCATACCGAATTAATAATTGTATTTTTTATAATGAATAAAATTATCCGGCAGGATGTCGGAATGATAGTGCAATTCTTTATTTAAGGGGGCATATTGCCGTGAATAAGAAGCTTAGAAAAAAGATTTCAGACGGATTTTTTACCGTTGTAATGATAATTATGGGACTTTTCCCGTTACTTTTTGTAGCGTGGCTCTGCCTGCGCCTTGTTTCCAACCTTGCATAACGGATGATCCCGTCTAAACTTCTAAGTAAAGGAATTTGATCTGATGAATAATATTGCAAAAAAGACCGTCAAGGCGGCAGTTCTGCTCGGTGTTGCCGCGCTCACCTGCATTGCCGCTTGCAGCTGTACAAAGACCGCAAAATATGAGGACGACCTGAGCGGATATGTTACGCTCGGTGAGTACAAGGGACTTACGATATCTTCCGAGACGATAGATGAACAGCTCGGCTCCACGATCAATACGCTTATCTCAAAAAACACAAAGACAAACGATATCACCGACCGCGCACTTGCGAGCGGCGATACCGCCAAGGTCAAGTACACTCTCACATCGGGTGAGCGAGGTCGAGACTAAGGATGATTATTCGGTGATCCTCGGTACTGCGACCGATCTGTTCGCGGAGAGCCTTATCGGTCACTCTGTCGGCGATGAGTATACCGTCGATGTAACTCTTCCGGATGACTATTCCAATGCCGACTACGCCGGCAAGGCTGCGACCTATTCTATTACCGTCAGCAGCGCTACCAAGAGACGGTCGTTCCCCCTGAGCTTACCGATGCTTTTTTTGTTGCCGAAAAGACAGACTATGAGACGGTTGACGAGTACAAGGCTGCTACCCGACTCGATGTCAGAAAGAATCTTCTCTGGGAGGATGTTATTGCTGGCTGCCGATTCAGTTCTTATCCCGAGAAGAACATCAAGATCTACTATGATAACGGCATTGAATACTACAATAATCTCTTTAACTATTACGCAAGTCTTTCCGGTTCGTCGAGCTCGAGCGGCGATATCTATTCGCAGTTCGGAACGACCAAGGAAAAGATCTACAAGCAGGCTGCTGACAACGCACTTCAGCAGGTCAAGCAGGATCTTGTTGCGCTCTCCATCGCAAAGGTCGAGGGTATTACGGTATCCGATGATGAATATAATACCTATATATCCGAGCACTATTCGAAGCTTGGTTATTCCGACGAAAAGGCTATGACCAAGGCGGTAAGCCATGACAATATTGAGCGTTCGGCAATCCTTGAAAAGGTTATTGATCTTATAAACGACAACGCAAGCGAGAATTAAGGCGGAACAGCATTAATCTGTTATCTTGTGTCTTTGTCCGGGTCCGCTGCACATTGCGGCAGCGGACCCGGATTTGTGATTTGCAGGAATTAATCAAATGATTTGCGGCAGATGTATATCCTGTCGACGAAGGGAGAATGTGCACAGTGAGAAACGCATTTAACCGTTTTTTATACCGTCTGAGTATTTTTATGAATCAGCGGTACGGCATAGACAGACTTTTCGTTGTATTGGCTGTTCTTTATTTTGTGCTTGCCGTGCTCAATGCGGTGTTTGCTCAGAAGTGGCTGTATGTCATTCAGCTGCTTATACTGATATACGCCATGTTTCGCGTTCTATCAAAAAATACCGCTGCACGCAGACGGGAAAATGATACCGTTATGAAGCTATGGGATACGGTCAAGCGCTTTTTCTGCCTGAACCGTGACCGCATACGCTATCGAAAGACGCACGTTTTCCGCCGTTGTCCCTCCTGTTCCGCACAGCTGAGGCTGCCGAGGCAGAGCGGGGAGCATACCACCGTACGCTGTCCGCGCTGCTGAAACCGCTTTAACGTAAAAATAAAGTAATAACAAGAAATACAGTAAGATAAATCAATTCAGAAGATTTGAGGAAAAGGTAAAAAGAGATGAGAAAAGATACCGCTCCGATGACATATTGTATAGGCAATACACATTTCGATCCCGTTTGGCTCTGGACATGGGATGAGGCGCTCTCGAGCATTCGCGCTACATTTCGCAGCGCGCTCGACCGTATGAACGAATATCCCGATTATACATATTCGTTCTGCACTCCCGCAACATTTGAGATGATTGAGAAGATAGACCCCGCGCTGTTTGAGGAGATACGCGAGCGCGTACGCGACGGAAGATGGGATCTGAGCGAGGGGTGGTGGCTTCAGCCCGATTGCTGCTCGGCGCTCGGCGAGAAGCTATGCGCGGCGGCAGGGGCTGTACGGACAGAGATATCTTGAGGAAAAGTTCGGTAAGCGCACAAGCGTTATGTACAATATCGACTCATTCGGTCATCCCGATTTTATCCCTCAGTACCTGCGCGGCTGCGGCATCGAGAGCTATGTTTTCTCGCGTCCCGAGTCCTATCACCGCGAGCTACCCGATCCCCTCTTTCTTTGGAGCAGCGCGGACGGCAGCTCGGTAATGGCGTATCGCGGTGCCGATCTTTTTTCAGCACACTCCTGAGGAGGTGCTCGCGACCGTAGAAAAATATCAGACCGACCTTGACGAGAAAAAGACCGACCGCATGCTGTTCTACGGCGTTACCAATCACGGCGGCGCACCGACTAAGGCTATACTCTCCGCGCTCAGTACAGAGATGGACAAGGGTAGGGCGCTACGCTTTTCATCTATGGAGGAATTCTTCGAGATACAGCGCGGAAAATATTCCAATGTTCCCGGCTCGAGATCTGAGGACGGACGCGAGCTGCCCGTTGTCACCGGCGGTATAAACACCCGCGACTGCGGCGTTTTTTCTAACTATCCCGAGGTAAAAAGCAGGACAATCGCCGCGCCGAGTACACCGCGCTTTCCGCAGAGCGTGCCGCAGTTATGGCATCGCTTTTCGGCGAGAGCTATCCGCTCGAGCAGCTGCGCGGAGTGTGGAGCGATATAATGTTCAATCAGTTTCACGATATTCTCGGCGGTGCGTCGATAATGCAGGCATACCGTGATGCACGTGATCTGCACGGCAGAGCGCTGCAGAGCAGCTCTGAGATAATGAATTTTGCGCTGCAGCAGATCACCCGCCGCATTGCGACCGGCGACGGGATATGGAATTTTGTATATTTCAATTTCAATGCAACGCCCTACGAGGGTACACTCGAGGCGGAGCTTCAGTGGTGCTGGGAGTATGATCTCTATCGCGAAGACATTACTGTCACGGACGACGACGGAAACGAGCTGCCGTGTCAGATCATTCTCGAGCGTTCGACCATCCCCGGATTTCGTACGCGCGTTGTATTCAGCGGCACCGTTCCGCCTATGGGCTATGCTATATATCATTTCAATCAGAAGGGCGGAGATGTTCGTCATAGCTGCGACGGAGATGCCGATGTCCTTGACGGCGGAATCCTTACCGTCAAGACTATGAATGAAAACGGAGGCGTTGAAATACGGGACAATCGCGATGGCTCCGTATATGCTATAACCCCCGAGGTCAGAGCCGACGACGGAGATGTATGGAGCTTTAATACCTGCGGCTTCGGCGATGCGCTTGAGCCGTTTACGCCTATTTCCGCTGCACGCACCGAGAGCGGCGATATCAAGAATGTTGTGCGCACACGCTTCGGTTTCCGCTCGTCAAAGATGGAGCAGCGCATTACCGTGTATCCCGGTAGAGATTACGTAGATATCGCGTACCGTGTTGATTGGGATGAGCCGCACACTGCGCTCAAATACAGAATAACAACGCCGTCTGCACCCGACAGGATCGTTGCAGGCGTACCCGGAGGTCTGTGCGAACGCGGCTTTGACGGCGAGGAGTATCCGCTGTCCGAGACGATAGAACTCGGTGATATTACGGTCATGGCTGATTCGATATTTGCATACAATACCGACAAGGATACCGAAACTGCCGCTCTGACGCTGCTGCGAAATCCCGTTTGCGGCGACCTCCGGATGGATGATCCGCTTCGCGAGGATGAGGATTATCTCTATGTCGGGCGGGGAATTCACGAGGGCAAGCTGCGTGTTTGGCTTCGTCACGGCAGCGAGCTTTCGCGTACTGCTGCAGCCGACCGCTTTGCGCTTCCTCCGGTATGGGTATGCGAGGCGCACCATGACGGTGAGCTTTCCGGCATCGGCTCGTTCCTCGCATATGAGGGCACAGGCGACGTTACCGTTGATGCAGTAAAGAAAGCCGAGGACGGCAGCGGCGACATTGTAATCCGTATTGCAAACCGAGGCTTTGCGCCGTGCGACGGCAGACTCACAAGTGCTTTTTCCGGCAGCTCGCTTGAGATATGCCTCGGCGCTCATGAGATCCGTACACCCGTGTACCCGACACGCTCACGCTTGATGAGGCGCGCACGGTTTCGATGCTTGAGGAGTAAGGCGCGGCGGCTTGTACGCGCGGCTGCATGGAGCGGCTGTGCGTACTGCCCGCATAACAGATAGATTATATCTTATTATCATTTTATCATTGAAAGGTTGGTAGCATGTCATATTTGATTGAGGCATTTAAGGTTATTTTTCTCGGCATAGTCGAGGGTATTACCGAGTGGCTGCCCATTTCCTCTACCGGACATATGCTGCTCGTGGATGAATTCATACATATGAATCAGAGCGAGGAGTTCAAAAAGGTATTCTTTGTTGTGATTCAGCTCGGAGCTATCCTTGCGGTGGTGCTGCTGTTCTGGAAGAAGATGTGGCCGTTTCAGAGGCCGGATAAGGCGCAGGGAAAATCAATTCTCAAGACCGATATTTTTCGTCACATGGCTCAAGGTGGTTGTAGCGTGCATTCCCGGAACGATAGCAACGCTTCTGTTCGGAGATTTCATTGACGAGCATCTCGAGACGCCGATCGTGATATCGATAATGCTGATCTTCTATGGCGCGGCATTCATCATCATAGAGCAGATCAATAAAGCACCGCACGCCGCGTGTCACAACGCTCGGCGGTATTACATTTCTTGATGCTTTCCTGATAGGGATTGTTTCAGGTGCTTTCGATAATTCCGGCACCTCCCGCTCCGGTGCGACTATCATAGGCGCGCTGATAATCGGCATATCGCGTGTGGCTGCGGCTGAGTTTACCTTTTTTCTTGCCGTGCCTGTAATGTTCGGTCTCAGCGGGCTTAAGCTCATTCAGTTCGGCTTTAATTTTACGCCGCTCGAGCTGACTATCTTGCTCCTCGGCAGCGCTGTGGCGTTTCTCGTGTCGCTGCTCGTCGTTCGTTTCCTGATGAACTATATCCGCCGTCATGACTTCAAGGTGTTCGGCTGGTATCGGATTATTCTCGGCGCGGTGATACTGCTGTATTTTCTTGTCTTAGCGCGCTGAGCGCATAAAGTCGTATATCCGAAAAGAATCAGCCCCTCGGGGCTGATTTTTTGTTTTAAGCTATAATATAATGGGCATTGCGGGAAGGGAATACCCGTAACGCAAATATAAAAAGTGTGCTGCTAAAGCCCATTTTAACAGCACACTTCGTTTACCGGGGATAGGTAAAAAGCTCGGATCAGGTGTTATTGCCTATCCGCGGCAGGGTGAAGAAGAGAATTCACCTACCGGGAATGCCATGCACTTGAATACCGAGCAGGGATCGCTGTCCTCGTTCGGGCAGCATTCCTTGTCGGGTACAGAATATTCACTCGCGGATACAATGCACTGGCACGGACGCTCGATGCGAACCACCGAGAAGAGACCGAGGGAGACAAGGAGGACCTTGCCGCCGTTCTCTTTCGCATCGGTCAGCATGCTGCCGAGCGAGCGCGAAATTCCGTCCGGAATATCTTCGACACAGCAGCAGGTGCAGCGCGGACGTGCGCACTTTTCTTCAATTCGAGAATCGAGAACGACGGGTGCGGCGACCTCGCATACTGCCACGGGCCCTTGGTGCTCGGTCTGATACCGCCCTCGGACGGGCAGTTGTTTGAACTGCCGATACCGCTGCGGAATATGCTTACATTGCCTTCACCGCCGTAGAGAATAACCTTTTTATCAACGACGGCAACGCCTTCGATCTCCTGCGGTCTGCCGGGGCACATACCCGCCTCTGCGGTGATTCGGATGTAAAAACGAATGAGAACACTGTAAAAAGCCGCGGTTGAACTGTACCGGCTCTACGTCGATATCTGCGCCGGTGATGCATGCGTCCTTGACGCGTATGCTCGTGCTCCGCTCTATAATATCCTGACCGCAATCGGTGAGGTAAACGCGGGTATCAGCGTAGCAATCCTTGTCACGGCAACTGTCAAGAATTCTGTTGACATCCAGACCGTAGTTTTCTCTGCCGCGATCGGACATCGTATTTCTGCAATCTGCCATAAAACTAACCTCCGTTATATTGTTGTCGCATGGCGACAAGAGAACGAATTTACGTCTCCTTATATTTTATGCATCAGTTTGCTTTTTGATATTTCATCATCGGAGCTTAAAAATAAAAGCAGCACAGTTAACAATTACTTTACCGCCGAGACAAATTTTATACATTGTTATAACGGCGCTTTTTGTGATATAATCACTTTCAGCGATTGCAACAATGGCTCTGAATTGAGAGCATACTGCGGTATCCGTCGCCTTTAGCAAGCGGCATACACGATACATCGCTTGACAAAAGCAAATCTTTGCCTTATTATTCGGAGAAGTACTCAAGTGGTGAAGAGGCGCCCCTGCTAAGGGTGTAGGTCGTGTAAGCGGCGCGAGAGTTCAAATCTCTCCTTCTCCGCCATAAAAAAAGGGGCTACAAAATAGATGTAGCCCGTGAAAACCTCGATTTTATCGAGGTTTTCGCCGTTTTATGGGCAAAAATTTCAGTGTTCGATTTTGTAGATGTAAATCGGGCATTTTCCCTTTGTAGAAGGTCTTGAACTCTCACACAACAGAATATGGACGGCATAGGCAGGTAGAAATCAAAAATCTACCTGCCTTTTTTGTTGACCGAAAAAGGAGAAAATGACTATGCTTCAAAAAGAATTAGCCAAGCGACTGCGAGGCCGCTTTGAAACCGAAATGGACGGTGACGGTTGGCTGGCGGTGTCCTCGGATGGGATGCCGCTGTGCCGGGTGAAGTACAACGGGAACTGCATCGTCAACGACAACCCCTACCTCTCGGAGGAATACCTCGGCAAAATCGCTGAAGTTCAAAATGAGCTGCTCACCGTAAAGGACTATGTCGCTCTTTACGAACACGCGCAGCAGATGAAGGCGGCGGATGTTTCGGAATACCGACAGCTTGCCTCCTTCGGAGATACGGTGCTGGCAGCCAAGTACAGCGAAAGCCACGGTTTTGAATTTGTCACATGGAAACAGAACGCAGACGGTAATGCCGTGTTTTGGGGAGATTACTCGCCGAACTATGAATATGTCAAGGAAGCCTTTGCCGTGCGCTCAGGACTGATCCCCGAAAGCCGCCTGTTCTCCGAGCAGGAAACCGCAAACCTCTGCCGCTGTGTGGACTTTGCCAAAGGCAACTGCGAAACGCTGACCTATGAGCAGGAACGGCAGCTGGATAAGCTCCAAGAAAAGACTCACGGACGGATACCCCTCTCTTGAAGCCGAGCCGCCGACCTTTGAACAGGAATCAGCACCACAACAAAATATGTAATACTATCAATCGCCCTTCGGTTACACAAAAACCGGAGGGCTTTTTCTATTTCACAGCAAGGAGAGAAGCAATGACCATATTTTCAGATAATCCATATGACAGACGCATGGAGCAGCTGATGATAACCGTTCCGAATTTTGCACCGAGAGGCGTGGGCTTCCGCTTTACTGAAGCACAGCTATTCATCACGGCAACCGCCGCTACCTCCACAGAGATACTGACAGCCACCATGAGGCAGATACGCTGTCCGCCCTTCCGAAAGAGATTCAATGAATATATAGAAAGCGAGGAAAAGCCCATGACATATATAAATGAAAAGCATCGGGCAAGATTTACACTTGCCGCCAAGAATCTCCAACGACAGAATTACGCACTGCTTTCGGCGCTGTATCTGCTCACTGCCGACCAAAGGCTGTGGGGCTGCTGCAAGCACCATATAAATAACGGCTGCGTGTTTTTTGAGAATATTAAACTCAATAACTGCACCGAACGAGCCTACACCCTCTACTGTGCGGCAAAGGACTTGACGCTCGGCACAAAGCATATTACCGTGTCGGATCTGTCGGACGCCGACCTTGTTCCGCCTATGCTGTTCCGCACCATCTGCAACGCTATGGCGATCCGCCGCTTCGGACTCGCAGCCATCAAGGAGATTTGCCATGATTAAACTGAAAATAAAATACGGAAACAGCCAGACCGACCTCCGCTTTCCCTGCACCGAAAAGGAAATGAATGCGGCGCTCGAAAGAATCCATGCCGAGGATGTCACACCCCTTGAACTCTATGTGTCCGAGGTCATATTTCCCGAGGAACTCGGCTGCCTCAAGACCGATTCGTTAACCTCGATGAAGTCAACTTTCTCGGAAAACGGATGGACAGCTTTTTTCGGCGATGAGGAATATCAGTTTTACGAGGCGATGAAATTAGAGGGCTTCGATACCCTGCCCGACCTCATTAATCTGAGCTTCAACCTCAATCGCTATCCGCTGATTCGGGATATCGGTGACATGGGCAAAGATCGGCAGAGAGTATCTGCTGACGGTCAACGGCTGTCTGCCTGCCGATGATGCGGACGATCCGAAATATGCAGAATTCGGGCGGGAGCTGATTCGATCCGGCAAGGGCGGTTTTACCGAAACACGGCCTGCTATTCGTCGACGAGGACACACCGTTCGTAAGGGATTATGACGGGCAGAATTTTCCGGCGTATGTGTATGAGGAAATGCTCTGCTTTTTGCGGGCTGAGTACAACGGAAAAAGCCGAATTCCTGTATTTGCCCTGCGAGGAAGAAGCCATTGAAAAAAGCGTTTGCCCGACTCGGCGCACCCACACCGGACGATGTGGAGCTCTCATGGGAGGACATTTGCATTGAAAATGAAAAATGGACGGAACGCTTCAAGGAGATCGCCGCCGAAGAAGGTGTTTACGAACTGAATCGACTTGCAGTCACCGTCAACAGCGCAGATATGGACTTGGAAAAGCTGTGGGCGGTTGCCGAATACGGCAAGGCCGAGGACGCCAAGCAGCTTTCACGGCTTGCTGAAAATCTTGATTGTTTTACCTTTATTATGGGCGCAAGCAATTATGAGGAGGTCGGAATATATGTAACGGAGAATAATGAGGATTTCAGTGTAAATCCATCCGTAGAAAAAAGTTCTTCGATTACAAAGCCTTTGGAAAATATATCGGCGTTGCTTACTACGGCGAATTTGTCGACGGCGGCTTCATTTATAACGACACCGACACAAGCCTGCTCGACATCTTATATCAGGAAGAGCCTATGACAATGGGAGGAATGTAAATATGATTACCGCAATTATCCGCAACAAAGAGAACACCCTTGTTCTCGAACTGCCCCACAGCATTTACGACATTTATGAAAAGCTGCGCTCCATCGGTATTATGCAGCCGCCGAAACGGATCCCGCTGACCGACAATGAGGACGAGGACATCGGCGTAAAGCTGTTCAGCGAGAGCGACTTCGGTAGGCATCTGCTCCTCACACTGAATGAAAAAAACACTATTGCCGATGCCAATATGCTGACGCTTGTTATTGGGGCGGCAAGCGAGGACATCAAAGAGGAACTGGAACAGAATATCCTCTACGACCAGTACGACTCAATGGATGAAGTAATCAACGCCGTCCGTGAGATGACGCAGGACGCCGGCCCCGTAAAAGCTGTGTTCTTCTGTCCGCTCGTCGGGAATATTGACGAGGGCGACGGAGATATGTTCACGGTCGGAGATTCCTACCTTGCCGACAGCGCCGATGAGATCGCCGACGCATTGAATCGTTACACCGCCAATGACGAAAACGATATGGCAGCCTACTATAACAAGGATGACGGCGTGAGTGAAAAGCTGACCTCGGCTGTGTGGTCGGTGGAGCTGCACGGTGGCAGACTGTTCGGACGGATAGATTGCAGCCTCAAGGAAACTCTTACCGCTGAGGAAACAGAATCACTCCGGGACTGGCTTACCGGACAGTGTTCGGACGGCCTCGGCGAAAGCTTCGAGCAGCAGCCCATTGATACCATGGACGGCGAACTGTTCGTTTCGTTCTGGAACAGCGGCGATGACTACGCCATGATGACCGAGAGCGAGTTTGACGAATACCGGCAGCAAAACGAAATGCAGATGGGAGGGATGTAATATATGGCCTTGCTGTTTTCTGCGGTTACCGTAACCGCAGGCTATGACGAAGCGGAATTCACGGTCGGAGGAATACCGAGAGAGTACGACGACCTCGTCGGCTGGACAGCCTTTGATGACTTTATGGAAAATGTCGATGCGGAAACAGAGGTCAGCGTACACGCCGAAGCCTATTTGTACGGCGGCGAAGAAACCGTAACCGCCACACCCGAAGAAGTCGCATATCTGATGATGCGCATGGAACGGGATGAAAATTTCCTTGCCGGACATTGTGACAACATCGAGGATGTCGACTTCTCCTTTTTACGGCCGCCGGAGGAATATTGCGGAATGAAATTATAATGAAAACACGGAGGTAAATGAAATGAACGAATATGACCGTCTGCATAGACAGGCACAGCGATATAAAGAACTCTATCCCAAAGGGACGCGCATCCTACTTCTGCACATGGGTGACGATCCCCGACCTGTTGAGGACGATATGCGCGGCACTGTAATGTTTGTGGATGATATGTCCACCGTCCACTGCAAATTCGATAACGGCAGGCAGCTCGGCATCATCCCCGGCGAGGACTCCTTCCGCAAGCTCACCGATGAGGAGCTTGCCGAGGAACAGGCCGACAGCGAGGACATGGACGAGGACAACGGCCCCGTCATGGGAATGTAGGAGGTTGCCTATTGGAACACGATATTCTTATACCGCAGCCGCAGGCAGATATGCTGCTTCCGGGAAGCTACCGAGCGTGAAGTGTCTGCAGAGGAGCTGCTTGCGGAAATTATCAAAAACTATATAGAAAGGAACGAGCGCAATGGCGGATGAAAAGAAAGGCATCACCGTAAAAATCGACGCCGACCTCCATGCCGAAATCAGAGAATACCTCGAACGGCATGAAGGAATGACGATGGCTGAGTTTATTACCCTTGCGGTGGACGATGAGCTCCACCCGAAAATACAGCAGAAAGAAGGAAATAACATGGGCAATATGAGAACGATGGCATTTCAGGTGCCGGAGGAACTGTTTCAGAGAATCAAGGACTACCTGCACCGCAACAATATGAGTCAGAAGGAATTCGTCCTCGGTCTTATTGAAACCGAACTCGACCGAGAGCAGGCCGAGCGTGAGAGCCAAATTGACACCGAAAGCCCCACAGAGGATACCTGCGAGGAAACGGACGAGGAAGCCGCAGAAAACGGCTTTGCGGGCGAATGTGAGGGCGACAACAGCGCCGATGAGGAAACCGAGGATGAGGACGAATCCGAGGGCTTCGGTATGACTATGTAAGGAAAGCGAGGCGGAACAGAAAAACAACGGTATCGGTCAGATGACCTATGCCAATTAGATTTTTGGATATGTTCGCAGGCATCGGCGGCTTTCGGTCGGGGCTTGAACGGCTCGGCGGCTTTGAGTGCGTCGGCTACTGCGAGATAGACAAATACGCAAAGCAGGCGTATGACGCCATATACCCTACGGAAGGAGAAATATATTTTGCAGACGCAAGAGCCATTGATCCATACACCCTGCCGGATATCGACCTTATTTGCGGCGGCTTTCCCTGTCAGTCCTTCAGTATCGCAGGGCTCCGCAGAGGATTCCAAGATGACACAAGAGGCACTCTCTTTTTTGAGATCGCCAGCATTGCCGCCGTTAAAAGACCACCTTTTCTGCTGCTTGAAAATGTTCCCGGTCTGCTGTCGCATGACAAAGGCCGGACTTTTGCGACCATTCTCGGTGCGCTGGATGAGCTGGGGTACGATGTCGCATGGCAAATCCTTAACAGCAAGGATTTCGGTGTCCCCCAATCCCGAAAGCGCGTGTATATTGTCGGATATCTTAGAGAAAGATGTGCCGGAGAAATACTTTCTTTCACAGACGCAAATGCAGCGTCTCTTATCCAACTCCTTGGAGGCACAGAGGGCAATCGGGTCTACTCGGACGAGGGAGTCGGCATTACTCTCACAAGCAATGCCGGAGGCTTCGGAGGAAAAACCGGACTCTACGATGTAGCACTGCCTATCAAGGTAGATACAAAATCCGGCTTTCAGCTCGCACACCCCGGCGACAGCATCGACCTTGCCTACCCGACAATGAATACACGGCGAGGCCGGGTCGGAGAAAAGATCGCTCATACCGTAACGCCCGGCAATACACAGGGCTATTTTTTTATCGACATGAACGCCGGTGCAAAGCTCACCGAAACGGCTCGGTGCATTACTGCCCGACAGGACAGCGGCATCAGTAAGCACAAAGGCGAACACTCCGCCGTGTTTATTGAGGATGAGCCGAGAGCCGTAGTAACGCCCGACAAGAAAACCATCCGTCAGCAAGGCCGTTGGATCAAAGAACCTAACGAGCCGATGTTCACCCTAACGGTGCAGGACAGGCACGGTATCCTCCGTTACGGCAGAGTGCGAAAGCTCACGCCGAGAGAATGCTGGCGACTGCAGGGCTTCACCGACGAACAGTTCGACAAAGCCAAGGCTTCGGGACTAAGCGACGGAGGCTATACAATGGCAGGCAATGCGGTGAGTGTGCCTGTTGTTTCTGCTGTCGGTGCTGTTATCAAGCGAATCTACCAAGAGCAAATTCAGAAAGGATAAACGAGAATGACATATAACAGAAAAATCATGAGGCTTGAACTGTCCGCCGAGAATCCACTTAACGGCGGATATTATTATGCCGAATTACTGCTGCCTGCGGCGGACTATGAAATCAAGGACGCTATGCAAAGGACTCGTGCCGTCGGCAGAGAAAATACGGTTGAAGTCAGCATCCTTGAATGCGATATCCTGCCGGAGTTGCAGGACATCCGCTTGGATACTTTCAGCTTGGACGAGCTGAACTTCTTTTTTGCCAAGCGGCTTGCTTCTCTCCCCGACGAGGAACTGCCCGTGTTTTATGCCGTGACCGAGCAGATATTCAACGACGCAGACGAAAACCCTGTCAGCATCAAAGACCTCATCAACTGCACCTACGGCTTGGACACCGTTCCCGTTGCTCATAATGTGAGCAATCTTTCCGAGCTCGGTCGGTTTGCCTTTGAAAACGGTCTGCTTTCCGACATCGATGACATTCCCGAAAGCGCGATTCCGTTTTTGAATGCAGAGCAGATCGGCAGAGTGCAGCAGAAAAACGATAACGGCGTGTTTGAGGGCAGGCTGTATATCCCCACCGTCCATTATGACCGGCCGGAGGTGTATGACGGCGTGACCTTGCCGGAGGAAGAACCGGAAAACACTGCGTTTTTGCTCAAGGTCGGCGCATATCCGAAAAGTGCCTTTTTCGACGAAGACCCTGCGCTTCATGATCTGTGCCTGCCTGCCGATTCGGACGAATTATTCAATGTAACAGCCAAGTGTGGCGAACCGGAAATAAACCTTTGTTTCTGCTATGAATTCTACTCATCTATACCGCAGATCACATCGGATATGTTTGACAGCATGGAAGAAATCGACGAGCTGAAACACCCTTGCGCAGCGCATTGCGGCAATGAGCGAATCCGAGCAGACAAAATTCAAGGCAGTGCTGAACGCAGAGGATACCGCAACGCTAAAAAGGCGCACTGGACATTGCCCAAAATCTGTGGAGGTATGAATTTGCCGCCGAGCCCGATACCGCCGACACCTTTTTTAAAGATTATGTTGCCGAGAATGCGGATACGCGCTTTGACAACCGGTGGCTCGGCGGTTTGTTTGCGCGAAATGAGGGTGAACGCTTACTCAGTCGCCTCGGTGCGACGCTTACCGATTACGGCGTTATTTCCGCCCGAAACGGTCATCTGTTCAAGCCCGTTCCGTATGACAAGCCGGAGGCAAAGGAACTGAAAACGCAGGCGATGACCGAGGAAAAGCTGGATGTCATTGAGGTGCTTGACCGCAGAGCGCTGTTCAGCAACGGGCGGCTCATGCCCGAGCAGATCCCCGAAGGCTTGTATGCCTATGACCTCCGCCACAGCGACGACGGCGACCGCTTCTGTGCCATTGAGCCGAAGGTCGGAGTCAACCATGGCGGCACTGTTCCTGATGCGGGATATTCTCGATTTCGGCGAAAGCGGATATATCTCGCTTGATGAGGACACCGAGCCGAACTTTTTGGGCGATGCAATGACGCCGTCCGAATTTGCTGAGGAAGAAGTCCAGGACGAAACCTTACAGATGGGAGGTATGTAATATGAGCATCAGCACCGTAACCACCGATGACCTTCGCCGGATGAACGGTAAGGAAGGACTTATTTTACAGGGCTGCGGCGGCGACCCGCAGGAGTGGCTTGACGGCATCAACGGTCTGCTCACCGATGAGAGTATATTGAAAAACGACAGCAGATTTGAAAATATCTCGGTATTCCAAAACGGCAGCCTTACAAATATCCTCTTTCCCTTTGAGGACGGGTTGGAAATCGACATGGGCAAGCTCGCCATGTGGCGGTTGCGTTCCCATGAGCAGTTCGGCGGTACATGGCTGTCGGACTATGTGCCGAACAAGCTCGGCGGCTTTATTTCCGAGCATGAACCGGACAAGACAAAGCCCGACTGCAAACTCATCGGCGAGGACGGAAACATCTTCAACCTTATGGGGCTTGCCGCCCGAACTCTCCGCCATAACGGACTTGCGGAACAGGCATCGGAAATGACCGGGCGCATTCATGAGTGCGGCAGCTATGACGAAGCTCTCTGCATTATCGGAGAATATGTCAATATAACGGGCGGCGATGAATCCGAGGACGAGGACGAAGGGATGGGTATGCGCTTATGACCTATGACGAACTGCAAAAGAAAACCGCAGAGCTTTACGCATCCGGCGAGGTATATACTTCGCCGGATTTTCAGTGCGACCAAACAGGCGGCTTCCCGACCTCGCTTTGCGTATGTTGGGAAAGCAAAGGCATGGCTCGAACTGAATGGAAATCTCCTTATGGACAGAGATGATATGGAGCTCGGTTATTACAGAGATTTGTGCGCCGTGATTACGGTATCCGCTCCTGCTGCGACATTGAGGATTTCAATCATCTGCTCCGCGGACTCGGCGAGGACGCTGTCCGGACCGCCGAGCTGTTTCCCGATGAGGACGAAAGCATAACGATGGGAGGAATGTAAAATGGAGATTGCCATGCTCATAATCGGCCTGCTCCTCGGCGGTTGCATCAGCTTCTGCATCCTCGGATGTATGCAGATCAACCGCATCAACGACTATGAGGACGAGATACGCAGGCTTTGTGCCAAAGAGAGAGCCAAAACAGAATAAGCAATAAATCCACGGCGGTATCGATCGTTTTGAAAACGAAAGATACCGCTTTTTCTTTATAACGGTTGACCGCCTCAAAGTGAGGTGATCAAAATAAAATCCCCTGTAACCTGGATAGGTAACAAAACCTCTATCCTCCATATCCTGTATGCCTTGTTTCCCATAGGCTGTGACCGCTATGTTGAGCCGTTCGGCGGCTCCGGTGCGGTACTGCTTGGGAAAACCCGTACCGGACAAATTCGAGGTGTTCAACGATTACAACCACAACCTCGTCAATCTGTTCCGCTGTATGCGTGACCGTCCGATGGAGTTCATCCGTGAGCTCGGCTTTTTTAAGCCTGAATTCCCGTGACGATTTTGCGATCTTAAAAAAGTTCTTCGAAAAAGAGGAATTCACCGAGGACTACCTAAAAGCACAGCTTGATCTTACGGAAATAATGCTGCCCGCAGTGAGCGCCAAGGAAGTACGGACGCTGTATTCGGCGGCAAGGAACGACCACGACCTGCGCCGTGCTGCCATGTTTCTAAAACTCATCCGTTACAGTTATTCCAGCGGATGTAAGTCCTTTGCCTGTCAGCCGTTTCACTCAGAACGCTGTTTGCACTCGTGCAGGACTTCGCCAAGCGGTGCGAGAATGTGGTCATCGAAAACCAGGACTTCGAAACCCTCATAAAGCACTATGACCGTCCGACGACCTTCGCCTACTGTGATCCGCCGTACTTCACAAGCGAATATGTGTATGACTGCGGCTTCACTCAGGGAGGATCATCTGCGGCTCTACCACGCCCTTGCGGGTATGAAAGGCAAATTTCTGCTGTCCTATAATGACTGCCCCGAGATCCGGGAGTTATATAAGGAATATAACTTTTTCGATTTCAAACGGGTGCATAGCATGGTGCAAAAGTACGAGGCCGGCAAAGAATTTCCCGAACTGCTCATAGCCAATTATGACCTCTTTGAGCGTGAACGGCAGCAGCCGCACCAGCTCACCCTGTTCGATTCCATCGACAAGCCACTCGACTACGAAAAAATATTAAAGGAGAACATCGTATGCAGAATAAAAAGATAAAAACCGAAATCATTATGCTTCCCGTGCCTGCCGAATTATTCCTCGAAGCCGGAATGTTCGAGGGTGATCCCATGCAGATGTACGCAGACGGACATAAGATCGTCATTGAAAACATCGACGACCCGAAGACATCGTCTGTGACGGCGATTGCGAAAACTGTCCCATTGCCGATATTGACTGTGACGGCGACTGCGAGGACTGTCCTTGCAGCGATAATTGCGATGAAAGCGAGGCGAACTGATATGACAAAGCTATACCGTGTCCTTGGTAAAAGAGGGCGCATCACTATCCCGTTTGAGATCCGGCAGCGTGTGGGCTTCACCTATAACGATGTGCTGTCCTTCACCGAATCACCGGACGGCAGCACCGTTACCGTCAAGCGTGAGAAAATCTGCGATAACTGTGCCGCCACCAAAACTGCAGACAAGGAAGCCGAGATGACGCTCGAAGATTTCCTCGACAGTCTCTCCGCCGAACAGCAGCGTGTAGCCCTTGTGCATCTGTCCGTCAAGTGGGCTGAACAGAAAGCTGGTGGACACAATGCCGGAGCATAAGCCGTTGTATCTCTATTCCCTTAAAGAAGCTGCGGAATGGAATGAAAAGGATGAATGGCGTGAGAGTTACCTCGAAAACTGCGACTGCGCCCGTGCCATTGAAAGAGCCATTGACGAACACTATGACGGTCAGCGCCTTAATTCCTGCGCCCAGGAGATTATCGACCGATACGGCTTTGACCGTGTCAACTTCGTTCTCGCCGCCACCGTGCGTCAGGGAACCCATGACGGCAGATATTCCGAGGACAACAAAAATTGGGCGAGGCGTTTTTCTGTTATGGACAAGGAAAACGCATGGCAATACCATGTCCGCAGTCACCCCGGACTCGTCAATCTATTCGTTGCCGATGCAAGGCGGCTGTGGGATAAGCTCGGATTGTTTGACGGCCGCCACTGCGAAAGCGGCAGTCAGGTCGACTACACCGACCGAGTGCTGGTGCTGAAAGCCTCCGTTCTCAAGGGCGAGTGCAAAACGCCGCAGGATCAGTTGTTCTACGCCACCCACGGCAACGGCTGCCGCCCGGATTCTCTCGGTACGAAGGTGTTCGGATTCCATGTGTCGGACGGAGAAAAACCTATTAATACCGCCGCACTGACTTTATAGGCGCACTTAAAGAGGAATTTGTCCCCGAATGGGCAAAGGAAAACACACAAAAATATCTCGAACCCGATGAGTCTGCCGACGAACCTGTGGATGACGGCGGCATGACAATGAATATGTAATCAGGAGGAATTAACTATGGCAACCAAGAAAACCAATAACGCAACGAAATCCAAAATTCCGGTCAGCGCTAAAATCGACCGCATGATCGAGCGTGAGAATGCAACGGTCAAGGCGTATGCAAGTGTGAATATCGGCGGCGCATTCGTTATCAAGGACATCGCCGTTGTGGACGGTCAGAAAGGGATGTTCGCCCGGATGCCCTTTCGCTCCTACAAAACCGGCAGCGGCGAAACAAAAATATTCCGACATTGCCTTCGCCCTCACCGATGAGGCAAGACAGAGTCTTAACGACGCCGTTCTCGGCGCTTACCGTGAAGCTCTGGAGGAATCCGAGGACGAATTACCCGATGAGGACGAGAGTCAGGCACAAAGTATGTAACTTTTTCTCGAAACTTTTCGATTTCGCTGGACTTTTGCGAGTTTTTCGGTATTGTGTAAGTAGAGGTGATCATGATGACGAAACGGAAAATGCCCGCAGTCCTCCTTGCAGGACTGATGATACTCGCCCTTGCGGGATGTAATGCAAACAAAGCAACGCCCGACAGCGGCACGGCAGCGGATAGCCGTATAACCGAAACGGTGACGAACTTCACACCCGAAACCACCGTTGATACCGCTCTCCCTGCCGACACCGAAAACAAAACCGAAGCAACGGCAGAAAAAGAAAAAGCGGAAAGTTCTGCCCCTGCCGAAAGCGGCACCGCAGCGGAAACCCGAAAGCCTGCGGAAAGTGCGGACAAGGCGGAAACTGTACCGCCGACGCAAGCACCAAAGCAGAGCGAACCGCCGGAAGCAACCGAGCCGCAGCCGACCGAGCCGCCGAAGGTCACAGAGCCGCCGGAAACCAAACCGACCGAGCCGCCTACGAAGCCCACCGAACCGCAGCCCACCGAACCTCCTGCAACGCAGCCGCCGAAGGGCTTCACCGAGGCCGACCATAACCGCATCGTATCCGAGGTTAAGGCTTATGCCGAAAGCTACAAGGCAAAGGGCTTCACCTTCGTGTGGTCGGACAGCTTGGAATTCGGCTGGGATGTGGGTTGGATGGGAACACCCCGTATCAGCCGTGACGGTGTGGACGGCACGATCAAGACCCTCAAGCACCATGTCGATCTCATCTACAAATCCGGCACCGACCCGGCAAACGGCGTGACTGCCGACAGCGTACTCTACCGTGTGGTGCAGCTCGAGATCGACGGCGGCATCGCCTATGCCGTCATATACGGATAACAAAGCAAAATATATTCACCCGAATGCCGTGAAAACCGCGGCATTCTTTTTTTTTACTCAAAAAATCGAACGGAGGAATTTTCATGTTCAAAAAATGGAAGCGCGGGATGACGGTGCTTCTTGCTGCCGTCATGCTGCTCACAACCATGCTGCCGCTGACCGCGTCTGCGGCAAGCGGCGTGACGATGGATCTCACCGACTGTCATGTAAAGCTGGGACTATACTCTGACCGACGAGGAAGGAAACACCTTCTCCGCCGCCTACGGACTGAAGGCCGCGGACGACATCTATTTCAGCAAGGGCTTCAGCCCGTATCTCAGCAAGATGCACGACTATACCGCCAAGCGCAAGGGGCTGACCGGCTCCAAAGCCGATTGGGAATACGGTCGGGACTATGTCTACTGCTTTTGCATCGAGCGCGGTATTCCGCTGCCCGACAATACGCAGTATTCCGCGTCCGAAAACCCGAACCACGGCAATAAGTATGCGCTGCTGACCGAAAACCAAAAGGATCTTCTCAGGCTTGCGCTGACCTACGGGTATCCGAACCGTGTAGGCTTGCAGACCTCAAAGGACGCCAACGCCTGCTATGCCGCCACCCAGCTCATCGTGTGGCAGATCACCATGGGCTTTCGCAGCTCCGCTACCGCACTGAACGACAAGACCTATCCCATGAGCGGTTACAGCGGCACCATGACCGAGCAGTATACGCGCAACAAATATCTGAAAGCCTATTACGACGGCATTCTCTCGGATATGGCGACCCACTACACCCGACCGAGCTTTACGGCTTATACCGCAAGTGCGGCAAAGACCTTTGAAATGGACTACAGCGGCGGCAGATATACGGTTACGCTGACCGATACCAACCGTGTGCTGCAAAACTATGCCGTTACAGCAAGCGGCGGCGCTTCGGTATCGGTTAACGGCAATACGCTGACCGTTTCTTCCGTCAAGCCGTTGAATGACGAGATAACCGTCAAGCTCAACCGCCGTGTGTATTCCACCAATATGAGTACGGGCTTTCATCATCTGGTCTGTTCCGGGAAAAGAAAGCGCCAATCAGGATATGGTATCCGGCGTTCCTGCCGACAACGACCCTGTGCCGTCCTATCTCAAGGTCAAGTGCGCACGGCGGCAGGCAGTGCCAAAATCGTCAAGGTCAGCGAGGACGGCAAGGTGGATGGTATCACCTTCCGCATTCAGGGCAACGGCATCGATAAGACCGTTAAAACCGCAAACGGGGGCGTGATTCAGGTGGACAACCTTCGTCCCGGCGTGTACACCGTGACCGAAACCGAATATGACAAATATGTTCCGCAGGAAGTCCGACGCGTCACCGTAGTCAGCGGTCAGGTGTCTACCGTCACCTTCAACAATGTCTTAAAGCGCGGCGGACTGAAGGTCACCAAGACCGCCGAGGACGGACTGACCGAAGGCATGAAATTCCGGCTCTACGGCACATCCCTTGCGGGAATCGCCGTGGACGAGTATGCCGTCACCGACAAAAACGGCGTTGCAAAATTCAAGGATGTGCTGATCGGCACCGGATATACCCTCGAAGAAGTGGGTGCACCCGAACGCTATGTCGTGCCGGACAAGCAGACTGCCGCTATCGAGTGGAATAAGGTGACAGGCAAAGCCTTTGACAATGTTCTCAAGAAATTCAGCGTTACGGTTACGAAATCCGATTCTGAAAAGGGTTTGCCGCAGGGCGATGCCTCTCTTGCCGGTGCAAAGTACGGTATCTATAAAGGCAATCAGCTCATTGACACCTACACCACCGACGCAAATGGTCAGTTTACCACCAAGTATTATATCTGCGGCGATGATTGGTCGCTGAAAGAAATCAGCCCGTCCGAGGGATACCTGCTCAATACCGAGAGTCAGCATATCGGTGCGGAGGCAAAGCTGTATACCGTTGAATACAATCTTGCAAAGCCTCTCGACTCCCTCGAAGATGTTATCAAGGGCAAGGTCGCTATCATCAAACACTGCGACGACGGCAGCACAAAAATCGAAACACCCGAAAAAGGTGCGGAGTTTAAGGTGTATCTGGAAGCGGCGGGCAGCTATGAAAATGCCAAGGAAACCGAAAGAGATATCCTCGTGTGCGATGAGAACGGCTTTGCCGAAACCAAGGATCTGCCTTACGGCGAATACACCATGCGTCAGACAAAGGGCTGGGAAGGCAAGGAGCTGCTTGAACCCTTCAATGTCTATATCAGCGAGGACGGCAAGATTTATCGCTTTCTCATCAACAATGCCCCTTACGAAGCACTTATTGAGATCGTCAAGAAGGACACGGAAACCGGCAAGATCATCCCTGCGGCGGGTATCGGCTTTAAGGTGCGTAACACCGACACGGGCGAATATATCGTGCAGCATATCAACTACCCGACGCCTGTGGACATCGACACCTATTACACCGATGTAACGGGCAAGCTCATGATGCCCGAAAAGCTGTCCTACGGTAACTATGAGATTATCGAGCAGTGTACGGCTTACGGATATGTTCTCGACTCCGCTCCCATCGCATTCAAGGTGGACGGCAGCAAGACGGTCGTAACCGTAGAAAAGCACAATATGCCGCAAAAAGGTATCGTCAACATCTCAAAAAGCGGCGAGGTCTTCTTCTCCGCTGTGGAAACGGACGGCGTATACAGCCTTGTGTTTGCAGATAAAAACCTCGCAGGGGCAACCTATGAAATCACCGCTGCCGAGGATATTATTACGCCTGACGGCACTCTGCGCTATGCCAAGGATATGGTTGTTGATACCGTAACCACCGATGAAAACGGCGCGGCGGAAAGCAAAGGCACTGTACCTCGGAAAGTATACCATCAGAGAAACAAAAGCGCCCTACGGCATGGTGCTGAACAGCACGCCCAAGACCGTCGAGCTGACCTATGCAGGCGAAACCGTGGAGATCACCGAAACGGCGGCGGAATTCTATAACGACCGACAAAAAGGCGTCTCTATCCCTTGCCAAAAATTCTCGGTAAGGACGAAACCTTTAATATCGGGAATAACGGAGAAATCCTCTCGGTGCAGTTCGGACTTTATGCGGCCGAGAATCTGATTGCCGCAGACGGCTCGGTCATCCCGAAGGACGGACTGCTTGAAATCGCCAACTGCGATGAAAACGGTAATATCACCTTCAAGACGGACATTCCCGTAGGCGCAAAGCTGTATGTAAAGGAAATTGCGACCGACAGCCATTATATCCTCTCGGATGAAAAGTACCCCGTGCCCTTCGACTACGCCGGACAGGATACCGCCCTTGTGGAAATCAAGGCAAACGGCGGCGAGGCTATCAAGAAACGATATCCTCTACGGCTCGGTCAAGGGATTAAAAATCGACCGTGAAACCGAAGCAGTGATTGCAGGTGCAAAGTTCGGACTCTTCCGCAGCGGCGAAACCGAGTTTACTGCCGAGAACGCTCTCCTTACCGCCGAATCCGGCGAGGACGGCGTATTCACTTTTGAGAACATCCCTTACGGCAACTGGCTTGTGAAGGAATTGCAGCCTGCGGACGGCTATCTCCCCAACGAGGAAATCTATCCCGTCCGCATTGGGGAGAACGGACAGACCATCGGTATCACGGTCATCAACGACCGCATCCCCAAAATCAAGACCACCGCCACGGTTGACGGCGAGAAGGAAATCTGTGCAACCGAGGTGTTCACGCTGACCGACACCGTATCCTACAGCCACCTCATCCCCGGCAAGGAATATCTCCTTGTGGGAACGCTTATGGACAAAAGCACCGGAAAAAGCCTTCATCGAAAACGGAAATGCGGTAACAGCCGAAACTGTATTCACGCCCGAAACGCCGAGCGGTACGGTCACCGTGACCTTTACCTTTGACGCAAAACTCATCAAGGAAAACACAAGCCTTGTGGTTTTTGAAACGCTGTATAAGGACGGCAAAGAGCTTGCCGTTCATGCGGATATCAATGATAATGGGCAGACCGTAAAGGTAAAAGTCCCCGAAATCGGCACAAAAGCGACGGTGGACGGCAAAAAGGAAGTCACCGCAAGCGGTAGAGTGAAAATTGAGGATATTGTCTCCTACAAAAATCTCACCCCCGGCAAGGAATATGCGGTCAAGGGCGTGCTGATGAACAAGGCCACCGGAGAACCGCTCCTTGCGGACGGCAAGGAAATTCGCAGCTCCTTCACCTTCAAGCACGACAAGCCGGACGGCGAGATCAATATCACCTTCGTATTCGACGCTTCCGGGCTTAAAACTGCTACCGAGATCGTGGTATTCGAAACCATCTACCGTGACGGTACAGAGATCGCCGCCCATGCGGATCTGAAGGACGAAGGGCAGACAGTGAAAATCACGCCGCCCACACCGGACAATCCGCAGACGGGAGATAACTCCAACCTCGGCTTCTGGATCGGACTCGGCGCTGTGGCACTCGGCGGTATTGTGGCGGTCATCATTATCCGTGTGAAATCCCGAAAGGATGAGGATGACGAATGATGCGCAAGGTGTATGTCTGCGCTCCCCTCGGAGGGAATATTGAGAACAATCTCAAGAAGGTCAGGACATATACCGAATACGCACTGAGGTGCGGCACGGCTCCGGTCGTGCCGCATTTCTATGCGGAATGTCTTGACGATAACGATCCCAAGGACAGAGAAATCGGGCTTGCGGCGGGACTGTCCCTTTTGTGGTTCTGCGACGAGCTGTGGCTGTTCGGAGATACCGTCACAGACGGCATGAAAAACGAACTGCAGTTCTGCAAAAACCTCAATATCCGCATTCGAAAGATAACCGAAAATGAAATTCAAAAAGTGATCGGAGGTAACCGCTTATGAATCCTATGAAAAAGAAAATGATGAGAATTATGCTTTCGCTTCTGCTTGTGACCGTCCTTGTATCGGCCTTCTCCCATGACCGCATTTGCGGCAGGCGATGTGGCGGGTGCGATTGAAAACACATGGAACGCCGCCAAAATACAAATTCAGACGGTCGTCAACAATGTTGTCTTTTCCCGTGTGCGATATGATCCTCGCCATCCTTTTTTCTTCGTGAAGGTCGGCACGGCTTACTTCGACTACAGAAAGCACGGACAGTTTGAATTCGCCGCGCCCTGTATCCTCTTTGCCTGCCTTATTTTCACGCTTACCGCGCCGCTGTATATCTGGTCGATCATATGATGAGAGCGGAAACACAAGCAAAAAGGAAACGGAGGTGAGGCTCCTTTGTTCGACTGGTTAGGAGATATCATTTCGGGCATCGGCAGCGCCATCGGAGATGCGATTGACTTCATCGGTTCAGGTGTGGGTGATGCGATTTGGAACGCCATGCTCAAATGGCTGTACGAGATCATCTACGGTGCGATTGCCGATTTCTTCGAGATGATGGGCAATATGGGCTCGGAAGTATTCGATCTCGAATGGGTGCAGGCTACCGTGAAGCTGTTCACGCTGTTCGGCTGGGGCTTGTTCGTCGCGGGAACGGTTGTAGCCGTATTCGATGTGGCGATAGAATACCAGTGCGGCAGGGCGAACATCAAGACCACAGCACTCAATATTCTAAAGGGCTTCTTTGCCTGCTCCCTCATCGGCATAGTGCCGATAGAATTATACAAGTTTTGCATCAGCCTGCAAAACACCTTTTCGCATGATTTGTCGGGATCGTCCGGCGGGATCAACGAAAGCCTTTCCGACGCAGGGCTTGCCGCCCTCGCCGGAATGTTCTCTTCGGCGGTCTCGGCAACCTACGGTCTTTTGAATTTGCTGTGCATGATCGCCTTTGCTTACTGCGTAATCAAGATGTTTTTCGCCAATATCAAGCGTGGCGGCATTCTGCTCATTCAAATAGCGGTCGGTTCGCTGTATATGTTCAGCGTTCCCCGTGGCTATGCGGACGGCTTCAATCAATGGTGCAAGCAGGTTATAGCGATCTGCCTTACGGCATTTATGCAGACAACCTTGTTGTTCCTTGGACTAATGACATTCCCGAACAATATGCTGTTGGGGCTCGGCATAATGCTGGCAGCCAATGAGGTACCAAGAATTGCGCAGCAGTTTGGCCTTGACAGTTCGGTGAGAGTCAACATGATGAGCGTGGTACACGCCACCACTACGGCAGTCAACCTGACCCGCAGTGTGGCAAAGGCCGCAGGCAAATAACGGAGGTATACCCATGAGCAATCTCCGTTGGTTTGCCGCATTCCACAACGAAAGCCACCATCCTCATATTCACTTGATAGCCTACTCGACAAATCCAAACGAGGGCTATCTCTCGGAAAAAAGGGCTGACGGCGTTGCGTTCATCCTTTGCCAAGGATATATTCGCACAGGAATTGCTCTGCGAATATAAAAAGCAGACAGAACACCGTGACGCACTCAAGGTGCAGAGCCGTGAGGTACTCGCCGAGCTCATCGCCAAAATAAATGGCGGCACCTATGACAATCCACAGGTGGAGGATATGCTTCAGGCACTCGCCAAGAGGTTGGCTGTGACCAACGGCAAAAAGCAATACGGCTATCTGCGCAAGGACATCAAGGAGATCATCAACAGCATCGTTGACGAACTCGGCAAGGACGAACGCATTGCGGCTCTCTATGATTTATGGTACGAGTCAAAGGAAACGGCGCTGAAGGTCTACACCGAGAGCCGACCGGAACGGCTGCCGCTGTCGCAAAACAAGGAATTCAAATCTGTGAAAAATATGGTGATAGCCGAGGCGATGAAACTGGGTCTTCCGACAGATGAGGTTGAGGAAACAGACGAGCCGACAGAGCCGGACCGTGAGCCGACCATCGCGGAAGCCGAAAGCCCCGATCCGCCGCCTCCGCCTATGGACGAATATGAAAGAACGGTCGCAGACGCAGACAAAGGCAACAAATGGTCGCAATACCGTGCGGCAAAATTCATGCTCGACCGTGACGGCGACCACTACGATCCGAAAAAGGCTGTGGAGTATCTCACCAAATCCGCCAAGCAGGGCTACACCGTAGCGAAATATATGCTCGGCAAGCTGTACCTTAAAGGCGAGGATGTACCAAAACAAATGCTCCACGCTCTGCATTGGTTGGAAAGCGCCGTCAAAGACGATAACCAATACGCCGAATATCTGCTCGGCAAGACCTTTCTCAAGGGCGAGGATATAGAAAGAGATGCCGAACGAGCAGAGAGTCTGCTCCGCCGCTCCACAGAGCAAGGTAACAAACATGCAGCGTACACACTCGGTAAAGCATATCTTGACGGAGATGTCCTTGCTCAAAGCATTGACGAAGCCGTGCGCCTGCTGAATCTGTCGGCATCAAAGAACTTTGCTCCGGCACAGTTTATCCTCGGCAGGCTGCTATACAAAGGCGAGGTCGTGCCGAAGGATATAAAGAAAGCTGCAGAATGGCTTGACCGTGCCGCCGCACAGAAAAATCCTTATGCGGCGTACCTTGCAGGTAAGATATATCTGACCGAGGGCGAAGTCAAGGACATTCAAAAAGCCATCCGCAGTTTTATAATTGCCGCTGAGAATGGAAATGACTATGCCGAATACCAACTCGGAAAAATCTATCTCTACGGAAAAGACATACCGAGAGATACAGATAAGGCGATGTACTATCTTCATCTTGCCGCCGAGCATGGCAATCAATATGCCGCACAGCTCATCCACAGCATTCGTGTCAACGGAAACTGGACGGCAGCACTTGCCTCGCTCCGCCTGCTCGGACACATGGCTCGTGTTATCCAAAATCGCTTGGAGGATGAGCGCAGAGGCAGAGAAAACAGCATCGACCGCAAGCTGCGGAGAAAAATCGAGGAGAAAAAACAGGCTCACGGACTCAAACAATAGCATGGGGAGGTTGCGCATAAAATGTATGCGCAACCTCCTTTTCGAAAGGAGAAACTCATGTCAACCGAATACATTCACTTTACAGACGCACAAAGGAAGCTGCCCGGCAGACGGACTTGGTCGCTCTCCTGCAAAGCCAGGGCGAACGCCTCAAACGCTCCGGCAAGGAATATGTGTGGCGTGACGGCTCGGAAAAGGTTACGGTCAGAGGAAACTTGTGGTTCCACCAGTACGAACGCATCGGCGGCGACGCCGTTGACTTTGTCCGCCGCTTTTACAACATGGACTTTCCGCAGGCCGTCAATTTCCTGCTCGGTAATAACGGCGGCATAATTCAAAGAGCCGAGCCGGTCAAGCGAGAGCCGCCGAAGCCGTTTGAATTGCCGCCTCAAAATGAAAATATGCGGCGAGTGTATGCTTATCTGCTTAACCGCCGAGGAATAGACCGAGAGGTGCTTTCCGCCTTTGTGCATAAGGGAATGATTTATGAATCCGCCGATTACCACAACGCCGTCTTCGTCGGCTACGATGAACATGGCATTGCCCGACACGCACACAAAAGAGGGACAGGCAGTGAGAGCACCTACAAAGGCAATGCAGAAAGCTGCGATCCCCGTTACAGCTTCCACTGGCTCGGAACGGATAACGCGCTATATCTCTTTGAGGCTCCCATAGATATGCTGTCCTTTATTTCTCTGCACAAGGAAAATTGGCGCAGCCACAGCTACGCTGCCGCTTGCTGTGTCGGGGATCAAGTGCTGTTTCAAATGCTGAAAGCGAATCCCAATATCAACACCGTCTGCCTCTGTATGGATAACGATGCCGCAGGTCAGGCGGCGAACAAAAGAATATCCGACAAGCTCTTTATACAGGGCATCAAACATGAGATCCTCGTTCCCGAATTCAAAGATTGGAACGAGGACTTATTATGACGAACAGGAGGAAACCGAATGCCAAACATTGCAGCTTTAGTTACCGTTGCCGCAGTTATGTTTGCCGTCCTCGGTGCGATAACGCTGATCGCTCATATCTATAACCTCAATAACATCAAGAGCAAAACCGTCGGCGACGGTCAACACGGCACGGCTCGATGGGCAAACAAAGCGGAGATACGAAAGACCTACCGCCACATCCCGTTCACGCCAAAGAAATGGCGTAAGCAGGCAAAGCAAAACCAAACGCCAACCATGACGGCGATAGCACCGAGAAAACTGCTCCGAAAAAAGACCGAGCCGACCGAGGAGTCTCTGCCGCAGGGCATTGTGGTCGGGTGCAAGGGCGGCAAGCACAGCACCACCGCCATGATAGACACGGGAGATGTTCATGTCCTGATGATCGGCGCGGCGGGTGTCGGCAAGACTGCCTTTTGGCTGTACCCGTGCATTGAGTATGCCTGCGCATCGGGAATGTCCTTCCTCTCCACCGACACCAAGGGCGATGTCATGCGTAACTACGGAAACATCGCCAAAGACTACGGTTACAAGGTTTCGGTCATTGACTTACGCAATCCTACTCGCAGTAACGGCAACAACATCCTTTACCTCGTAAACAAATACACCGACCTATATGCAAAGCATCCCGACCAAATCGTCTACAAGGCCAAAGCCGAGAAATACGCAAAGATCATTTCCAAAACCATTATTCTCTCCGGTATGGACGCTGCTTCCTTCGGACAGAACGCCTACTTCTACGACGCCGCCGAGGGCTTGCTGACCGCAACCATTCTGTTGGTAGCGGAGTTCTGTGCGCCGGAGAAGCGGCACATCGTGTCAGTGTTCAAGGTCATTCAAGAGCTACTCGCTCCGTCAAAAAAGAAAGGTAAGAATCAGTTTCAGCAGCTTATGGAACTGCTTCCTAATGAGCATAAAGCGAAATGGTTTGCGGGTGCGGCACTGAACACCGCCGAGCAGAGTATGGCAAGCGTTATGAGTACGGCTCTGTCAAGGCTCAACGCTTTTCTCGATACGGAATTAGAACAGCTCCTCTGCTTCGATACCGAGATAGACGCCGAAACCTTCTGCAATCAAAAGTCGGCTATCTTCGTAATTATGCCGGAGGAAAATCCCGGTAAATTCTTTATGATCTCACTGATTATCCAACAGCTCTACCGTGAGATACTCGCCGTTGCCGATGAAAACGGCGGTAAGCTCAAGAACCGCTGTGTGTTCTTCTGCGATGAGTTCGGCACGCTGCCCAAGATAGAGTCGGCAGAGATGATGTTTAGTGCGTCGAGGTCTCGGCGTTGCAAATTGTGCCTATCATCCAGTCATTTTCGCAACTTCAAAAGAACTACGGCAAGGAAGGTGCGGAAATTATCGTGGACAATACGCAGGACACCATCTTCGGCGGCTTTGCCCCCAACAGCAGCTCGGCCGAAACGCTGTCCAAGGCACTCGGCTCTCGCACAGTTATGAGCGGCTCGGTCAGCCGTTCCAAAAACGACCCGTCACAATCACTTCAAATGATCGAGCGACCGCTGCTGACACCGGACGAACTCAAGTCCTTGCCCAAGGGCGATTTATCGTGATGAAAACAGGCGTCCATCCCATGCGGGTACACTTAAAGCTGTTCTTCAAATGGGGCATCGAATTTGACAACGAACACCCTTATACCGTTCCCGACCAAGGCTCCCGAGAGGTTAAATACGCCGACAAAAAGGAAATACAGGACGGCATTTTAGAAAAAATATCCGCCGCAGTGGACGGAAGAACCGAAACCGCAAACCGATACGGATAGCGGTCAGGCGCAGCAGGACAGCCCAAAGAACGAGCCGCAGAGGACTACGCCGAAAGATAAAAACAACGGCGGCAACCCCATCCGTACCTCGCCGCCGAAAAAAGAAACTGCTCCCGACATGGCGGAAGCAGAGATCATAAAAGATTTAACCGAAAAGGAGGTGCAAAGCAATGAGCCGTCTTGATTTTCTCTACCGCACCGAGCTGCCGCACCGCGCCGTTGCGGTATATATCTATCTCGCCGACAGGACAAATGAGAACAACGAGTGTTGGCCTGCCATCCCGACCATAGCCGCCGACCTAAGTATTCACCCTCCACCGTCCGCCGCGGAATCCGTGACCTCAAAAAAGCGGGACTTCTCGAAACCGAGCAGCGATACCGTAAGAAAGGCGGCAAGAGCAGTCTGCTGTTCCGACTGAAAGCGGAGTAAAAAAAGCAACACGCTCCGCCAAGGGACAACTGCGCCTAATTGGTGACAGGTGCCACCTGTCATGGTGGAAGGAGAAAGTGAACTACCCAACTGAAGATAGATTACAGCAGAAAGAAAAAGACACAGAGGCTTCAGGTTGAAAAAGCCAGAGATAACAAAGACATTTTTATCAGTACGGTTTTGATCGTTGAGGTAAGCCGCTTTTTTCTTTCTGCTGTAAGGACTTTTTTATGAGATCAGACAGTACGTGAAAACCAAAAAGAACTCGGACAGTTCTTCTGTTCAGATGTTCTGATGCGGTTCGGGCGGCAGGGAGTAAAATCCTTGCCGCCCTTTTTCATACCAAAACCACGCTTCTAATGCATGGTTCAGTAAAAATTAAATAGTTGAGAAGAAAAAACTCCTTCCGGCAAGATAACAATTGAAAGTTCGCTTTTTTGTAAATCTTTTAAGGTTGTTTTCCGATCGGTTTTATGATATAATATATTAAAGTACATGTGATTGCGGGTGAGAAAATGAACACATACCGAATAGCCGTTTGTGATGACGATCCGGTCATGAGAGAACAATTGCATTCTTTCTGCAGGGAGCTGCTGGACGGAGAAAGTATTCCGTATGCGATAACAGCTTTTCCCTCTGCCGAGGAACTTGAGAAAAGGATGAATTCTGATGTCGAGAAACCGTTCAATCTGCTTATCTTGGATATTCAGATGAACGGCATGACGGGATTGGAGCTGGCGCGTTCTCTGCGAAGCAAGGACGACCGTATTTCAATTATATTTGTGACCGCATGCGACAATTATCTTTCCGAGGGCTATGATGTACAGCCCATTCATTTTCTTCTTAAACCGATTTGCCGGGAAGCACTGGCAAATGCAATCCGTACGGATCTTAAATTGAATTACTTACCCAAAGCAGTCACGCTTAGCATCGGTAATAAGATACTGCATTTCTCCGTGTCAGAAATACGTTATGTAGAAAGTTATAACCACAACATAATCATTCATCAAAGTTCCGGAAATAGCAACACCTATTATCTTTCTCTTACCGAATTTGAAAAACAGCTTCCAAAAGGCCATTTTTCACGTTGTCATAACAGCTTTCTGGTGAATCTGAGCAGAGTAAAAGAAATCGGACGGACGGTCCTAACGCTTCGAAATGGTGATGTGCTTCCTGTGGGGCGTACATACTATAAAGCCTTTCAAAGCGCATTTATACGATATATAAATCAATAAAATCAGCGGGTGTCATTTTCAAATGAATGACACCCGCTGATTTTATTATTTTTTCGGAATTCTTAAAGCGGTCTGAACAGTAAAAACATTTTCATCCGAAATAAAAATATCCAGCATACTGTGATACTTCTCTGCGACAGCGTTCATAAGCTTTAATCCAAAGCCATGACTTTCCTTTTCATCCTTTGTAGAAATATACTGCCCGTTCTTATCCTGTTTTGGCTCTTCAATAAACGAATTCTCACATTTTACGGCGAGAAAACCGTTTTGTTCCTCTGCCTTGAATCGGATAAAGCTTTTTTCCGTGCAGCGCGAGGCCGCCTCTATAGCATTATCCAACATATTCATAAGCAGCCCGCACAGTTCATTTTCGGAAATCGGAATCTCTGCGGACACCGAAGCAGTGGCATCAAATGATATTCCCGCCCGTGCCGCTCTGTAGGCAGCATCCTGCAAAATAGCATTGACAACGAAATTTTTGGAAAAGTGTGTTTGCGCCAGATGCTCGCACTGTCCTCTCATATCCTGCAGCATTTTGCCCAGAGTTTCATAGTCTCCCTTTTTGTAAGCCGACTCCAAGGCAACAATTCTGTGTCTTTCCTCATGCCTGATTGCCTCACTTGCCCTCATTTTGCTTTCGATGGCACGATATCCGTCCAGAATCAGCTGATTGTGCAGGCGGAGCGCCTGTGTTTCCGTTCGCTGCGTGACAAAGGCGCACATCACTGCATATGTAGAAATTACAGCACAAACAGCAGTCAGCCAAACGGTAATCCAATACAAAAGTTCCCCATAATGCCCAAGCTCAACTGTATCACGGAACATCTGCACGATATATCCTGCAAGATACCCATTTACGGCGGCAGATATTCCGAAAGCAATCAACAGTGTAGTAAAGCTGACCGCCGTAGTGATTCCAAAATACTTCCAAAATTTCCGCTGTCGGTTCATTGCAAGAAAGAGAATCAGTAACAGTATAAAGAAGAAGCCAACCTCCCTGCGGATAAGAAAATCGACCAACCGGTTATTCAGGAAGAAATAGCCCATTCCCTTTGTAATCCACTGTGCCGTAAGACCGGCAGCCGCAAGAAGCAGCGGAATCAGACTCCAGTCGGGCTTTTTGTGTGCAACTCCCAAAAGAAATATACCCGCCACAAGAAGTGAAATCGCTGCGGTTACGCCGGCGGGAATTCCGTAAAAATTAGCATATGCATAGCTCTCAGTCGCATCGTATTCTACTGGTACAAAGCGAGCAGCCGGAGGAAACACCAAGCTGGTTGTACTTTTAACTACACCTGTCATTGTGACATGGCATTCTTCATTTCTCGGCATAGGAATTACTGCCTGTGTCTGTCCCGCTGCCCCTGCAGGGACAGCGGACGAGGAGTGCCATACCTCAACTCCGTTGATACAAACCGTAAGCTCCAACCCTGCCGTTTCAAACACCAGATTCCCGTTTTCCTCTGTCGGCGGAAAAACAGTTTCAAGCCGAAAACTCTCCCCTGTTTGAGGCATAACGGTATAATCCAACGAACTTTCGGAGCCGTCTGTCTCAATTTTGACAGAAGACTGCCAATCAATATAGCGAATCGACATGTCCGTCTTAATAAAAAACTGCAGAAAACGCATTGTCCCCAAACAAAGCAGTATAAAAACGGCAGTACAAACAACCTGCAGGCAGCGTTTCATATTCGAAATTTCATTCCTTTCCATTCAACTTCATAACTCGGAGCGCCGAACTTTTCATCATTATTTTACTGGCTTTTTTCTCGTTTTGCAAGAGATATTTCACATTTCACCCCGTCTACAGCGTAAACAACCGATATACAGCGTAAACGACACGACAGAGGCCGACATAATTTGATATAATGTAAGGGAGGAAGTATAACAGAATATTTTATGATTTGCTGCGTCAAATCCCCGCCCGAAAACAATCTTTCCCCCGTGAAAAGAAAAGGAGGACTCTCTATGTACAAAAAACTCATTCTGAAGCGCTCGCTATGCGCGCTGCTGTCGGTCATAATGATCGCAGTATGTCTGCCCCTGTCGGTCTTTGCCGCCGACCCGAGTGAGCCGCAGTTTTCATCGGATGCCGCTAATACTCTGATGAAAAACACAAAACCCGCTGGCTTTGACAATACAACCAACCCTTACGGGTATAATGTCGGCCGTCCCTTTGCAATGGTTGAAAAAAACGAACTGCTTTATTTTGAGACATACGGCACGTCCGCAACAGGCAAAATTGCGGATGTAGGAACCCCGGAGTCTCTCAAGAACTTTATTTCCAAAAAAGGAACCGCTTCCGATGCCTCTCTGCCCAATATGGACATCAGTGCGCTTCAGACGTACTATGCTTTTGTCCAGTCCGTTTCCTTTGACCCGTTCGGCTCAGGCAGGAGAGACCATGTTGCCTATGTAGGTCTTAATAAGTCGGATCAGCAGGTCTATCTTCATATATATGATACAAGAACGGGAGAATATAAAGGCAAACAGTGGGTCGGCGAAATGACCTGGATGTTTGACAACAAAGGCCTTATTCGTGCTCTAAACCTTGAAACCAACGCCTATCTGAACATTACCGCAGGCGACTTTGACGGAGACGGCAAGGACACGCTGATCATCTATGTTCCGCACACAAAACGCTCGACAGGTTTGATGCAGACTTTTGATTACGAACCTTTTGTCGGTTGCTTTCTGTATGAATATTCCTTTACCGGCAAAAACAGCTTTGTATTATTAAATAACTCAAGCATTATGGGAGAAGGCAAAAAACTCGGCTTCGGCAATGATATGCTTCATGACTCCTACAAAAAATTATATCACACCACTGTTGGAAGTCCCACGGATCCAGGGGCAAATGGTGACAGCATATACGGAAAATCTGTCCCAACCTTTGACAACCGATTTCATAAGCTGGGCGTAGACATGGTGGTGGGCGATTTTAACGGCGACCAAATCGATGACATCGCCGTGCTGTCCTATTTCTTCATAAACAATGTAAACAGTCGCAATTTGAATCTATATCGTCCTCAGGTAAAAATTAAATATGGAAAAGCCGGTGGTAGTTCTTCCGGCGGAGGCTCCTCGTTTGTGGACGGCGACGCCGATGAAAAATTCTATGTTTGCCCGGAGGGAAAACTCCAAAATATTCTCCAAAATGATGTTGTTTATAATAGTAACAGCATGAACGCCTGCAGCATCACGGCAGGAGACTTCAACAACGACGGATATGAAGATATCCTTGTTGCGGGCTTATATGCCAATGTCTCTGCTTCCTACGCTACCACTCATTCATCCCAAACTGCATATACAACGCTCCTTAATAACGGAAACAGAGGCTTTGTACAATCCGAATATAAGGTGATGGCTTCCAACGGTTGGACTAAGGCCGGTGCCCGAACCACAGAAGTTGTTTCGCCTTTAGCGGTAGAGGCTGTTGCTTTTAACGGTGCGAGCGCCGCAGATTTCGTCTTTATCAACGGCACGCTGTACAACTATAATGCCCAGACCGGAGAACTTTACAAGCTCACTTCAAACGAATATTCTTTCCGCACAAACTCAAACGGCAGCACAAACAACTTCTGGTTTGAGGGCGAGATCGGCGGTAAGGACGAATTCTTCCGCTCGGTTGCCGTCGGAAACTTTGACGGCAACAATGCAGGACGTGAGCAGATTGTGTTTGTAACCTCTGCCGAAACCGGTAACGAGGATAAATATTCCTTCAGCAAGGGTATGATTTCCGCAACCTATCCGGATACAAGCGACAGCGCTATGAGGCGGCAAACGGCTTTGACCTTACATGTCATACTGGAGTCCGAACGAAGCGTACGGTGATTACTACGGCTGTACGGCTCAGGTACTTCTCACCGCCTGCGACAGAAACCAGGACGGTGTTATAGCCAAATATAAGGGTGTAAGCTATGCCTACAGCGACCCGGAGGTCAAGGCAGTCATACAGGCTGCGCCGTATTTCTCCGCGCTGAGTGACTCCGGCGAAAACGAAACCGCATATACAATCACAGAGAGTTTCGAGTTGGAGCAGTCCTCATCGAACAATGTTTCCTTCAGCGTCGGAATGTCTTACTCTTACGGAGGGCTTCTCGCCCCCGTTGAGGTGAACATCTCGGCAGGCTACTCGCTTGAATGGAGCAAAACCTATTCCACGGCTCTGCAGAAGGAATATTCCCTGACGGTTAAGGCACGGGCGTACAACACGGTGCTTGTGTCCAGAACGCCTGTATTTATCTACGCCTATGAGATACTGGACGAAAACGGCAAATGGTCGGGAGATACCGCCATAACGCTTTCCATTCCGCAGCAGCCGGTATATATCAGCAGCTGAGCGTTGACGACTACAACGGCTTTGTTGATGAGTATAACGGTTATATGAATAACAAGAACTATCATGCCGTCATAAGGGAATCGGATAAAACAGACAAAGATAAAAAATACTATTATCCCTTGGTAAAAATAGATAAAGCGGCAAACTGGCTTGACGGAAACGAGGGCAACCCGTTTATGTACAATCAGCTCGGCTGGGGCGTTTACAGCCATTTGGGTGCAGAGCAGCTCAGTAAGCTCGCCATTCGACTCGGACATAACGGCGGTCTTAACGAGGTTTCGTGGGGGAAAAAGCAATATAAAATCCGTTTCCGAAGAAATGTCGCACGGTTTTTATTTCAACTTCTCCATCAGCTACGGTGTATTCGGCGATGGTATACTATTCTCGCATGATGTTGGTTTTGAAACCAGTCTGAGCTACAGCAACGGTTCGGGCGTATCCACCACAACGACATCGTCCGAAGGCTGTACCGGCGTGGTCAATGATATCGACGGTCCGGATCTTGCCTCAAACGGAATTCCTCAAAACGTATACACGCAATATACCTTTGACTGGACGCTCGGTCAGTGGTTCCGACACCTTTACGGCGATGAAAACAACAAGACCATCTTTATAGGCTATAACTTGACAAATCTCAGTGCTCCTTCACCGGCAGTGGTCGACCTTGAGGCAGAACTGCTTGACGAAGACGAGATACGCCTTACTTGGTCGCAGCCCGATAAAACTCCCGGCTGGCCGGATGCGGAGGGCTACTATCTTTATCAAGTTGAAAACGGTGAATATAACAGGATTTCAGATCTTATTCCTGTCGGCACGACCTCTTATGACATTTCCGGACTTAAAACCAATACAGAGTACGAATATGTGCTTACAACCGTTTGCAAGGTAGACGGAAAGGATAAGGAAAGTGCCTGGTCAAACTCTGCAACCATAACAACAGCAAAGAGAGACTATAAGGTCAACTATAAAATCGACAACGAGAAAGCCGCCGATATCAGTGTGCGGCACCTCGGCAATGTTAATATTAAATCGGGCGATGAGATCAATGAAAGCGATATTATTAAAATCAGAGTTTCGCCAAAGAACCGGCACTTTGAACTTGTGTCGCTGACTCTTGATAACGGCGGAGAAGAGACTGTATTCAGACCCGACCTCAACGGCAACATAGAGTGCGCGTTTGCACTGGGCGGCGAAGCTAACATATTCGTATCCACACGAAAAACATTCGATTCGGCCGAGGTCATCTTTGTCGGCGAATATAAGAACGGCGAAGACCTTCTCGGAACAGTTACCGCAAAGGTCGGTGAAACAGGTCTGCCTGCTCCGGGCGGCACGGTGACCGGCGATGTAACATTTACCGCCGTTCCGCAAAACGGCTATACACTGAAGTCGTGGAGAATAACAGATGCCGAAAAACAATACGGATATTGTTAACGCGGCAGGCTCAAATACCTACACGCTTACCCTTGGCTCAACAAGAATACACCGTCGAAGCGGAATTTGAAAGAGTTTCCGAAACCAACAGACCCGTGAAGCTGACCTATTCCGTTGCAAGCGGCAACGAAACCGGTATGGCGGCAACAAAGCAGACCTATCAGTCCGGTACCGCTGTTCCCGTGGGAACGAAAATCAACTTCATCGCTCAGGCGGCAGAAGGCTATAGGGTGCAAAAAGCTCGTTATCACCAAAAAACGGAATTTCCGACACGGTAATAACAGATAACAGGCTTTACGATATGTACAGTATGAGCTGACCGTTGATACCCAAACCGATATCAAGGTATACTTTACGGAGATCGAAAAATATACAGTCACAGTTGATATGCCGAATAAGAACGCCGAAATTACCGTTAAAAAACGGGACATCGGATTTGAAAGCGGTCAAAAGGTCAATTTCGGCGATGAAATCACCGTAACTCGTCAAGCCGAAGGATGGATACCGTCTTGCCGACACAGAGAGCTGGTCCGATAACGGCGACGGGAGCTATACCTACAAGACCGGCAGAATCAAGATGGAAACGCATATCCGTGTGGCGGAAATTCCGGAATACACCGTCACCTTCCCGACAATGATTGAGGGCTGTGTGCTGACAGTGCGCAGCAAAAATGAAAAAATCACAAGCGGCAGTAAAATTCGTGAAGGCACAATTCTTGTTGCGAGTATCGTGCTTGAGCCGTCATATATCCTCAAAGGCTGGTACATCGGCGGCGAATTCAGTCCCGAAACCAACAAGACCGAAGTTTCCTTTACGGTGGACGGAGACACTCCCTTCTTTCCGTAATCGTTGAAAATGTAAAAGGCGACAAGGGTGATACCGGCATCGGAATCAAATCAGCAATTATTGATGAAAGCGGAAACCTCATTATTACTCTTACCGACGACACGGTGTTAAACCTCGGAAAGGTCACCGGAGATAACGGAAGTCAGGGCGAACAAGGTGTTCCCGGTGCCGCAGGAGTAGGAGTTAAATCCGTCGCAATTGATGAAAACGGAAATCTGGTCATAACACTTACAGACAACAGCGTGCATAACCTCGGGAAAGTGATCGGAGATAACGGAAGTCAGGGGCGAACAAAAGGTGTCTCCGGTGCCGCAGGAGTAGGGAGTTAAATCCGCTGCAATTGACAAAAACGGAAATCTGGTCATAACTCTCACAGACAATACCGTGCATAATCTCGGAAAGGTAGTCGGAGATAAAGGCGAACAGGGCGTGAATGCCGTTGGTGTTAAATCCGTTATGATTGATGAAAGCGGCAATTTGATTATCACTCTTACCGATGAGACCGTACACAATGCCGGACGGGTGACCGGAGATAAAGGTGACAAGGGCGATACGGGCAATGTCGGAGTCGGTGTAAAAACCACCGAAATCGATGAAAACGGCAATCTAATCATCACCCTTACCGACGACACTGTGCATAACCTCGGGAAAGTAGTCGGTGCAAAGGGCGAAGCCGGTACTGCAGGAACCAACGGCATTAACGGTACCGGAATCAAGTCCGCTCATATCGACGCAGACGGTAATCTTATCCTCACCTTTACCGACGGAGTTATAACCAATCTCGGAAAAATCGTCGGAACGGACGGGAAAGATGGCAAGGACGGAAAAGACGGTCTCGGTATTAAAGGATGCCGCATTGACGACGGTGGAGACCTGATAATAACCCTGACCGACAACACAACGCTGAACGCCGGCAACATTTCCGCGATCAGCGATAAAGTCAGTGTTTCCAAGCCTCTTGCAACCGCAGCAGTTTCTCTTTCCGGAGTGTCTCTTCTTTGGAATATTGTTTCGCTTGTTGCGGCGATTGTAAGGAAGAAAAAACTTATTTAATTCGGATGATTGTTCGAATTTAAAAGGATGCAAGACCACCGGCTATCAGCGGCGGTGTTCTGACAGGTGTAACGGTATTTGATAAGAGGAAAAGACATTCCGTCAAATAATCAAAGATAAGTAATAATTAACGAACCATAACGG
>VOFK01004246.1_pt1 | contig 44162 bp, 78 predicted proteins | sample 5384121 | NCBI WGS metagenome assembly VOFK01 (sample SAMN12384730, study PRJNA508395) | human gut metagenome | isolation source: healthy gut J | host: Homo sapiens | reverse complement strand
AAGACAAACAAAAATCTTGATATCATGAGTAAGATAACAAAGAAAAAGGTAATCATATTTTCGTTCCGGATCACGTGACGATCCCTTATTGAAGGAGATGGCGTGGGGCATGAGATCACCCCGTTAGCAAAAGATAGTAAACGCTGCCATCAAGCAAGCAACGGAACCCGTTCCATCGAATGGAAAGAGGTCTTAGCCGCGAAAAGGCGTTTAAGCAAACCGGAAGATTGGCTTCCCGATGAGACTATGGAAGCGTTCCGTGAATACATCGTCGACGTAAAGGGACGTTGACAACTCCGATTGGTGGAGGTATCCGTTCATTAAATGTGGCCCTCCGTCAGACGTTGGTTTATATGTTTGTCTCCGTCCGGTTCGTTGGTTTAAAGGAGTCGTATCTCCGGTAAAGGGAGCCGCAGAAGTGAATATGTATATCTTCCGTGAGAATACGGAAGATATCTATGCCGGAATCGAATGGCAACAAAGGGACTCCGGAGGCACAAAAAGTTATTGAAGTTCCTCACCGAGGAAATGGGGAGTGAAGAAAATACGTTTCCCGAAACTTCCTCTTTCGGCATCAAGCCGGTTTCTGTGGAAGGTACGGAAAGCGTCTGGTGCGTGCCGCTATCGAATGCGCGATATTGCATCAGTTACCGAGCGTGACTTTGGTACACAAAGGCAACATCATGAAATTCACGGAAGGTTTGGTTTCAAACTATGGGGATACGCTTTAGCGGAACGGGAGTTTGCGGATCTCACTTTCACATGGCCTCAATATGAGAAGATCAAGAAAGAGCAAGGCGAGGAAGCGGCCAATACCGCCTTTAGTGGAAGCTTCAAGGCCGGTAAGATCATTATCAAAGGATGTCATAGCCGATGCTTTCTTGCAAAACACTCTATTAATTCGGAAGAATATTCCGTGATCGCTACCTTGAACCTGAACGGCGATTATATCTCCGATCAATTAGCAGCGATGGTAGGTGGCATTGGCATTGCTCCCGGCGCTAATATCAACTATAACAGTGGTCATGCGATCTTCGAGGCAACACATGGAACCGCTCCGAATATCGCGGGAAAGAATCTCGTAAACCCCTCTTCCTTATTATTATCATCCGTGATGATGCTGGAATATATGGGATGGAGTGATGCGGCTAACCTGATTACATCCCGCTATGGAGCAAGAACTTTCTCCGCTGGAGAGGCCACTCATGACTTGGCTCGTTTTATGCCGAACGGCAAATCTCTCGGCACCAAAGAATTTGGTGATCGTATCATCTCTATTATCGAAACAATTAAATCAGTATAGTCATGTTGAAGAAAGAATATTTAATCTACAAATTGTCCGAGGCTGCCAGAGAGGCTTGCAAGATCGACAACGAACTTTTCCCAATGTATAATGTGAAACGTGGCCTTCGTAACGAAGATGGTAGCGTGTTAGTAGGAGTTGACCCAAGTCGGTAATGTAGTAGGATACGAACGCTTGCCAGAGGGCGGTCTTAAAGCGATCCCCGGTAAGTTATTCTATAGAGGTTACGACGTAGAGGATTTAGCGCGTGATTTCATCAAGGAAAAACGGTTCGGTTTTGAGGAAGTGGCTTATTTATTACTTTCTGGTAAACTCCCCCGATAAAGAGGAATTATCAGCCTTTAAAGAACTTTGTTGAACGATAATATGCCCTTGGAGCAAAAGACCAAGATGAATATTCTGGATCTGGAAGGACAAGAACATCATGAATATATTGGCTCGTAGCGTATTGGAGATGTATACCTTCGACGCAAACCCCGGACGACACCTCCCGAGATAACTTAATGCGCCAATCTATTGAATTGATCTCTAAGTTCCCGACGATTATCGCTTATGCCTACAATATTTATCGTCACTTTAGCACACAGGGGCGTTCTTTACATCCGTCATCCACTTTTTGAGAACTTATCGATCGCGAAAATTTCCTTCACATGCTGAAACGTGATTTCACGGATCTGGACGCACGTACGTTGGATTTTGCTCTTGGTATTGCAAGCAGAACATGGTGGTGGTAATAACTCTACGTTCACGGTACGCGTCACTAGTTCTACGGGAACGGATACGTACTCATCTATCGCAGCTGGTATCGGCTCATTGAAAGCCGTTGCACGGAGGCGCCAATATTCAGGTAGTAGATATGTTCCATCATTTGAAAGAGAATATCGCGGATTGGAAGAACGTGGACGAGATCGATACTTATTTCATGCGGATGCTTAACAAAGAGAAGGCTTATAACAAGACAGGCTTGATCTATGGTATCGGCCATGCGGTCTATACGATTTCCGATCCCCGTGCGGTCGTATTAAAGGAACTGGCTCGTGATCTGGCAAAAGAGAAAGGTCGCTCTGAGGAATTCGCCTTCCTTGAGTTATTAGAGGAAAAGAGCGATCGAATGTTTCGCCAAGCATAAAAAAGGAACTAAGAAACGGGTTTCCTCGAACGTGGACTTCTATTCCGGATTCGTTTATGAGATGATCGGTTTGCCACAGGAAATCTATACGCCTTTATTCGCCATGGCCCGAATCGTGGGTTGGACCCGCTCACCGTATCGAGGAGTTGAACTTTGACGGAAAAACGCATCATCCGTCCGGCTTACAAGAACGTTTTTGGACGATAGGGAATATATCTCAATCAACGAGCGATAACACTAAAAAATCATAGTTATGTTTTCTTTCATTCATAGTTATAAGTTGAAGGATTCATAACTATGATTTTTTACATGTTCAGGCTTATAATAAGATCCTACATAAAACCCTTAAAATGTAAATTTCTCAAGTTTCATCGCACCTAATCCTTGCAATTTAGGAACCAACGTTACGAAATGCTCAGCTTTTCGTGAGCTGATAAGGATTCAGCGTCTTTCCACGTCTCACAAATCATCAATACATCACTACAGTAGAGCTCTCGAAAAATATCATAAAGCTATACAGCCATTGTCTTTCAAAGACTTTTTCAACCAATTCTTTCGCAGTCTCGAATGCGGCAGGGACGATTCTCCTCACTTACTTGAATAAATACATTTACTCTAATCATACTCATAATTGTTTTAAGAATGTTACATACTTGATCAAAAAGTACAGCACAAATATAGAAATAAACCCGTATATTTTGTCATTCGAAACGTATAATTAACAGCATGAAGGAATCTGTTCGTATTCTTCGTTTCGCCACTGTAGGTTCTTCTAACGCTTTGATCACCGCATTGGTAATCTGGATATTAATGGATATTCTGGATTGTAATTACTTGTGGTCGAACATGGCTGGATATGTGGCTGCCTTGGTGAATAACTTCTTTTGGAGTAAATACTGGGTATTTTCTTCCGGGAAAGGTAATTTCTGGAAGGAGATTCCTTTATTCCTAATCGCTTTTGGTTGCGCTTACGCTACTCAATTCATATTCTTGCTTTTTAATGGTGGAGGTGATCGATCTAAATGAATATCTAGGTCAGTTCCTTGGACTTTTCGTTTACGGAGCCGTTAATTTTATGATGAATAAGAGGCTTACTTTTAAGAGCTAGAATCCGGTAAATCGTATCAAAGGAAGTGGTATAGTACGCCAGTAGTGGTGAAGGTCAAGCGACTACTCGCAAAGCCTTCACCACTACTGGTATTGACCATCGGGACTAGTCGCGTGAGCCATCGAGACTAATCGTGCTGAATCGCTAACGGGTAAGGCTCGTAAACTGTTTCCCGAGTCTGTAAAGATAGAAAGCCAGATGCGTAAAAGCGAATACGAATGAGATAATCAATAAGATTTTGCTCTCGCCCCATCCCACGGTTTGCTGGTACCAAAGCCCCGTGATCACGCAAAGCACGGATAGGGTAATACCGATCATATCAATGTGTCTGTCCCGAGCGATGTTTCTGCATATGTTCCAGTTTGCTATGTTTGATTCCATAGCAGACATATATCAGACCGGTTAACATCCATAGCAATACCAAACGAATCCATGTATCAGCCGGGAGAAAAAGCATCATTACCAGACAAGTTATGATACCGGCGATAGGCACGAACGGAACCAACGGGGTCTTGAAAGACCGGGGAGCGTCCGGCATTGTCTTACGGACAATCAATACCCCGGCGCAAACTAGCGTAAAAGCGAACAAAGTCCCGATACTACACATCTCGCCCGCTACGCTCGCCGGAACGAAAGCTGCCAATGCACCGACCAATAACATAAACAGGAAATTACTTCGTGCCGGCGTGCGGAATTTCTCATGGATATGGGAAAATAGGGGAGGGAGCAGCCCATCCCGGCTCATACTCAAGAATACACGGCTCTGTCCTAATAACGTTACCATGATAACCGAGCAATACCCCAGTAAAATAGCTATTACGATCGCCCGGTTCATCCAAGGGTAATCGGACGAATCACACCCAGAAGCATCCATTTGCCCCATATGATCGATAGCTATTGCCACAGGAGCGATTCCATTCTGGCCAGCAAACGCTGAGTAATGTACGACTCCGGTCATCACGTGGGCAAACAACATATATAATATAGTACAAACCACTAATGACATCAAGATCCCGATCGGCATATTCCGTTTCGGGTTCTTGGTTTCCTTGCGCCGCCGTACTTCAGCGTCGAAACCGAGGAAAGCAAAGAATACGATAGCCGCCCCTCGTAGGATACCGGAGAAACCGAACTCGCCTAGGCCCCGTATTACCGCGGGTATATAAGGCGTATAATTCTCCATACGGATATATTTCCATCCCAAGACTACGAACACCAAGACTACGGAGACTTTCAAGAATACGATAATCCCATTGAAAATAGAACTGCCTTCCGTTCCTCGTATCAACAAAATACTCATTAACACCACGATCACGAAAGCCGGGATATTCACGATACCGCCATCCCAAGGGCAAGCCGTCAAAGGCTTGCGGTAAATGTACTCCGAATCCTTCCAGAAAAACGACCAAATACCGACTCCAACTTATGCTAACGGTCGTAGCGGCCACGCAATACTCGAGCACCAAATCCCAACCGATAATCCAAGCGACCAACTCACCCATCGTGGCGTACGAGTAGGTGTATGCACTACCTGCCACCGGGATCATGGAAGCGAACTCGGCGTAACATAACCCGGCGAAACAACAGCCCAAGGCGGCGATAGCGAAAGATAAAGTAATGGCAGGCCCCGTATACCCGGCGGCCACCGCACCCGTAATGGAGAACAATCCGGCACCGATAATAACACCGACACCTAAGGCGATCAAACTCCACGGGCCAAGGATACGCTTCAGCGATTTACTGCCCGAATCATTTGCCTCGGTCATCTGCAAATCCGCTAAAAAGGCTTCTTAATAAATAAACCCATCTGTATAGATTAAAAATTAGTAATTGGGCGCAAAGAGGAATTTTTTTATTATGTTTGCCGAAAAGTAAAAGCAAGGACAGAAACAAACAAGAAAATAAATAGACAACTAAATAATGAAACAATTGATAGCCTGTTGCGGATTAGATTGCGAAAGTTGCGATGCCCACATAGCCACAGTTAAGAATGATAATGAGCTAAGAGAAAAAACCGCCAAAAGTGGGCGCCATGAACAATGCGCCCGAAAATTACAGCCGCAACTATAAACTGTATGGGTTGTCGTGCGGACGGGAGTGAAATTTCGTATTGCAGTGATTATGTGAAATACGCAAATGTTGTATCCGGAAAAGGCTTTAATACATGTGGCGATTGTGATGAATGGATAGTTGCCAAATAGTCGGCGCGGTCCTTCAGCATGCTCCCGGCGCAAGAGAAAATCTAATGTAGAAGCAAAAAAGATGAACCTCTAACATATCCGATCCTAATTCCGTATCGGCAGCCGTTCCCAAAGCCATTCAGGGATCAGTCTCCAGAGAAAGACAAGGATAGCGTATTTCCAATCGATGATCGCCCTTCTCTTTTTCCGGTCTATAGCGTTAGCGATACGCAAGGCGGCGTATTGGGGAGACATCAGCATAGGATAATTCCTGCCGTCTTTCAATAAATCCGTACGGACAAATCCCGGACGGATATCCGTAAATGTAATAGGCTGTTTCTCCATACGGGAAAGTTGGGCTAAAGCGTCTATATAAATATTTTGGTATCGTTTGGTAGCCGAGTAGGAGGGAGCGACACCTAATCCCTTTGGTTCCGGCAATGAGAGGCTGATTACAGATATATGCCCGCCACCTTGACTGGAAAAAGCTAACGATAGGCCGCTAGTACCATACGCGTAAAGCCTGTCACATTCGTCTGTATCGTAGCTTGTTCAATGGAAGTATCTAAGTATTTATTCTGGTTGCCGATCCCTGAACTAAGCAGGAAGATGTCCATTCCTCCCAAATCACGGATTAATTCGTCTAAACGATCAGCGGCATCCTCGGCGGTCACGTCCAACTGCTTTATCTGGATATGCTCCGGATCTTGCTTACGAAACTCCTCAACCGATCAACCCGACGACCAGCCAATCCCAGTTGATATCCTCGTTTCCAATAAATCTTAGCAACCTCATAGCCGATACCGGAGGTAGCGCCAATAATGATAATTCGTTTGACCATAATACTGATACAATAAATTAACAATAAAGATAAACAAAATTCTCATACTAAGCTCTATCTTTTTTTCGTCACCCATCTTTTAAATTTAACACATAAATCCATGAACAACGCAACAACACAGTCACATATCGTGTGGCTCGATGTAATACGAACCGTAGCTATGCTGATGGTTATCGGAGTACATTGTATAGATCCTTTTTATATCTCACCTACACTCGGAAGTTTACCGGAATATAAACATTGGGCCGCTGTTTACGGCTCTCTTTTTACGGCCCTCCGTTCCTCTTTTCGTTATGATGACGGGACTTTTACTATTGCCTATACGGGAACAATCTTTAGGTGTTTTCTATAAAAAGAGAATATATAGGGTATTATTTCCTTTTTTTTGATATGGTCTGTATTATACAATATATTCCCTTGGGTTACAGGGCTATTAGGTTTGCCGAAAGAGATAATCGGTGAGTTTTTCTGCTATGTGCAAGGAAATGAGTCACAATCCTTATCCGACGCATTGAAAGACATCGCCATGATCCCGTTCAATTTCAGTTTTAAGGAAAACCATATGTGGTATATTTATTTACTCATCGGATTGTATCTGTATATGCCATTCTTCTCCGCATGGATCGAAGGCGGATCGTTCCAAAGAGAGGGGGGTCTATTTAGGGATATGGTTCGTATCTCTTTTTCTTGCCTTATATGTCTGCCTATATCAGCAAATATTTATACAGGGGAAGCGACGTTGGAATCAATTCGGCATGTTTATTATTTCGCAGGATTCAACGGATATCTCCTATTAGGACATTACTTAAAACAAGGTAATAATGGAATATTTGGAAAACCTTCGCTATTTGCGCAGCCATGTTTGTGGTTTGGTTATGCCATAACCTATTGTGGATTCAGTTCGGCCGCAGCGAATCCCGAGGCAACAGAATTGGATATGGAGTTATTTTTCACCTTCTGTAGTCCGAATGTAGTCTTAATGACGGCGGCTGTATTTATTCTTCTTCAAAAGGTACGTATTCATAATACTCTCATAGCTAAAAAAACTATCGAAAATATCCAAATATGGTTTCGGAATCTATATCGTACATTATTTTGTCGTAGGTCCGATCTTTATCTTGATCGGGAAGTTTGATTTACCGATACCTTTTGCAAGTACCCATAATGGCACTTTTGATTTTCATAATCTCATGGGCGTTTACTTGGTTCATGTACCGTATATTAGGTGAACGAGCTAAATGGATCATGGGATAAAACTCTCTCGTATACTGCAACCCGCCTTGCCGTGTTACTGCACGCCTATTGTAGTAACACGGCTAAAAAAATACCATAAAAACTCCTTGCAATCCCCATCTGTTTCGTTATATTTGCTACAATTTATAAACTTGATAAAATAAAACGCTATGTCAGTAAAATCTTATATCGAATCCAATAAGGATCGCTTTCTTGAGGAATTGTTCTCTTTTTAATCCGTATTCCGTCAATCAGCGCCAAGCATGAGAATAAGCCGGACATGTTGACATGTGCCCTACGTTGACCTGAGGTGCTGTTGTCTTCCGGTGCGGATAAGGCCGAGGTAATGCCACGAAAGGCAATCCTGTCGTATACGCCGAGAAAATGGTATCTCCCAATGCTCCGACCGTATTGGTTTACGCTCATTACGACGTGATGCCCGCCGAACCTTTGGAATTGTGGAAGAGTGAACCTTTTCGAGCCGGTGATCCGGGACGGACGCATTTGGGCCCGTGGAGCAGACGATGATAAGGGACAGGGTATGATTCAAGTAAAAAGGTTTTGAGACAGCGATTAAAGAAGGTTTGTTACAGTGTAACGTGAAGTTTATTTTCGAAGGAGAGGAGGAGATAGGTTCTCCTAGCTTGGAAAGATTTTTGCCGGGAGCATAAAGAATTATTGAAAGCGATGTAATCCTCGTTTCCGATACAAGCATGGTCAGCGCTGAAACACCGTCGCTCACGACAGGCTTACGTGGTTTGGCTTATTGGGAAATAGAAGTAACCGGACCGAACCGCGATTTGCATTCCGGTCATTTTGGCGGAGCCGTAGCGAATCCGATCAATGTACTTTTGCAAATTGATGGCAGATATCACCGACGTGGATGGACGCATCACGATCCCGGGTTTTTATGACGACGTGGAGGATGTACTCCCGCAGAACGGGGAGATGATCGCCCAAATCCCATTCGACGAGGAAAAATATAAGAAAGCGATCGGGGTAGACGCTCTTTTCGGAGAGAAAGGCTATTCTACGCTAGAACGTAATAGTTGTCGGCCTTCTTTCGATATCTGTGGTATTTGGGGCGGATATACGGGGGAAGGAAGCAAAACGGTATTGCCTTCAAAGGCTTATGCCAAGGTTTCCACCCGTTTGGTTCCACACCAAGATCATGCCAAGATCTCCCAAATGTTTGAGGAGTATATAACTCGTGTGACTCCACCTTATGTGAAAGTGAAAGTTACGCCCAGCCATGGCGGGCAAGGATATGTTTGTCCGATCGACTTGCCGGCTTATCAAGCGGCAGAAAAGGCTGTTGGCATCGCGTTTGGGAAGAAGCCGTTGGCGGTTCGTCGCGGAGGTAGCATTCCTATTATCTCTACATTTGAGCAGGTATTAGGTATCAAGACCGTACTGATGGGATTCGGCTTGGAGCAAAACCGATCCATTCGCCCAACGAGAGTCAGGAGTTGGATATCTTCTTCAAGGGAATCGAGTCGGTAGCGGAATTCTACCGTTTATATAAATAAGAAGGAAGAAGATGAGTATATTAATAAAGAATGTCCTGTTTAACGATAAAACGATTGATATCTATATCGAAGGAAAAGAGATCAAGCAAATAGGAGCGGGGCTGTCCTTTCCTGCCGATAAGATACTGGATGGTAGCCGTAAAGCCGTCATTCCCGGTTTCGTGAACGCTCATACGCATGCTGCCATGACTTTGTTCCGCGGCTTCGGCGATGATATGCCGCTTATGCCATGGCTTTTGAGCAAAAAGATCTGGCCGAATGAGGCGAAAAAATGACCCGTGAGGATGTATATTGGGGAGCGAAATTAGCGTGTTTGGAAATGATAAAAAGTGGCACGACCACTTTCTTCGACATATCAACGCCCTCGTGTCACGGCCGATGTGACGGAAGAGATGGGATTGCGAGTATCATAGCCGGCGTTTGCTTCGATGGTTTTGATAAAGAAGAGGCGGAGAAATGCAAACGCCATAACGAACGACTGATCCAAGATGTGGATAACTACAGCAAACGGGTTCGCTTCTCGATCGGGCCGCACGCTAGCTATACCGTTTCCGGTGAGCTTCTGAAATGGGCGCATCAGTTCGCCATGGAACACCAAATCCTATCCATCTGCATCTGGCAGAGACAGAGGGGGAAGTGAAAGACTCTCTCGATAGATTCGGACTCACTCCTGTACGTTATTTATATAAGTTAGGTGTGCTTTCTCCACGCTTGATTATCGCTCACGGAATTTACATCGATGATGACGAGCTTCGTATGTTGGCCGATCACGAGGTGAAAGTCGTACATAACCCGGCCTCAAACATGATTTTATTTCCAACCTGCAGCATATCATAGTCGATCACCATTTCTGTTACGAACCGGGAAATCTGTCCGTCTTTTTCCATACACCACCTTCGGTACATAGATATACAGGCCATATCGTGCCCTGGTAACGGCAACATAGAACATTCTCCGTTCTTCCTCCAGTTCCGCATCTGTGACCGATTTCTTATGGGGCGTCATTCGCTTCTACTGCATTCATGATAAATACCTGATCAAACTCAGTCCTTTTGCCCCATCATCGTCGCAAGTACAACTGCATCCTTTGCGTGTTCCGCTGTTTTCCCCTGTTCCTTCCAGTTTTATCCTATATTCATTTAACAGGTTAAACCACTCAATAAAGGAATCGGCACCTCTTGCCATCTCCCTGAAATTCATCCGCAATATCCATATACTCCTGTGGATCGATTCCCCTATATGAAACATATTCCTTCAGATATTCATCATACCCAACCGCTTTCCTGATATAATTAACGGCTGCATATGGTTTTAATTCTGCGATCCTCCTGAAATCCGTTTCCAGGGTTTACCAGATTCTGCACTATCCTGTGATTGTCCTTATAGAATTCCTGCATCCGCTCAGATCTACCGGATCAGTTTCCAGACACTCCCGGCTTATATACCGGTTCGGTCGATTTATGATCCGTAAAAATAATGCCCCGTTCTCGGTTTCCAAGTGCTGCCTTAATATAATCAAGGATATTCACAACGACAAAATGGGAAAACAGATCCGGCATATTATCCTTCATCCGGAATGGAATATTATTCTGCATCAGCTTCATTGCAAGTCCGGATGGTTCCGAATTGGTACGATAAAGAATAGCAATATCCAAATATGGGATACCCTGCTGATTCATCTCCCGGATTTTCTGTATGATACCATCTGTTTCCTGCCGCATTCCCTCGACTTCAATCACATGCACACGCTCACACTGACTTTTCTCAAATGCAGACCGGATCTCCTTCTGATACCGCTTCTTATTGTTCTTAATAATACGTCCTGCCGATTCCACGATTGCACTGCTGCATCTGTAATTTATACTTAAGCAGACCATCCGGGTATCCGGGAAATCATCCGGAAAGCCAAGCATGATCCTCGTATCTGCGCCACGGAATCCATAAACAGACTGGTCGTCGTCTCCCACCGCAAATATATTATGTTCTTTTCCTAACAGCAGCTTCACAGTCTGATACTGGATCCTGTTAATATCCTGAAACTCATCAATCAGAATATACCGGAACCTCTGCTGCCACATTCTCCGGATATCCGGTCTATCCCGAAGCAATTCATATGTAAATACGAGCATATCATCAAAATCAATCTTATTATTCGCCCGAAGTACCTCTTCATACTCCCGGTAAGCAATCCGGAAATCTTCCGGCTTCATGTTCATCGAATGATACTGTCCGATCGGTGTCAGTTCACTTTTTACCAGACCGATCTCTGCAATTACATTTTTTGCAAAATCATCCTGTCCATTGTATTCCATATTATGTTTTTCAATAATACTGCGAATGATCTGATATTTCTCCGATTCCATTATGATATTGCTTCCATTATATCCATAGGCTTGACGTAAGATCATAAAGAATACCGAATGAAAGGTTCCAAAAGTAACACCACTCGAATATCCCATTATTTTCTCAAACCGGCTTTTCATCTCACCTGCTGCTGCCCTGGTAAAAGTGATCACCAGGATCTGACTTCCATTTACCCGACCATGCTCCAACATATATTTCACCCGGTGCGTGATCACCGTCGTTTTTCCACTTCCCGGTCCCGCCAGAACTAGCATTGGCCCTTTTTCATGCCGGATCGCTTCTAATTGTTCCTTACTGAATTGCTGTTTTTTTCTTCCAATCGTTCTTCCCTTCAACAGAAAAAGAGAACAGGACGGATACAACCATCTGTCTGTTCTCTTTCTCTTTCCTGTTATAAAATTCTGCTGTAGTTCTTCTTTATCAGATTATCTACCGCAGCATTTCTTATACTTCTTACCACTACCACAAGGGCATGGATCATTTCTTCCAACCTTTGAGGCTTTACAAGTGTTCTGGATGTCTTCTCTTTCTTATAGAGTTCATCTCTCTTTTTCCTGTGTAAGGATCTTGTCCCATGCAGGTAATGTATATAACCATTCTGCATTGCATCCAACCATATTCATATACAGCTTCTCATAATCAATACCAAGTGTTACTTCTGAATCCTCTGTAACCTCGTCGAGATTATTCGATGTGATCAGACTGTCATCAATTCCATCCAGGAAACCGATCATGGTCTGGATACTTACTTCAAACTTCTCTGCAAGTGCCTTTACTGTTCGCTTTTACAGGATCTGCCTTTGGATTTGCAAGAATTATTTCATAAATACCTTTTTCTGCCTGAAAATAATCAAACCAGAACTGCTTTCCTTCTGGTGTTCTGTCATCAAAACCATACGCATAATCGCGCCACTGTGATAATAAACTCATGTTACATACCTCGTTTCAATTTTTAAAACTTTATAGAGTATATCAGATAATCCCTTATTTTTCAACATTATTCTTTTTCTGTTTCATCTGACGACACAGCCTGATCTGCCAGTTCTTTTCCTTTTGCTGTAAGCAGCTTTGTGATCAGACTGATTCCATAAAATAATACCGGAACCAGAATGCACAGAAATAATGCCGCTGAAAAATATTCACTGCCTGTTATTCCCAAGATAAATGCCCAGACAACCAGTCCAAGAATCACAAGGACCATAAGAAAGGCTGCTATCCGCTTCATTTTCTCCATTAAAGTTCTTCCTTTATCTTCTTAAAAAATATTGTTTTATGTTCTGCTCATATCCATTATCCGTCGGTTCATAAAACTGTCTGTCTGCAATCTCATCAGGCAGATACTGCTGCTTTTACATAATGATTTGGATAATCGTGTGCATATTTATAACCTGTATGTCCAAGCTTCTTTGCTCCGCCATAATGTGCATCCCGCAGATAGACCGGAACCTGTCCTGTCTGCTCATGTTCCACAACATTTTTTGCAGAAAAGATCGCATTCACGATCGCATTACTCTTTGGAGCGCACGCAACGTAGATCGCCGCATGTGCAAGTATGATCTGAGCCTCCGGCATACCGACCCGCTCTACCGCCTGCGCACATGCTGTTGCAACACAGATTGCATTTGGATCCGCATTTCCAACATCCTCACAGGCACATATCATGATCCGTCTTGCTATAAATGTAATGTTTTCTCCACCGCACAGCATCTTTGCCAGATAAAATACGGCAGCATCCGGATCGGAACCCCGCATACTCTTGATAAATGCAGAAATGATATCATAATGATTGTCTCCGTCCTTATCATATCGGAATGCTCTTCTCTGAATACATTCCTCTGCCACCGACAGCGTAATATGAATCTGCCCATCTGCTTCCGGATCGGAAGAAAGAACTCCAAGCTCTACTGCATTTAGTGCACTTCTGGCATCACCTTCTGACATATCACTTAAGAATTCCACGGCATCATCATCTATACATGCATTAAAGGCTCCCATGCCCTTCTGGTCATAAACAGCCTTTAATATGATCTCTTTATATTTTCTTTTTTTGACAACGGTTTTAATTCAAAAATATTAGATCTTGAAATTAAAGCCCCATTCACTTCAAAGTAAGGATTCTCTGTCGTTGCTCCGATCAGGATGATCGTTCCGTCCTCCACATACGGGAGCAGATAATCCTGCTGTGATTTATTAAAGCGATGGATCTCATCAATAAAAAGTATGGTTCGTTTTCCATACATTGCCTTCATATTCTTCGCTTCTTCTATGATCTGCTCCATATCCTTCTTACCGGAGGTTGTTGCATTGATCTGCTTGAAATCCGCCTTTGTCGTATGTGCGATCACCATGGCAAGCGTCGTTTTTCCGGTTCCCGGCGGTCCGTAAAAAATCAGCGAGCTAAGCTTATCCGCCTTTATCGCACGATAGAGTAATTTCTCTTTTCCGATAATATGCTCCTGCCCGATCACCTCATCCAGGCTCTCAGGTCGCATTCGTTTTGCCAGAGGAGAATCATCATCCTTCTGGTTTTCTCTCATATAATCAAATAAATCCATTCTTATTCATCTAAATAACATCAAGCTTCTTAAGGATCTCGTTGAATTTCATAATAATATCAATCGGTTTGCAGATGTAATCATCATAATCATCACTGGCCTGATTGCTGTCAAAGCTGGTTTCATCCAGTGCACTTGTCATAATAACCTTTGACCGTAACATTCTGGATACGCCATGCTTTCTCTCTGCATTTCGAATCGATGCAAGTACCTTATATCCATCGATCTTCGGCATCATGATATCCAGACAGACAAGTTCAAAATTTTTCGCCCTTTTTCCAAATGATTTACAAATTCATCAACAGCTGCAATTCCATCTGGTGTAATTACAACTTCTCCAAATTTACTTAAATATTTTGATAAAAACTTTGCATTTGCAACATCGTCCTCAGCAATTAATATTCTCATGACAAACTTCCTCCTACTTTAAAAATCTAAGCATCTTTTCAATCTGGTTCAGCATCTCTTTTACTTCAACACGAAATGTTTTCTTGGAATATTTGGTTCTTCGCTCTAAAAAGGCCCTCTGTAAATATACCGTTAAACATCAATGTCAATTCCCGTGGGGTAAATACCTCCCGAATCTCTCTGTCTGCTATAGCGTCTTCAAACAGCTTACAGACAAATTCATTTCTCTTCAGAATACATTCAGAAATAACCTCTCGTGTCTCACTCAGATGCAATAATTCCTCATAATGCAGCATAATCGCACCCATACCAATATAATTATCATAATAGGTTGCATATGTATCTGCATAAAACCGTAACTTATCCATATTCGATCCGGCCTGATGATCCACGGTCATCTGGATATTCTTATCAAATGCCGCATACTGTACGACCACTTCCGTCAATACTTCATCAATACCCCCGAAGTATTTATAGATCAAAGTTTCGGATATATTTTCCTTCCGAGCCAGATTCTTGGTTGTCAGAGCATTCAATCCCCAGATCGCCGATTAATTCAACTGCCGATGCAACGATCTTATCCCTGCTTGAAACGTAATTCTCAGCCACCCCGTTCTCCTCTCAACACATAAACTTACACCCAATATACACTATATAATTCTATGTCATGCTCTTTTTCGTTTGTCAATCAAAAAAGCTTCAAATTAATATACGCAGAACACAGTTGTAATCTTCTCTTTTTTCTTCTGTTTTCAAGGTGCTTTTATGCCTGTGTTTCTGATGAAACACCTGTTTTTATACAGTTACAGTCGTCAGCATATGCTTTTTCCGGTCGTAATAATAAACATTATAAGAAAGGATATCCTGTCGGTGAAGCACACTGTCATTTGCTTCTTTCACAATATCTGCCAGCATCTTTGGCTCCGACACTTTTCCAGCCTCCACAAACATACACTCATGAATACTGGACGGCATAATATAGATACTGTCCCCGGCAAGCTCCGTACACATATCAAGGATTCCCCTGTACAACATAGCTCCGGCTCCGTTTAATCCCATTTCATTTGATATTACATACAGTTCTCCGCACTCGCCCGAAAACTCATCTTCCACAAATGCAGGAAGACAGTTTCTCGCCTTCAGATATGCTGTGATCCGGTCGATCACTGGAGGAAAATATCTTGGAGTATTCCTTTCTGCCAGTTGGTAAAGTGTCTTCGTATCTGTATGCCATCGTTTCAGATCATCCTCTGATACCGTTGATGATGCCATCCCATTCTCACCTTTATGAAAGACACATCGAAATATGATCGCAAGATCATGAAACGGAATATACGGAACATGCTCCAGATATTCTTCATTCATACTTTGATTCACAACCGTATAGATCAGCCGGTTCTTCACCCAGTTAAAATCCATATAGTTCTGAATTTCATTGTCGGATGATACTTTGGTACATCGTTCCGTAAAGATATCCTTTATCCTCAAAACAACAGTATGTATCTCCTCCTTTTGAATATCCTCTCTATAAAAATCGTCAATATATATCGTTGGTGTTATCATGGAATTTCTGTCCCTTATATTGATTCCTGTAAGAATCAACCCGTTATTTTTACAACTCTGGTAACCGCAACCTCCATATTGTCCGGTTCAAATAAAACTGCCAGCCCATCTCTGACTGTTTCTGTAAATTCATTAAATTTCATTTTATCTCTCCTTCGCAGCTTCTTTGTCTGAAACATTTCGAAAAAATGATAAAATCCGATTCTATTGCTGAAATATTTCTTCCATCATGATAAAGAATTTCCTATGTGTCGTCAACATTTTGCGTGTGTTTATTTGTAACAGCTTGTGCGTTTCTGTAACAGTTTTTCTTCCGAACAAACAAAAACGGATGTGTATTTCGCATCTTTCTTATCAAAATCTGCAAAAAAACACATCCGCTCTTATATTTTTTTTTTATCGATGGATAACAATGCTTTTATCCGCCTGCTCACAGGCAAAACCAGCCATCCCTATTTATATTCTTTTTTACATATTTTGACAAAAAAACTAACAAATACGTCCATCTCTGTATCCGTTCCGATCGAGATTCTCAGATAATTGTCAATCCTTGGCTTATCAAAATAACGCACATAGATATTACATTCTCTTTTTTGCCGCAGCAAAGATCTCCTTTGCAGGAATACTCTCATGTGTTGCAAATACAAAGTTTGCAGATGATGGCAGACAGGTAAATCCAAGCTCTGCGATCTCTTTCACAAATCTTTCTCTGGTTGCAATGATCTGTCCAACCTTCTCCCTGAAATATGCATCATCATGAATGGATTCTACACCGAGCACCAGAGACGGGCGGTTCATGGTATATGAATTATAGGAGTATTTCACATCATTTAATGCTTTGATCAGTTCAGGGTTGCTGATCGCATAACCGATTCGAAGTCCCGCCATGGAACGTGATTTTGAAAAGGTTCTGACTACCACAAGATTGTCGTATTTGTCGATCAGAGGAAGTGCTGTTTCTCCTCCAAAATCAATATATGCCTCATCTACGATCACGATCACGTCCGGATTGTTCTTTATGATCTCCTCTACATGATCCAACGATTCGTAGATACCTGTCGGTGCGTTTGGATTCGGGAATACGATTCCACCGTTTTCGCCCTTATAATCATCTATCTTCAGACGGAAGTTCTCATCAAGTGGCATCTGCTTATATGGAATTCGGAACAGTTCTGCCCATACATCATAAAAAGAATATGTGATATCCGGGAACAGAATCGGTTTATCCGAATTAAAGAAGGTCAGAAATGACATTGCAAGTACATCATCGGAACCTACACCTACAAATACCTGTGATGCATCCACACCATGATACTCCGCCAGTGCATCCACCAGTGCGCCTGCTGTCGGATCCGGATATAACCGTAACAGATCCTCATTATCCTGAACCGCTTTTACTCTTGGAGACGGTCCATACGGATTCTCATTTGTATTTAATTTGATCACATTTGTATTCTTTGGCTGCTCACCAGGTACATATGGTTCAACCTGACGAATATTATCTCTCCATGATGCCATGATTTATCCTCCATGTTATCTCTGCTAATCAGCAGGTTATCGTTTTCAGTTGTCTATTCTATCATTTTGCAGGATGAGATACAAGATAAGAATCATAAGACTGCAGCTCACTCATATCGTCAGATGCGGTAAGGGCATCACTGAGTTCCCTGCTGTAAAATGCTGCGATCAGGATTGCATTTTTTATTTAACCGTTTCAGATAATAAAGCCGGTCATAACATTTACTATAGTCAAAAAACACCCGGATTCTGTTTTTTGTATTTTCTGAAAATGCCATTTTCCGCTCCATATTCAAACTGACATACTACAACCTTCGTTCTATGCCGGGGATAGGTACATTCTATATCTGTACTGCCCGGATAGAAACATTATACTCAATTTTTCAGATATGGCATATAAATCCTTTTATAACAGAATGTGTTTTTTCCAAATTCCGGCTTTGTAAAATAAAAATGATATTATAGCTCCAACGGCTGTCGCGATCGGTATAGATATCGCAATTCCTCTTACACCAAGTTCACAAAGGAACGCCAGAACATATGCTAACGGAATACGAACGATAAATGCAGATATCATATTTGTAACCAGCGTAATCCATCCATTTCCAGTTGCAGTTGAAACCGTATTAAATGACATGATAAATGGAAGTCCCACATATTCAAACGAAAAAGCAAAGATATACGGCATACCATAGACCAGGACATCTTCTTTTACGCCAAACAGATGAAATATCTGCTCCGGGAATATGTGCATCAACGTAAACACGACCAAAGACACACCAATACAGAGAACCAGACAACAGTGCATAGTCTTTGATGATCGTTTCACATCTTTCTTGCCCATATTCTGTGCGATCATGGCTGATGCAGCCGAGCTGATCGCTGCTTCCGGAAGAATTGCAAATCCATTAAAGTTATTTACTATTCCTGCTGCAGCCGATGCTGCTACACCACCCGCCCTGTTAATGAATGTAGTCAAGATCAAAAAACGAAAAATTTGTACCAACCATTTGAATACTAAGCGGCAATCCGGTACGAAGCAGAGTGTGGAATCCCTCTTTTTTATAAAATGAAAAGAAGATGGTTTGAAATCAAACATAAAATCATGATGTTTTAAATATATTATACAAAAATAACATCGAACAGCCCTGTGCAAATACAGTTGCAACAGCAGCACCACCGGCTCCTAAATGAAATCCGGCAACCAGCACCAGATCCAAAATAATGTTGATCACACATGCAATCATAACAAAGATCATCGGTGTCCGACTGTCACCAAGTCCACGCATAATTGCACTTAATGCATTATAACCATAAATAAATAATAGGCCCAAAGTGCAAATAAACAAATACTGTTCTGCCTGTGAAAATGCCTCTTCAGGTGTATCAAGTAATCGAAGTAACGGCTGTTTTAATATAAATAACAGTACCATAAATGCTGCTGCCATAACTGTCAATGTTATGAATAATGTACTGATCGCTCCATTGATCTTATCCTTACGTTTTGATCCCAGATAATTTCCAAGCATCACAGTTCCTCCGCCTGACAGTCCCGCAGCAAGATTTGTCAGGATCACAAGCACCTGTCCTCCGATATTAGCTGCCGATATGGAATTTGTTCCGCCAAAATGTCCTAAAATGATCAGATCGATCAGGCTGTATAAGGACTGGATCAAATTACTGATAAAAAACGGCACAGCAAACCATACAAGCTGCTTCCAGATATTTCCTTTTGTAAGATCATGTTCAAATGTACTCATGTCTGCATTCACCTCTTTTGTAATTAAAATGGTATATATTCTTTATTAAATCCATGTTTTTACTTCTAATTCATACGCTCTAACATACTTATATCGCCAGACTGTATTGCCTGAATATTCTTTTTAATTCGTTCTTCTTCCCAGTCCCACCATCTGATTTCTTCAAGTTTCTGAATCGTTCCTTCATCAAATCGTTTACGAATTGGCTTTGCCGGTACTCCTCCAACTACCGTATATGAAGGCACATCTTTTGTTACCACTGCACGAGTGCCTATAATTGCGCCATCACCGATTGTTACACCAGACAAAATAACTGCTTCATATCCAATCCACACATCATTTCCAATTTTTAGCTTATCCTTATTAACAGGATAATGATACAAAACATTATTTTTTCAAAATCAATCGGATCATGTACAAAATCGTTGTACATTGTATAATCCCCTACCTCTATATCAGGGGTATTTATAACATTTTTCAGATAAACGATCTGTTTATCGAATATTCTTGGGAAAATATTATCTTTCATTTTCTGCCTCCTGTTGTCGAAAATATCTGTATAATTCTCGAAATCTCCATGACTGCAACCTTCAGCATCACGCCACCGGACATTTTAGTTTGATATATTTTTCTGCGTTTCCTGTAGAAAATGATCCATGTGATCTTCCAGAAGCCTTATCACCCGACTCTTGTCATCTACTCCATCATATATGCTGTAAAGCAAAAAAATAGGTCCATAAAAATCAAGTGCTGTCTGTCTGGCTTTTCTTGCATCCCCCAGCATATTCGAGAACAAAGCTTCTATATAAGTTAATGGTCCACCTGCAAGATAATTCTGATATAACTGTGCCATCTGTGGCTCCCTGTACTGTTCCAATGTCAGCATCTTACGAAAACAGCTTGAAAATTCTTCCTCTGTCCAATGAAGAAACTGCACCTTTGTGAACTGCTTGATCTTATCAAATGCCATTTCTTTATACTCGGCTGTAACCTTTTCCAGATCACCCTCCGGCATTTCATACCGCTTTACTCTCTCCATATCCAGTTCATTCATTTTTTCAATAATACTGTCCAATATCTCCTGCTTGCTTTTATAATGCTTATACAATGCAGCCTTGGTTACTCCAAGCTTTGAAGCAATATCATTCATGGATGTTCCCATATATCCACTCTGTGCAAATAATTTCAAAGCTTCTTCCAGTATTTTGTCCTTTGTGTTCTTTTCTTTAATCTCCATACTTGTCTCCTAAATCAGCCTCATCAATCGGTTACCTTTTGGTTACTTTATTGTAGTTACCTATTGGTTACTTGTCAACAATTATTATTTAAAAACAGAAAAGCACATCATTAACTGCCTATCAAACTCTTCCACTTCCTGCTCGTCAACCAGATAGCCCTCCGGCAATCCGTGATAACGGATACCATACTCGCTTGCCTGTCTGAAACCACTCTTACCATAAAAATCAATATTTTCCTTCATGATATTATATTTTACAAAATCATCCAATGACACCGTCTCATACTTTTCAGGCATTCTCTCTTTATCATCCTCCGGCATATCATGATCTGATGCCTGCTCACTTTCCTGTTGCTTCATCCGCTCCACAATACAGTTAAAAATATCTTTTTTGCTCTTATAACGACGGTATAATCTCCCTTTGTCATACCAAGTTCTCCTGCTATCTGGCTGACTGAGACAGCCTCGTAACCATCCCTGGCGAAAAGATTAAGTGCCGCAATTAATATTTCTTCTTTCCTATTACTCATACTAATAACCCGGGCTCCGGGCAAAAAATACGAACGACCGTTTACACTTTTATTTTTAGTAAACGTTCGTTTATTTGCCAAAACTTCATTTTTAACATTTAAGCAAAACCTGAAATGTTCTCATATCGGCTTTTACACAAAACAAATAAACTATAGCCGAACGGTATATTTGTTTGCATAATATACCATTCGGCTATGCCTATCATAAATAAATTTACTTACTAACAGAAACATCCATAATACAATCTGTCTGATCATAATCTATAGAAACACTATATCCATCATCCCGCTCCGCATCGTAAGAATCCTCATCTTTATCTGCGTCCTTTGTATATCCCCTTTTCTTGCATAAATCCATATATTCCTCAAATTGTGACTCTGATACTCCATACACATCAAAGCATAGATAATCATCCAGATCTAATGTTACTTTTATAACTTCTGCTTCCGGCTTATCAATCTCTGTTCCAATCTCTTTTTCTGTCCATTGTACGGTCTCTTCACTATCAGATTCCAAGGAGTATTTCTGTGATTTGAAATCATAATATTCTGTATATAATCTACCATTACTTACGAATTCTATTGTTGCAATATCCGGCTGCATAAGTTCCAGATGTGCTTTATCCTTTAAATAATAAATTCCAGAAAAATAGTGACATGGTACGTTAGATACTTCATCTCCTTCTTTCACCAATCTTTCTACACTTGTATTCATTCCAATTGTTTCTTCTTTTTATTTTAATCATATCGTCATCACTCAAATTAAATTTCTTCTCTATGTCCGAATAAAACTTTTGTTTTTCTTTCTTCCGTTATTTCCTCTTTTTCAGTATAGTCCAGGCCGAAATAAACAATGTCCAACTTTGAATTATTTACATAATTCATCACAATATGTCTGTCTCCATCTATTATTCCTTCTCCTACATTCCAATCAATATCCTCAATTTTTTTACAGTTTCAGAGTCTGTTTTTTTTTATCTTTTTTGCTCTTGATCTGTTCCTACACTGTGACAACCTGCTAGCAACATGATTGCCCCAATAAATGTTGTGATTATAATTTTCTTTTTTACTTCTCATTTGTCTTCCCTCCATTTTCAGATTTTCCATTAATGCTATTAATATAAACTCTCGCCTGTTGAATAAGTTCCGTCATTTTTTTTTCTGTTTCACATTCAAGCATTCTCACATGTACTTCCATCGCATCTTTTCTTACATTATCAGGTGCATCTATAATTTCTTTTTACCTCCTCCAGTTTAAACCCAAGCTGTTGTAAGAAACGAATCATTTGTGCTCTCTGAAACGCCTGCTCATCATATAGCAAATGACCATATTTATTTTTTGCCGAAGGCTTCAATAAACCAGCCTGCTCATAACATTGAATACTTCTTCTTGAAACATTCAATCGTTCACACATTGTTCTTAAAGTCATTAGTTCCATATACATCCTCCTTCAGCCTAAATCTGCACGTTACGTGCTGTCAAAGCTTTTATGATTTTTTATTTCATAAAAGAGAATGTTTTTTTTTTCGCGAACCATTTCCCATGCTACAAATTATTCGGTTATGTCCCTCTTTGTATCTTCAATTAATTCATTCAGTTTTTTCATAGCACTCTCAGGTTTATTTCTAACCAGAAGATTTCTCAGTTCTTCTAAATCTCTTAACAATTTTCTGTTAAATGCTGTAAATATAATTGTATTATCTTCCGATTCTCTATACATATCATTTATCTCCTATTCAAATTCTAATTTTACTTTTCCGTTTGTTATGATCTTTCTGATGCTATTTCCAGATTAAATCTGCACGTTACGTGCTGTCAAAAAATTTTTCTCTTATAAAAGAAATTGTATTTTTCGCGAATATGAGAAGCTCTGAAAGATATTCATGAATTTGAAATCTGTCAGGCATGGGACAAAATGCCACATCTGGTTGAATTTACAGAGAACTCGAAGATCGTCATAAGTTTTCAAATTCAAGTAATCCATCTTCTGTCACTATTCCAGAAAGAATCATTTGCTAATATTCTTGTATTGACTTTAGAAGATGCATCGTGATATGTTCGTTGTTTCTCCTTGCTGACGTACTTGCCCTCGGACAGATCTGTGTATCTTACATGCTTGAGCTTGTCTGTCTCTGTACTGTTCTTCTCGTCAATCTTCGCCTGTACCTGTTTGTACAATTCTTCTCCTAACAGTTCCTTTAATTCCATTGTTCCATCCTTTCTTGGCTTTAATCGTAGCCACACATGGCAAAGTTATCACTCTTGACGGAGTTATTCTTTGTCGGTCACAGTTTTATCGCCATAAGCCGACTTTGGGCATAAAAAAAGACCATGTTTTTATCATGGTCTGAATTAACTAAATATTATGTTTTAGTTCTTTATTTATTATTCAAATATCCGTTCTCATACAAAAAAAACGTTTTCTTCAACTGTCAGAGCTGAAAAAGGGTTAGTCCAAGAATCATCCTCTGTTTCAAAATCAGGTGCTTTAAATTCCGATGGAATAAAGCCTAGTTTATCGCATATTCTCTGATATTCTGTCTCTTTATCCATTATAACACCTTCATTTTTACTCCAGCATCTTCAAATATACTTCTCACATTGTCATTATAACCCTTTATCTCTAATTGAGCAAGTGCAGATGACGCTATTGGCGCATTAAATTTCTCTTTATCCACTGAATATTTATATATTTTTCCCATCATGGCATACAACTAGTCCAAATTTATAAGCACGTTTTTTGCAAGTCATTAAATCTGCCAAACTTGGCACGCTACTTCCTGGATGATTATGGATTGCTATGATTGTATTTGGCTTGCTGTTGTACAACATTTCTATCATTCCTTTATTTGGCTTTGCTGTACTTTCCTCATGATACTCCTTATTTATTTTTGATTTTCCAGTCAAATAGTCAACAAAAGCAATATCCTCGTATCTTGTTCCCGAACGATGAGTTAACATTTCTTTTGATCGCTGCCATGCGATTCTATTAACCCTATCACTATCTGATACTTGGTTGAATTTTCTTCTGTAATCCGAAGATTCTATTATTTTTTTATGAATAACTGTGTCTTGATAAATATATTTTGGCTTACTTTGTTCTTTTTCATGCGTAATCTCAAACGACACCTTAAAATACTTTTCTTTGTACTCCTCAAAGTCTGTCGTCTTATCCAGCCCGAAGTATTCCGCTCGATCTTTCAGTCGCTGAAGCTCATCATCATCCAATGCCCATCTTGCTCTCTGTAATAAGCAGCACCGGCAGTTGCAGTCTTCTGCCGGATCTCCAAACATTCCAGGGGCTTCAACCTTGAGGTTTGCCACCTCAAAAAAGCTCGTTCACATCCCGAATCTGTCCATCAAGCAGTCTATGCAGATCTCTTGTATTGCCATCAAAAGTGGAAAGTCTCAGATCATTCGTGTTCCATTTACGCCGGAGGAAATAGATCTACTCTGGAAGAACATAAACTATGGTGTTGTTGATATGATTCTAATTGGTATATACAGCGGATGGCGACCACAAGAACTGTCTATCTCGAAAATAGCTGATATTGATCTGGAAAATAATACCATGTTCGGCGGTCTTAAGACTGATGCAGGGCGCAACAGGTGCGTTCCTATTCATCCAAAAATAAGAGATTTGATCATAAAACGAGTAGATCAGGCTAAAGAATTGGAATCCGATTATTTATTCAATGATTCGGATAGTCAGTCTGGTATGCGCATGACATACGACAAATACAGAAGCCGTTGGAATAAGGTCATGGGAAAATAAAAACTCTCCCACCGTCCTCACGATACAAGACATACATTTATTACATTGGTCAAAGATGCTGGCATGGATGAATACATCATAAAGCTGATAGTTGGTCATTCTATCGAGGATGTGACTGAAAAGTGTACACCCACAGGACCATGAAGCAACTTCACACTGAAATTGAAAAAGATAGAATAAAAAATATGGGGCAACAATCATTATAATTGCTGCCCCGTTTTTTGTTAGTTACAGTGTTAGTTACCTGTTAGTTGTTTGTTAGTTACAATCACTTTTTCAGGTATTTTCACGTTTCTTTTATTTGGCTTATTTCCTAGCTTTTTTAGAACTTACCAGCCTCGGCTGCTTCCTCTACAGAAACAGTGAATCGCCTATTTATCGCACGCATCGACGTTTTTGTTACCTGCGTGTTTCCTATCCAGCAATTTTTCGCACTTGCGAGCGCTTCTCACGGCAATTTTAACACTCTTCTCCGGCATATACAAACCCTGTCTCTTCCCAAAATTTCATCGGGGAAATGTAGTAGTCGTACTGGCTGCTTCCTTCTTTCTTGAATGCAACTCCGAATTTCAAAAATCCAAGGATAATACCCTGGCGTATAAACTGCTGGTCTTTCTTCATCACTCTTGCTGCAACCGCTACCGGAACATTTTCGCCAGTGAACTCCGGTACTTCCAAATATACCTTACTCTTATCCATTTGTCAATTAACTCCTTTCTTTCTGTGCTTCCGTCAGAGCTTTCACGATGTCCTCTGCTTTCTTTGGCCCAATTCCTTTTACACCCAAGATCACATCTCGAACCTCACTCTCTGTCAATCCTTCCGCATCCTTCATTCCGTCTGCATGGCCTGCCTTGTATAAATTCTGACAGAACTGGTCCATCTGCTGATGATCCATTTTCTTTACGTCCTTGTACGTCTTACGATTCAATGTGTACTGTTTCACAATCATTCCTCCAATCCTTCCAGGTACTCTAATATTGCTTCTTTATCTATGCACATCTCTACAAAATGATCGCTTAAATCCGTGCAGGCTGGTTCTATCGGTTCTCCGCCATAGCACCTCATTCCTTTCGGACATTCTTCGCTAAGCGTGCAAAAATCACATGGTTCTTCGTTTTGTATGAATGCCTCTACCTTCCCAACATCTTCCTGGCTCATATTGTCCTGCATTGCGTCTATACCTCCTATTATGTGAACGGCAATTCGCTGTCCTCGTCCACGCTCATAAATCCACCGTCATTCTGCTGTGGTGCCGGTGCTGGCTGATTGCTATATGTACCACCGCCCTCGGTGTTTTTGCTCTCGGCAAATTCCTGGTCCTCTGCTATAACGTCTGTCGTATATACACGCTGGCCTTCTTTATTCGTGTAGCTTCCAGTCTGTATTCTGCCGGTCAGCACAATCTTTGTCCCTTTATGCAGGTATCTCTCAGCGAACTCTCCCGCCTTGCCGAATGCAACGCACTGGATGAAGTCTGCTGAGTTTTCCTGGTTTTTTCCTCTTCTGTCAACTGCCAGGGTGTATCTCGCTACTGCCATAGCCTGCTCTCCCTGGGAATATCTAACCTCCGGATCACGTGTAAGGCGACCCATTAAAATTACCTTGTTCATCTACTTTGTCTCCTTCTTCCTGGAATAACTCGCGCATTTTGATATTCCTCCGTATGCCTCCGTATCGTACTCGAATGAATCGAGCGGCATATCCGGGTCGCAGCAAAGGCAACTGGTTTCACACTTCTTAAACGATGTATGTCTATGTTCGCACGTAGCGCATAAACAGCCGTATTCTTTGCAGAGCTTTTCACCCATATTAAACGCACTCATTCTTCGCTCCCTTCTGTAAACGAGAGTTCGATTGCTTCCGCTTCCACATTCTTGCTGCCAGTACCGATTGCTCTGATAATTTCCACGTAATCATCATTTGATAATTCAACCGGGCAACCATCCAAAATAGCTATCAACTCGCCAAGAACCTCTGTGTCTTTCTCGCTTACCGTTATTCTATATGTCGTTTCTGCTTCCATCCTGCTTACCTCCTGTCTCCTGGATTTTCAGCACATAATACATTTTTCCTGGCTCAGCTCCCCATTCCGGCTTACCTTCGCCAAATTGCAAAGTGCATTTGCAAACAATTTCCGGAGAGTCCTTCGAGTATCCATTTCTGAATACTACTGGTACCGGCCACGGCTTCCGGATTTCTTCCGGCGCTGCCTCTCCATATACCATCTGTCCGCCTGCCAGCAGGAACCCGAACGCATTCATAAATCTGCTGTCGTAATATGGCTTGATTTCTCTGTACTCCTCTTTCTTTTCTCCGGAGACGATCATATCAAACCACTTCTTTTTGATCGGTAATATCAGCATTCATCGCCCTCCTTTTCACCTTTGATTATCTCAAAGCTATCCATCGGTACAAGCCTTGTTTTGTTGCATCCATAGGCTACTACAGCAACTTTCATTTGCTCTTTCACATCTCTTCCTATGTAGTCCCTTTCAGAGCCATCATACCCATAGTTTGTGTCGCAAAACAATTCTGCTTTTACTGTAATCATTTTCATGCCTATAACAATTCCAACAAACTCCTTTATCGACGGTTCGTAATATGTTTTCATAAAACCTCCGCCACCCCAGTCCTCTGACGGAACTTCCCTAAATCTGTCTTTTTCTTTTTCTTCCGAATAATCTGTGTAGAAATATGCAGGCATTCCGCTTTCCGTTTTATCCCCCGTCAGAAGTGTTATGCACTTTCCATCATTCACTTTTCTCATGTATTTGCTACACTTCACGGTCCGAAACATGTATTTATTGCATCTTCTTAGCTTCAATCCTGTCACCACCTATCATTTGACTATCGGGCATATTTCAGCAGTCACCTTATTTTTATACGCCGTCGTCACTCCGCAATACTTTCCAGTCGGTTTTAACAACATGCAGATTTTCTCGTCAGTATCATGTACCGCCACGCAATATCCGCAAGTCCTGCACGAATATGGTATTTCAACCTCTACGATTCCTGTCCTCATTTTCTAATTACCTCCTGTCTCTTGCTGCAGACCGGAACATCATCAACAGCATTTCTGATACCGGTCTGCTCCTGTCTTTCCTCTTTGCTTTCTTAATTGCTTTGAGACCATACCACTCGCCCCGGTAATTCATTCCATCCGGAACATACACGCCTACCTGGTATGGAATTTCTTTCTTGATCTGCTCGTACACTTCCTTCGGCATCACATAGTAATTGTAGTCTCCCAGGAAGTTGTGACCGTTCTTCGAGTGAAAATCCTCTACCGAGGACTTAACCTCGTAGCAGTAGAAATCTCCCTTCTCGATACCGGACACCGTATTGTTTACCGGCTTAAACTTCATAAAATCCACACGCACCGCATTTGTGGTGGCATAATCAAATGTCACTTCCCTGGCCCAGTAAATTCTCGGATCACTGTTTGGGCAGATGTGTCGCTGGATTGACAGCGACAGCATTGCCGTTACTTCGGGTCTGTTCTGCATTCTCTACCTCCTGCTCAACATCTTCTCTATCAGCTGATCGTACATCATCTTATAGTCCGGTCCGCTCTTCGCTTCTTTCAGTTCTGCCTTGGTTCTTTCCAGTTCCATCTGCAGATTGTTCAAACGCTCCAATGTATCTGCGTCCGCCTGCCCCGGCCTGCACTTCATTCCAAGTGAAATTGCCAATGCGACATCCAACTCCTTCACTTCATCGTCTGTCAGTTCTCCAATCCATTCTCCTATTCTTTCCTCCGAAACTGTGGAAATCTGCTCACACAGGAGCGTTGACGGTCTAAGTGCTGACTCAATATATACATGGGTCGGAAGGTCAGTCTTTGGTTTAGTCGTCATATATACCACTTCGACCGTGTTGCTTTTTGCATTATTCTTATCGTTTGATACTATAACTGCTGGGCGCCCCCCCGCTGCTCACTTCCTTCTTCTCTGTAATTGCTTCTGACATAGTAAATCTGTCCTCTCTTCATACTACTTTGCACCTTCTTTCTTTACATATAAATCACTGGTTCCTTCAACCACGCCCTTCTCTTCATCGTTTGGGTACTGGAAACCGTATAATTCCAGGACCTTATAAAATGCTTTTGTCTTCTCACCTTTCCCGGTGCTGTATGTGTAATTCCAATCTACCAGGTCTGCATCCGCAACCATTGCCGATACCATACAAAGCAGTTTGTGAAGTACGCTGAGTCCTTCCATTTTTTTCTCTGCGGCTTCTACATCTTCTTTCTGAGCGTTGTAGCACTTGTCTCCCAAGAAAAACTCCTTCAATGTGTTATGACCTGTGAATGTCTCCCAACTCATCATCTGCTCGAAAAGTTCTGCAACAACCTTTTCTTCGTTCGTAACCTTCTTAATTCTGCCGGATAAAATACCTTCGATGAACGCCTTTCTCGTGTTGGCTGCTTCTTTAAGAATTGCCTTAATCTGCTTCTTGTTGCGCTTATTCTGTCTTTCCGCTTCCTGTGCCGGTGTAAGTGCCTTCTTTTCCTTCTTTTTCTTGCGGAGCACGTACAATGTCCCATATCTTTCCAGGTAAAACATCGGCTCACCATTATCCTCGAACTTCATCGTCTTAGGCGGCTCCTTGTCGAGGCTGTAGTCCTTCATGCGTTCCCACTTATCTGTGTAAAACTCACTGTCCGCTTCCTTCGGAGCTTTCTTTAATCCCAGTTTCTTCATCATTGCCACGTACAACTTCATGTTTTCCTGGCGTTTCTGCTCCTTCTGAGCATTGATTGCTCTTCTTGCCAAATCTCTCGAATCTGTGGAATCCTTCAAAATCTTGTCCCTTATCTTTACGTCCTTGATCTTTTCCAGTTCGTACAAATCCGTAAGCGACAGCTGGTATCCATCCTGTCTCTCTTTCTCCATCAGCGTCTTGGAATCCAGCTTTGCGATATTCAAACGATGTCTGACTGTTTTCTTGCTAAAGCCGGTCTTTTCAGCGATTGTGTCCTCTGTTTCTCCCAGGTCAAGCATCATCTGAAATCCCTGTGCCTGTTCATATACGGTCAGATCGCTTCTCTGTATATTCTCCAAAAGCATTACAGATGTCTGCTCTTTTTCGTCCATATCCGAAACAATGCAGGGAACAGTTTCAAGTCCCGCCATGCGTGCTGCTGTCAATCTTCTGTTTCCGATTACGGTCAAATACTTTCCAGGTTCCTGTGGGTCGGGCACAACAGTTAAATTTTGAAGTATTCCCTTCGCTTTGATGCTCTCCGCAAGTTCCTCAATATCGTTATACGTTTTTCTCACATTGTTTGGGTGGACCTTTACAAGTTCAATGCTGATATTCTGTATTTCTGCCATGTTCTTTTCTCTCCTTTTTCTTCCCGGCATCCGCGGGTGCCGGGATTATATGATTATGCAATGGTACAAGCCGGGGCGCAGCGAAAGGCCCAGTACGCGTTGTAGTAGCTGACGTAGCCGCTAGAGTACACGTACCACGTACTGTACGAATTGCCACGATAGCCGAGCGCAAGCGGTGATAATCTGTTTCTCCGTCTGCATTTTTCTTCTGCCGGTTAGTAACATCTTCGTAATACTTATACGGCGTTTTCTTTGGGTCTACTTCGTCCGCCGACAGTAAGAAAAACAGATCTTCTGTATCATCTCCGCTGTTATTCTCTTTCACTACCTTTGTTAGGTAAGGAATGAGCTTTTTGTATCTCTCACGAAATTCTTCACTATGCAGGTACTTTCTCAATTCTGATGTCTCCCACACATTACTGCCATAATCGCCTGTTGTATCGAACGGTCTTTCCTCCATCACAAGGTCGTGCATCTGAATTGTGATACTGTGTTCAAGGCTCTTGTCTACAAGTTTCTCTGCGTCAATTCCGATGATGTCATGCTGGATAACTTCTCCGTCAAATTCAATATCGATCGTGTCGCCCTCTGAAAAATAATCCCTGGCACGCCCAAGTCTTACAACCTCCTGTATCCATTCTAACGAAATAGGCTGCGTTGTCTTATGTGTCATTGTTACCAAATCTTCGCCATGTTCGGCGTTTTCCCTGTTTCTTACTTCCTGTGAATGAACCTCTGCCCGAGCGTCATTCCCGGATAACTTCATTGCTGCTTTTGATACCTTTTCTTCTGTAAAATCCAAGAATGCCTCTCGTTCCTGTGCGATAAACTTTTTTTTTTTACTGCCTACTGCCTCCATGCTAAATCCGTAAGCCTTTAATCTGATTTCATTCATCTTCTCTACCTCCATTTAATTCTCATGCGTTCTACTATTGCGAATTTCTTTTTCCTAACACTCACATTTGCGAGTTTCCAGGGTAAAAAATTACCCCGCTTCCTTCTGCAGTAATCTCAGAAGCGGATGCCACGGTCTTGTACCACGAATACGGCCGATAATCTTCTTGATATTGCACTCTGCTTTGTCGATTTTCACGTACCCTTCATACTTTCCCTGGTTTCTTTCCGTAACCGGTCTGTCGTGGAATCCGTCCGTAATCATAAATCTGCCTTTCGTATCTGCTTCATCCTTGAAAGCCACATAATGCTTATTGCCATGTGCATAATACCCGACAATTACCATATCTCCTACCTCCCTTCGTATCTGTCGTGAATCGCTATCGGGTAGCTGATCCCGGTAATCTGTTTGAATCTGCTGTCCGATGTGTAAAGAATATTGCCGCCCCCCATATACCAGCGCTTCCTGCAGTATGCAGGCTTGCAGTCAACATACTCCTGTCCCATAATCTCGCGCTTTTCGATATACACGCACTGTCTGATGTCGTCCGGCTCAAAAGGGCCTTTCTGTGCGTCCAGGATATACAATTCTCTTGCGTAAGAAGATATGCCGTTATTCGTGCAATCTCCTAAACTGCTACGATACACCTCTGCGGTCAGACAGCTCTCAATCTCATAGTTGCTCTTCATCCAGTCAAGCACTTCATCCGGATATTTGCATCCGCTCCATAACTCGCCCATAAATACCAGCTCATTATCAAACTCCTGCACCATGTATGTATCATCGTCCAGCTTTACTGCCTGCAACTGAATGTACTCCTTCGTTCTTTCGTCGCACGCAACTCTCTTTACGCATCCGTCAACCTTTCCATATCCTCTGATCTTATGCGTTTCGATATAGCGATCCAGTTTCTTTTCTGCAAACCCTGCAGGAATGTCCTCTTCATTTACTGCTACATCTCCGCTTTCCAAAACAGCGTACTTATTTGAGATTTCGCACCATGTTCCTTCCAGGTGTAACACAAATCCTTCTTTCTCAATTCTCATGTTCTTCTGCCTCCTTTGCTGCTCTCACTTCTGCGATTCTCACATAGTCCGGGATATGAAAGCCATTTATGATATTCACCGCCTGCAGCTCTGTTAGATTGCACCTGGCCTGCAGTTCTTCCCGCAACTTTCTTCTTTCTCCAATGTCCTGCAGTCCGTTAGACGGCAGGAGCAACGCTCTGTCTCTGTATTCATTTGCTATGGCTCTTGTCAGAATTTCCACTAACTCACCCTTTCCACGTAATCAACGCATCCAGGACTGATTTTTTCATCCTTACAGAACTCCGACCAGCACTCCTGCAATTCTTTGAGGTTCTGAGCGTCAAACTGCGTCTCGTCTCCACCGTTGAAGCCAATGTTATAGGTTCCTCCTCCGGATTTAACTACTCCTTTGCTTGCCTCTCGTAATGTCACACTACATCACCCGCCTTTCTTAATGCGCACTTAGTACATACCGCACCGTCAAGGTGTGATGCCTTAACAACTCCTGCGTCCTCCGGTCTCTGCCAGCAGAGTGTCCCGCATTCCGGGCAACGTACCTTTTTCCAACCAGGTTTTCCCTCCGGTCCGTTTATTACCAGTGGCATACACAACCAGCCACCTCGATCTGTAGCCTTTCTCGGTTCTAACTTCATGTTCACTCTGCCGCCTCCATTTCTTCCAGCTCTCTGATAACTCTCTCTACCGCATATTTTCCATTATTGTTGAGCTGTCTCTGCCATGCACCTACCGACGGTGCCCATCTGAACCCATTGCTTTTCAGAATATCTCTTACCTCCGGTTCCGGCTTTCCTTCAAAGAACAGCTGGATTCTCATAGCCTCCACATTCTCCTTGACCTTGAAAAACTTATTCTCGCTCTCCCGTGTTCCCTGGGACTTCGTTTTCTGCAGGCTCTTGATTCTTCCTTCCAATCTTCGGATATTGGCGTTGTTGTTCGCCAGCATATAGTCCGGAAAACCGATTCTTCCGCAGAAGTCCGGTTCTCTCAGCTGGGCGATCTGTTCGTCTGTATATCCCATGTCATGCAGCGTTGCATCGCCTTTTTCTTTGTCCTTCATACGGATTGCTTTGTTGGCCTGCTTCATTCTCTCCTGGTCCTCTCTCAATCCGTCAACCTTATCCTGCAGCTTCTCGATTGCGTTCTCGTCATCAGACTTGATAACGTCCTTGCCATAAAAAATTGCCTCAATCTTTCCAAGGATTGCCTCAACCTCTTTATAGTCCGCATGGTTCTTATCCCATGCCGCTACCTGCTTTTCCTTCTTTTTGACTGGGAAGTTTCCTGCTCCGGAAATCATTACTGACGGACACATCATGCCGATCTGAATATCCTTGTTGATGTTCTGAGCCAGTCGTCTCGAATATCTCTCGCAGAGCTTCGACACTCTTTCCTCTTCGGTTGGTCTTGCCTCGATTACCTTCTCTGCCAGCTCGTATGCCTTATCGACCTGTGCCTTGTAACCAGCAGTCTTGCTCCCGGTCTTATACTCGCTGAATGACATCATATCGTTTGCCGTCTTTGCTCCGGCCTCATTGATACTGAAATACACTCTTTCCATTACGCCACCTCCAAATACTCACCGATTTTCTCAATATCCAGCTTTACTACCGGATATGTGCAGTAACCGCTTTTTACCATTCTGCCGGTGGCCTGCCCGAAACCGTGCTGCTTGATAAACTCCATCGCCCAAGGGCAATTATTCGTGTCGATCACTGTCTCATCCTCTGCAAGTCCGCTTCCTGTGATACATACCGTGATTCTTGCAATAGGTCCGTCCTCGTTGTTCCAAATCTCAATTGCCCTGCTGTTATCGGCCTGGTATCTTGCCACCTGCAGGAAGCAATCCTTATACACTGCCCATTCTGTCTTAACCTCTAATGATGCCATAGCCTTACGCCTCCTTCTTTGATTCTCTAATCTGCTTTGTCTTAATCGCACCATCAACAATGCTCTGCAACTCTCTTGCTGTCAGTCCTGCGTAGTTATTCATATCAACCTCTTCCTGGCTGATTCCGGCTTTTTCCAGCTGTCTCTGAAAATAACCCATGTCTCCGTCGTAGTCGTACATCCGCTCACCTCCTATGCTGCTTCCAAGATTCTTTCGACATCTTCTCTTCTCTGACGCATCATCGTCATTGCCATTACCTTGTCAATCTGACCGGAAGTGAGGCTTACGATGAAATCTGCCACCTGGTTGCTCAGTTTATACACTTCCTCATACAGTCTGTCTGCCTCAGCTTCGTAGCTGTCTGATTTTTCCGTATCCAGGTGTTCTTCCTGCATCCAGTATTCCGACTGTTTCTCTGCCTCCTCCATTTCTGCCTCTAAGTCTCTCAACTTCTTTAATACTTCCTTCATACAAATACGCTCCTTTCATCTGCGTGTTGTGTTTCACGTGAAACACTCATTTGCGAGTTGCGCAGGTAAAAAAATTTACCTAGAACATTTTTTTCATTTCCTCAGCCTTCTCTTCGAGGCCGTTGCTTTCAAGAATCCAAAGGTCAAATCGAACTGCCTCGTCGGTGAGTTCACAACCGCAGTCACTCAGGCTGTAAAGCTCGTCGATGATTTCGCCCACCATCCAGTTATTACCTGCAGCTACCATAGCTGTTGCAATGCTCTGAACTTTTGCCTGGCAAAATCTCCATTCATCTGAATACAGGTCGCATTTCTCTCTTTCTTCCAGTGCTTCTCTATAATCTTCTCTGTTATACATAACCACTACCTCCGTGTGTTTTATTTGTTGTTTGATTATGTATATATTATACTTCGCAACTGCGTATTTGTCAATAGGTTTACTTCTAATTTGCGTATTTTATTAAAGTTTTTTTACAACAATCTCGTAACCGAGAGCTGTTACCATCTTTGAGAAGCTATCGTATCTCATACTCTTAGCGTTTCGGTTGAGAGACTGGCTGATGTTCTGTCTCGTAATCCCCATTCTGTCCGCTAAATCCTGCTGGGTCATTTTCTCCTCGTCCAGGATGCAGCGGATCGTCTCCTCTGCATTCGCCGCTTTAATCTCCATCTATTTTCTCCTTTTCTTCTGTCTGACTGTTACTCTTGCCTTTGCAACAAGCACGCCGGTCTTTGTTCTTTCCGGATCAGCGAACCTTAACTGGCTTCTGTTCATTTCCAGGTTCTCTGCATTGTCGATCAGTACCAGGTTTTCTATGTCGCAGTTGTCCTTGTTTCCGTCTAGGAACGATACCATCTTACCTTCGGGAACTGGTCCGTTGTGTTCTTCCCATGCTGCTCTATGAACAAACTCAAACCTCTCCCATTGCGGGCCGGTTTCTTTAACCTTCCGGATAAGATAGCCGTCTGTCGTATGCGTGTACTCACCTACTTCCATGTGGTTTGCCGGGACATCACCTTTCTTAAACATCGTTGCCCTGCACTTCTCATATTGTTCCTGGCTCATTGGCTTTCCCTTGTTGGCTGGAACGTGTCCTTTATCAAACCTGCAGTCAACACCGCTGATGATGTCATGGTTCTTCTTGTATGCCCTGCACTGTTTCTCACTGAACTCTATTCCGAAATGCGCTGACACCAGTTCTGCAATCTCCTTCGTCTTTCTCCCTGCCGCAATGCTCCGAATGTAACCTTCCATTCCTTCCGGATATTTGAGAGAGTACCCCTTCGGAAACCCGCCGGCAGTTCCACTCTTAATGCCATATCGGTTCTTCGCATTCTTTATCACCGCATCAGAAAATACCATTCCGTACTTCTTATCGAACCCCTGTTGATTTATCAGCTCTGTAACCTGTTTCGTGGTTCTGCCTGGAACATTCTCACGCAGCCAGGCAATCACTTCTTCGGGCCAGCCTCTCATTTATGGTTCGCCCCCCCCGCATGAACTTCGAGCATTTCCGGAACCGCCTTCTGTCTTTCGTACCCATACTCGTCCATGTGCTTCATCGCTTTGTACTGCAGCTCTCCGTTTTTGATGATCTGCTCGCTAATGTCGCATATAGCATCAGTTCTCTTCAACTCACTTTCCAGCTCTTCTCCTGTAAGATCATCGTCTCCCAGCTTTTCCAGCTGAGCGAACAGGTGGTTATTCAAGTCTCCTAATGTATTCTTCATATTGTCATCTCCTTCCTTGCTTCGCCTACCGCCAACTCCATCGTTGTATTGAACGGCGTGTTGCAATCCTCCATCTTATCGAATAATTCGACTGCCTTCTGCAGGAACTCTTCGCTGTCTACCAGTTCCTCGTATTTTTCTTCATCCAGGTTTCCGTTTTCAAACAACCCCTGCAGATAATTCTTTACATCCTCTGTTCTGTCGTTCTTACTCATTGCTCTGCTGATCTCGCCCATAAGTGCCTCGTTGATTACTGCAGGCTCTTCCGTGATGTAGAACCTTGCGTTGCCGCTGATACCTCCGCTGATTTCGTACCTAGTGTCTGTATGCTCTTCCATCAGAATGCTACCTTCAATGCTCACATACTCCTTTGCCTGGGTGTCTGCTATCTGATCCAGTCTATCAATCAGCTGTTTCTCGTCACTGGAAATCGCAACCACAGTTACTCCAATGTCGTCCGGACATTCCCAGCATCCAGCTAACACAAATAAATTTACTGTTTTATTCATCCTCTGCCTCCTTCCAGTCGCCTGCAATCTCTGCGACCGTTCTCTCCAAAATCTTGAACTTCTCCGGATCAATCCAGCTCGGTATCTCTCCGTTTCTTGCTCTTTCCTGGTACCGGTTCAAGCACAACTGCTTTACTGGTACTGGTCTGCCTATCTGAACAAACATACCTCTCTGCTTGTCCCAGGCAAATGCTCCGTACTCCACGTTTTCAACTGCAGCTTTCATAGCCTCTACTGCCGCATCCAATGCTTCCAGCTCTGCCGGACCAGGTGGCGCCTCTTCAATGTTCCGGATATTATGCAGGTACGTTTCCAGTACCGCCGCATTTTCTCTATATGTCATATCATCACCTACCATTCAATCGGATAGCCGGTCAGATTTTCGCACTGCTCCAGCTCTTCTGTGAACATTGATTCGTATAACTCCTGCAATTCAGACTTGCCTCTAAAATTGGTGTCCTGCAGATTTATCCAAAAGCTGAAATCCTGTTCCGGGTTCAGTCTTTCCAGGTTCCCTCTTAATTCAAAGTCTGCCTCGGTCAGCGGCTCTGCTGGCAAGCTGGCTATCTTTTCCTCTCTTGCCTTGGTAAGAATATATCTGCCTTCTTCAAATACCTGCCGGATGATATTGTTCATCGTCAGTTCTATGCCCTCTTCTCGCATTCTACCTATCACTGCATACATATCGCATTCCGCATCGTCTAACAGTCTCAAATCATCTATTCCACAGTCGAACACTGCTCTTACTAATTCTGTATTCATTCTGCATCCTCCTCTTCTTCCGGGTGCCAGTGATACTTGCAATCCGGATTTTCACATCTACCATTCCACATCGTACTGCCGCATTCCGGGCAGGTGGTCGCTTCGTATGGTCCTCCACCTAACATCTGATCCGCTCCTTTCTACAAATACGAACAGCCGTACCTCTTTCGGAAGGTCTCCCTGCCGCCCTTGTGAATAATCTGCTTTACCTCGCCTTCTTTCCGATCCGTATCGATTATTCGCGCAAATTCGTCTGCCTTCTGCAGGGCGTATTCTTTTTCCCAGGCCAGCTGTCCGATAATCTTTGACATTCTCTCTGCCATCGGGTTTCCGTGTATTCTCATTAGGATTTCTCCCATATTGTGACAGTTGTTACATACCGGCACTTTCAATCCGTCCTTCTCGCTCAGTTCTCTACCGGCGGTACCGAACACCAAATGATGCTCAGCTTCCGACGGTCTGCCGCAGATGAAACAGATTTCCGGATAGTCTGTCACTATTCCTTTACTCACCGCTTACACCTACTTTCTGTTTCCAACTCCAACGATTACCAAGAACGTAAATACCACTAATGCTGCCATAGTCTCGCCTCCTAACCGTAAATTATTTCTCCAAACAAAGCGTACTGAATGATTGCATCCGCAACCTCCGCATCTACCATACCGCAATCAATATGTAATTCATGATCGATCACCTCGAAAATATCACTGCTCTTAGGCTGTTCTGCATACGCTCTAATTCCCTGCAGGAGTTTCACCTTTGTTAATTCATACGTCGCATCTTCCTCGTTATCGTGAATGAGGATTGAACCGCCTTTTGAGATAACATCGCTTGCAAAATTAAACTCTATCCCACACCTTGGCTCTACTTTATCAACCCAGTAAGTAATTCCACCTTCCAGTGCTGACACCATGATGTCGTCTATGTCCTCTTTAGATATAACAACCGTCGCAATAATCTGAACCCTGTCGTACTGCTCCTCTATCTCTTTTTTCTTGAAATGTGCAATCAGTTCTGCCATAACTCTGCCGGCTTTTCTAGCATTCCAGCTCTCGTTTGTTTTTCCTTCGCATAATCCCTTTGCGATTTCCAATGACTCCATAATTTCTTTTGCACTTCTCATACCTTCTCTTCGTCCTTTCTCGCTTGTTTTATTGCTTGCGCAACTCTTTCTTCATATCCAAACTTAAAATTCACGCCTGCGTCTATAAACGCTGTTAAAATGCTTTCCTGCACCGCCTTGACTGTCGCCCAGTCCGGTTCGTCGTCCTGCGTTCTGATACCGAACTGAACCATGTAGTCCTCGATCACGTGCCACAACTCATATTCCAGCTCATCCATACATCCGAGTGCCGATACATCCACGACCGCCGGTGCTGTTATTTTCTTTCCGTCTGCCAGTTCCAGGTCTACTGTGTCAATATCTTCTCCGAACTCACCGCCTTTCTTGTGGTGTGCCAGGATGTCGCCTGCAAAGTCATAGCCTCTGTCGATCATAGCCTCGCTGTTGTCGTCGTACAGTCTGAAACATCCGGCCAGTTCGCCCTTCTCGTGTCTCTGCAGAACTTCTTCCCAGGTCAGCTTTCGCATTCCCAACCAGGTGTAACCCATTATTCATCGCCTCCTTCATAATCTGCCCCGCAATACGGACACTTCGTTACTCCGTAGCAGTTAAACATCTTTCCGCATTCTTTGCAGGTATCTAACTCTCCATTTCTCTGCCAATCTTCCAGCAAGCTACTTACGTGCTGCCAGTCCAGTGCCTCGAAAACTTCCTCTGCCAAATCGTCCTGCTGGTTGCACTCCTGCAGGATGCTGTTTCTCGTGTACACCGTATCGGATAATTCCGGGATGTAGCACGGATCATCCGGTCTGTGGTAAAACGCATCTTCGTCTTTGAAGATATGCCCCTGTCCGTAGAACTCACGGACGATCTTCTCGCCTTCTCCGTTTTCATCCGGCGGCGTGTAACTGCCAACCAGTACCGGGATGTTTACTTTCTGCAAGGCCTGCGACAGTTCCAATATCATGCCGTCAATGGCTTCTGCATCCTTTACAAGCTCCCTTGTGGAAGGAACTCCACTCGTTCCGCTTCTCTTGGCTTCTATCCACATTTCAATATGCTCGTCGATGTCGAAATCTTCGTAGTAGGATTCCAGGCTGTCCTTGAAACTATCCGCCTGGTTCTCTTCATCGAAATCAATCGTCATGGAGAAATCTTCGCCTGCAGGTGACGACTGCCCAATTTCAACATAGGTTCTTCTGCTGTCCGGCTCAATGTAGGCTTCCCAGTTCCACCCCATTTCTTCTGCCTTGTCGAGAAGCGTTTTCAAGCCTCTTGATATGTCCTTGTATTCTTCCATGTCCTCATTCCTCCGCATCTGCGTAGTACGCATCGAATGCAATACCGGCATTTACCAGCTTATCTTCTAGGTAATTGCCGTAGCACCAACCGTCTCCATCTTCCCAAAAACTGTCCCAGGCTTTCTCCAATACCTCTCTCGCCTTCTCTTCATCATCTTTGCTTACAACAAACACGCAATCCATCCAGTCATTTAACTGTGACTGCACTCTGATTACGCTTTCCTTTAATACTTCCACGCCAATATTCATTGCGCTTTCTCCTTTCTCAGATGTAATAGCAACTGAAATTCCAGTGATGCCCGAACTCATAATACAAGCCGTATCTCTCGAATATCTTGTCAAATTCTTTTCTGACCGAAGGAAGGATGCCGTAGTACAGCATCTCACATACCGGTCCTTCAAAACTCATGCTGAGAATGTGTTCCGGATTAACATATTCAAAATGTCTCTCCGGCTGGTCTGCCACTTCGATCAGATGCTCCCTGTCGTTGTAATAATATTTTCCGTTCTCCGGATCGTAACTCGTGTACTTCTTTCCGTTGAAGTAAATATCAACGTCCTGCCATAACCCATGCTCCAACAGAAACTCTCGAATCTCCTTTGCCAGGTTCTCAACCTGCTCTGCTGTCAGCTTTGCCGCTGTGCTCACGCAATCGCCTCCTTTCTAACTCTCTTCTTGACCAGTCGTGCCGGGTACTGCGGCTGGTTCTCTCTGTATTCTTTCAGCCTCTCCCTTGCCTCTTTCTTTGTGTATTCGGTCAAGGTGTACTCCCATCCGTACCCATAATTTAACTGCAGCTCCCAGGTGTCTATTGTCTTTCTCTCGTATGCCATCCTACGCAACCTCCTCTTTCTTCGGCTTTCTGCCACGTCTCTTCGGCTTTTCGACCGGCTTTTCTTCCTTGACCTCTTCTGCAGGTCTCTCAGCCACCGGCTCCTCAGCTTTCTCCTCGACCGCCGGTTCATCCTTGACTACCGGCTCTGCAGGAAGCATAACATCCAGCTTGTATCTCTTTGTGATGCTCTGAATCATCGTTGCTACCTCTGCGCTTACTTCCTGGATTTCATCCTCGGTAAGTCCTTCTGTCAAGCTCTCTGTCTCGGTCCAATATCCTGCATTATCCAGGAAATGATTTAATACCTTCTTTGCTCTATCGTGTTTTACGTCCCACTTCATATCGTTTACCTCTCTTTCTTTTCTCCGGCGATCAGTGCCAGTACCACTACTCCATTTATCAAAATTGCCACCAAATTCTTCGCTCTCATACCGTCGTATATGCCGACCATAAAGTTGATGAACAACACCGACTGTAGGAACTGTCTCAATTTCTTCATTGCCAAATCAGCCTCCTTTATGATAGACTTAACAGTTGAGAGGCGGTGTTGCTGCCTCCCGACCGTTAGGGAACTACTTAATCAATCAAACCTAACCATTTCAGAATTGCCGTAATCACTGACACAATCATGATTACTATGGTGGAGATTATGCTGGCCTGCTTTTCTCTCTTCTGTAATTTAAGGTTTTCGATTTCAAGTAGTTCCTTTTCCTTTGTGGAAAAGTCTTTCTTCTTACCTTTCTTACCCAACTGGTAATTCCTCCTTCCTTCGGATTTAATCAAATGGTTTTGTTTGATTGTGGTTATATTATAACTCGCACTTGCGTATTTGTCAATAGATATACTTCTATTTTACGAGTTTTTGCTAAAATGTTTTCGCACTCACGAGAACTTCTGCAATTTCCGGATCATCTGCGCTACCTGGTGCATTACTCCCTATTTTCATTTGCGAGGACCATAAACCCGCATGGTTGCTTGGTGCATTGTAAGATTTCTTACATGATTTCTTCTAAGGTTTCTACAAGGATTCTTTACTAGATATTAGAGATTAGATAATAGATATTAGAGATAGAATAATATATGCTCATTTGCGTACTCTCAAAAGCGTATTTTATCCACAAATGCGTGTGGATAATGTGGATAATTACACCTCTGAAAACATATAGCTCTATGACTTCGTACACGGTTCGATACCGGCTTTTAGTCTTTAGACATAGGATAGGTACTAAAATCGCCTATCGTGTCTCGGGAACTTTTCGTCAAAATACCCGGTCTGATTTTGGTTATTTTGTATATTGATTTTACCTGCGGTCTTGTTCCGCTTTTCTGCAATAAAAAAAGAGCCTACAACCCCTGCGGATCATAGGCTCCCTTGCTTACTCTGCTGAATTGATGAAATCCTGGCAGTCCAATTCACGGTACGCCTTTTCAAAGGTTTCCTTCGGACTCCATGATACATAACCATCCGGATATTTCACGGCATACCCAGGTACTCCGTTCTTCTCCTTCGGCTCAGCTTTTACAATTTTCACGCCGATGTAGTTTTTCATAATGCCACCGTTTCCTCCTGTTATTTTACTCTGATGGTGTCTCCTGCGATAATAAGGTTCGGATTCTCAATGCCGTTGAGCTGAGCAATCGCATTGACTGTAGTTCCATACTTCGCTGCAATGCCGGAAAGCGTATCTCCGCTCTTAATGGTGTAATACTTCTTATTTCCGGCGTTGATTGCGTCCTGGACCTCCTGCCATCTACTGCCAAGAATGGTCCTTCTCACTTCATCGTCACCGTACTTACCGGCCCACACTTCGTCTACAAGCTCCTGCACGGATGCTTTGTCGATGTGATTGATCACATCCTGCACTTCATTGTATCTGCTACCGAGAGCCGCCTTTCTTGCGTCACCACCGCCGAACTCGTCTTTCATCGTTCTGTAGAGCAGATCGAGGGTACTGCCTTCCGGTTCTGAAACCTCCGGCTCCTTCGTTTCATCTCCTGCGCTGGCAGAAAATCCGTTGAGTCCTGCCTTCTTGATTTCTGTTTCAAAATCACGATAGCAAAAATCCTGGTCCACAGTTCTTCCGCAGATTGTCTTGTCAGCAATGTAGTTATGCTCTCCTCCGTACTGCCAAATATCGTGAACTGTTACCGGCTCATTTGAAGAATATCTCGCTACCCAATGAGTGAATCTCTGCAGGCGATCATCGTCTACGTGTGCCTGGAAATGCGAATCAGATGTATATACTCCGACAAAATATCCGGCTTTTTCGCACCTGTCACAGAACGCAATTACAATATCCGTAAGGACACCTCTGCTATTGTTAAGCATCTTACCTTCTACGTCGTAGTAGATAGGATATTCAAACTGCTTCCCTGCAATAACTGACAGGAAATGGTCTGCCTCCTGTTCTGCCTCCGTAACAGACTTTGCATTACCGTAATAGTATGCACCTACCGGAAGTCCGATAGCCTTACACTGTGCATAGTAATTTTCAAACTTGCTATCCTTGTACTTGCCATCATCTGCTCCTGCAGCTTTAATGATAGCAAATCTCACTCCTCTTTCGTTCCTGGCCTGCTCGATGCTCATATCTCCCTGCCAGTGTGAAATATCAATACCAAATAGTTTTTCCATAGAAAACTCCTCCTTAAATCAAAATAAGGGGCAGCTTTTCAGCCACCCCGATGTGATACCTTTTCAGAACTTACGCTTTGATTAACTTTCCTTTTTTGAGAAGATTAACCATCTTGGTGTTCTGCGCTGCGGTATATGCGTAATTTGTAATTCCATTTGCGGCTGCAATCTTGGCCCGGTGCGCCTTTGATGTGTCTTTCTCGCCCACTGCAGCAAGCGCCGTAATGATAGAACCCGATGCCCCTTTATACTTAGGGTAATAGGCGTTTACACGTCTCGGATTTCCGGAAACAACAACCACTGTATGTCCTTTGGTCTTTGTGACAAGCACATCGCCGTTGAACAGTTCAGTTTTGGAAGTTACCGCAATCGGTTCCATAAACTGTCCTGTTGCTTTCAATGCCGAAACCTCGGACGCTGTGTTGAAATTTCCCGGATCAAAACCAGCCTGGATGCAGCACGCTCTCACGAGTGAACTGCAGTCTGCCTCTGTTTTTGCAGAAATCTTTGCGAGCTTTCCGGCTTTTCTCAGCTGTTCGATTACATTGCTCCTGTGCCCCTGACAATATCCGATATTGTTGTTTCTGCATCCCTGCAGCATAGCTTCCGCAATGGCATTTGCTACCGTGGTGCTCTTCGGTCTCAGACAG
>VOFK01003702.1_pt1 | contig 44223 bp, 69 predicted proteins | sample 5384121 | NCBI WGS metagenome assembly VOFK01 (sample SAMN12384730, study PRJNA508395) | human gut metagenome | isolation source: healthy gut J | host: Homo sapiens | reverse complement strand
CTCGGTAGTACTTCGTTCAGTTACGTATTGCTTATTGGCAACATGAACTTTGTCCGGGTTAAGCGGACACGCCATTATGAGGCGGTTTGAAGAAATGCGATAGCAGCCTGCGCAGGGAAATTGCGAAAAATCAAAGACACGGAACCTTTTTTTTAGAACCGTTTGGCCCCTGAAAAAGTTCCGGGTTTCGTACAGTATTTTTTTTTGGGTGCTTTTATCGGCAAAGGCCGAGACGCTTTTTGAAGCCCTCCCACCGCACCACCGCTCCCGCGCAGGAAATAGTTCACCAGCCTCTTTTTTTGTTGTGGGCAATCAGCCCTCCGATGCAAAAAATTCCTTGGTCAGCCTGACCACTGTGCCGGAAAGCAGCAGCAGCGCAACCAGATTCGGGATGCTCATCAGACCGTTGAAGGTATCGGCAATGCTCCACATCAGGCCCAGGTCCATGGTTGCGCCCAGGATGGCCACGAAGAGAGTAGACCAGAAAGAAGGGCTTTGCCACCTTATCGCTGCGGCACAGGAACACCAGAAAGCGGGAGCCGTAGAGACCCCAGCCGATGATGGTGGAAAAGAGCAAAGCAGCACATCGCCACGGCGGTGAAAATGGTGATCCAGTTGCCGTAGGTGCTGGTAAAGCCGCTGATGGTCAGCTCTGCGCCGGCTGCGGTGCCGTAGTTCACCGGGTACCCCGCTGCACAGAATGACCATGGCGGTCAGGGGTGCAGATGACGATGGTATCCGCAAACACTTCAAAGATGCCGAACATGCCCCTGCTTGACGGGCTTGCGGGTGTCGGCGCAGGCGTGGGCAATAGAGGCAGTACCAAGGCCGGCCTCATTGGAGAAGATGCCGCGGGAAACACCCTTCTGCATACTGACGAAACAGGCTGCCGATGGTGCCGCCGGTGAACGCTGCCGGGTTGAACGCACCCGCAATGATGGACTCGAACACATAGGGCAGGCGCTCAAAAGTTCAGCACCAACGCCCACGGACAGCACGATGTAGAACAGTGCCATAAAGGGCACCAGCTTTTTCGGTGACACTGCCGATCCGCTTGAGGCCGCCCAGCAGCACCATGGCCACCAGCATGGCCACTGCGATGCCAACCACGAGGTTCAGGGTAGAAAGCGCACCGCCGCCCACCACGCCGTACTCCAGCAGAGCGGTATCGATAGCGGTTACAATGGTATTCACCTGCGTGGCGTTTCCGGTACCAAACACCGTCAGCGCGCCGAACAGCGAATACAGCACAGCAAGAAACTGCCAATGCTTGCTCAGGCCGTTTTTAATGTAGTACATGGGGCCGCCTACCCATTCGCCGGCCTCGCTGCGCTCACGGTAGTGCACCGCCAGCGTGACCTCCGCAAACTTGGTGCACATGCCAAGCAGTGCGGAACACCACATCCAGAACACGGCACCCGGGCCGCCGATGGCAATCGCGCCTGCCACACCGGCAATGTTGCCGGTGCCCACTGTGCGCGCCAGCGCGGTGCACACCGCCTGAAACAGGCGTCATGGCACCATCAGAAGCATCCTTTTTGCGGAACATCCGCCCGATGGTCGTTTTGATGGCATACGGAAATTTGCGGATCTGCAAAAAGCGCGTCCGCACGCTGAGAAGCAGCCCTACGCCGATGATGTACGCCATGGCGGGCACGCCCCAGATGAATTGGTTGACCGCCTGATTGACGGCCGTGATCGTCTCGATCATATTTTTCCCACATCCTCTGTTAAATTGCGCTTTTCCAGCCGTAATGCCGGAAAAACAAACATTTATTTTACCGTAGTTTTTGCGCGCTGTCAAATGAAAAAAAGGGACGTTTTTTGGCAAACGCCCCCTAACTGCTTGAAACGATTTTATTTTACTATGGTCTTCGCCGTCCAGCGCTTTCAAGAAGGCGCATTTCCAACTGCCTTGCGGTACACCAAGCCACGATGGCGGACAGCACCTCGGTGATCCAGAATGCATGCCACACGCCGTTGGCGCCCAGGAAATGGCACAGCACAGCGGCCAGCGGCATGATGAAAACGACATAGCGGCACAGCGAAATGACCAGAGATTCTGTGCCCTTGCCAAGACCCTCAAGCGCACCGGAAGACGGTTGTTGAGACCGCCGAGATGACAAAGCCGAGGCAGATGATGCGCAGGGCGGTCTGGCCGATGGCGATGGTCTCGGGGTTGGAGGAGAACAGCCCCCATCAGCGGGCAGGCAAGCGAACAGGCAGATGACCGTGCCCGCAGCCATGATGGCAGCACTCATGATGAGGGTGAGTTCGTAGAGCTTTTTCACGCGGGCGTGCTGTTTGGCACCGTAGTTGTAGCCAATGATGGGACGCAGGCCCTGCACAATGCCGTTGGCGGGCAGATACAAAAGGTCTGCAATTTGTAGAGATGCCCAGCACCACAACATAGCTCTCAGAGAAAGCCGCCAGCAATCCGTTAAGGAAGGTGACCAGCAGGGAGGGCAGAGCCAGGTTCAGATAGCAGGCACGCCGATGGCGTACAGCCTGCCGTCCAGCGCCACGTCCGGGTGCAGACCGCTGCGGCGCAGCCGGACAGGCAGCTCGGTACGGACGTAAACGAAGAGGTAAACGCACAGGCTCAGCACCTGGCCGATGCCGGTGGCAAGGGCCGCACCCCGCAATGCCCATGGCAGGCACCGGGCCAAGGCCGAAGATCAGGATGGGGTCCAGCAATGATGTTGCACACACAGCCGAAGATCAGCGCCACCATAGCAACATTCATCCGGCCCACGGACTGGAACATCTTCTCAAAGGCCAGTGCCGCCATGTTGACGACCAAAAACAGGAATACGATGGTGGAGTAGGTGATGCCGGATGCGATCAGGCCTGCGTCGCTGGTGAACCGGCGCAAAAAGCCCGGCATGATGACAATGCTGACAATGGTGATCAGAGAATGCCGTGCATCAGGCTCAGCACCATACCGTGGGTGGCGGCAGTCTCGGCCTTTTTGTGGTCGCCTGCGCCAAGGTACAGTGCGATCATGGCATTGATGCCAATGCCAAAGCCAATGGCGATGGCGTTGGCAAAATTCTGGATCGGGAACACCAGCGACAACGCAGTCATGGCATCCTCACTGATGCGAGCCACGAACAGGCTGTCCACGATGTTGTACAGGCTGTTCACCAGCATGGAGATAACGTTCGGCAGTGCCATGGATACCAGCAGCGGCAGCACCGGTTTTTTTTTCATAAAGGTCTCGTTCATAGTGTTTGCATTGCTCCTGTAGAGAAAAAAAATGAATTGCTGCAGCCGCGGAATCGTCAGGGCGAGACTGCTCGAAAACAAACGCAGACGCAAAAAAAGCCACACAATGGCTTTTTTGAAGTCATTGTGTGGCGAAAAGTAGCATTCTGCTGTAAAAATCCACACGGTTTTTATTGACTGAAGGATAACACGGCTTCCGGCAGATGTCAAGAGGTCAAACGGATAAAGTATGACTTTTTATAGACTTGACCATTTTTCACCGGGGAGGCTAAAATAAAAATAGATACTTTATAAAATAAGGAGAATCCTGCCATGAAATGGATGATCGCATCCGACCTGCACGGGTCGGCGTTTTATTGCAAAAAATGATCAAAGCGTTTGAGCGTGAGAGAGCAGACCGGCTGCTTTTGCTGGGGATCTTTTGTATCACGGCCCCCGCAACGACCTGCCGGAGGGCTATGCCCCCCCAAGGAGGTCATCCCGCTCCTGAACGGGCTGAAGCCGGCGCTTTTGTGCGTGCGGGGCAACTGTGACGCTGAGGTGGATCAGATGGTGCTGGATTTTCCCCATTCTGGCCGACTATGCTGTGCTGCCGGTGGGCGGGCGGCTCGTTTACGCTACCCACGGTCATGTGCACAACCTGAAAAACCTGCCGCCGCTGGCTCCGGGGATATCCTGCTGCATGGCCACACCCACATTCCGGCGTGGACAGAGTTCGGCGAAGGCAATCTCTACCTGAACCCCGGTTCTGTGAGCATCCCGAAGGAGGGGAGCGCACATAGCTATATGACACTGGAAGGGGAGACTTTCCTTTGGAAAACGCTGGAAGGCGAAGTGTACCGGGAGCTGGAACTGTGATGGGGGCAATGGAGCTGGAAGAGAAAACGGTTCAGATCCGATGATTTCGACCCGGACAAAATTCTGAAAGCGGCCAGTGCTTTCGCCCCCGGAAGGCAGGCGGAGGGCTGGTATCGGTTTGTTTCCCCCCGGGAGACAGCTGCTTTTTACCTCAGACCACTGCGCAGCGGAACCTACACGTGCGGTGAGCCGGGCGCATGGGAAACCTTTCTGGCACGGCTGACCTTGGCCGCAGCTATGCCGCCCTGCGCGGAAAGCTGGACAAGCCGGGACGACTTTCTGCAGCGTGCCATGGAATATGGCCGGGGCATCCGGGTGCTGCGTCAGGATGAGTGGGAGATGCTGGTCAGCTTCATCATCTCGCAGCGAAAAGAGCATCCCGGCTATCCGCAGGGCGGTAGAGCTGCTTTCGGAGCGGTTTGGCGAGCGGCTGGGCAGCGATAGCGAAGGCCGGTGTATGCGTTCCCGACAGCAGAGCGCTCTGCTGTGCCGGGGAGCAGGCGCTGCAGGAGTGCAGTCTTGGCTACCGCACCCGCTACGTGCTGCATGCGGCGCAGCAGGCGGCAGAGGGCACACTGGACCTGAAAAAGCTGGCTTCCCTGCCCGAAGAAGCACTTTTTGCCCGTTTGATGGATCTGGACGGTGTGGGCAAAAAGGTGGCAAACTGCGTGTCTGTTCGGCTATGGCCGTGTGGGCCGTGTGCCGGTGGATGTCTGGATCGAACGGCTCATCCGGGACGAGTTTGCCGGGCAGGACCCGTTCCCCGCAGTTCGGGCCGGAAGCGGGCATCGTGCAGCAGTACCTGTTCTTTTTTATAAAAGAAGCGTGGGATAAGAACCGCGGAACCGCAGGCAGGAGCGTAGGATCATCCGCTAAGCAAAAAAGGCAACGGCTTCCTCTGTTTGAGGAAAACCGCTGCCTTTTTATCATTTTACCGCCTGCTTTAATCGTTCCAGATCTTCTGCATCCGGGTGAGAAAGGGCGTTGTCAAAATTCTCAATCAGCGCATCCAGATTGGGCAGATGGATCGGCTGCTTTTTCATGCCCTCATACCGCTGGCGTACCGACAGCGGCATCTTGCCCTGACACATATAACGGCCGAAGACTGTGTTGCTCCTGTCCAGCGAACCCTCCACCTTTTTCAGGATCTTGTTGAAATACTCCTCACTGCCGCCAAAGCCGGCGGTGCCAAAAAAAGGAAGATATTTTTGCCGTGCAGCTGCTTCAAAAAAGTCCAAAAGTGCTTTCGTCAGCGTTTCCCTTGTCCGTCCAGAAGCCTACATAAAGGGTGTCCGCTTCCATGGCGGCAGGGTTCGGGTTGCCAAAATAACAGCAGTTTTCCTGTGGCAGACAGGCGTGCAGCGTGTCTGCCAATAATTTTTGTGTTGCCTGTTTTACTGCTGAATACGATCGCGTAGCTCATAGTTTCTCCTTTGGTCGGTAACAACAAAAATACCGCACGTTTCCGTGCGGTATTTTTCCTGGTGGAGAATACCGGGATCGAACCGGTGACCTCTTGCATGCCATGCAAGCGCTCTCCCAGCTGAGCTAATCCCCCAGATGTTCGTGCCGTGCCTGACGACGTGATTTATTGTATATCAGCACATCCGGGAGTTGTCAACTATTTTTTGAAAAATTTTTTCGCCAGTTTGTCTGCCAATGGAGATTTTTTTGAGATCATCCGATCCTGCTCCATCCCTGCGCCGTTTTCCCACAGCCTGCTCAGTTTTTTGCGCAAAACAAAAACCCCGCACAAAAAACAATTGCTTGTCTTGTGCGGGGTCTCTAGTTTTTATCTGACACAGCAAACGCTATGTCAAATCAAACTATCTATCTTATTCAGATAAATTAGGCGTCGAGAGAGCCGTCTGCCTTTGTACTTGTTGAAGGTCAGGTTCTGGCCCTTGATCTCCAGACCGATGGGGCTGCTGCCCAGGGGTGGCGAATAGCGGACAGGCCGCCCAGGATGCTCATGCCAGCGTTCAGAACGCCCAGGCCCATAGCCCACTCACCAGCCAGAGCGGAAGCGCCCTTCTTGTAAGCAGATGCTACAGAGCCGACCAGACCGCTAACAATGTCGCCGGGAACATAGTAGCCATCAAACAGGGTGTTGAAAGCCTTGCTAGCATTGTTAGCGATGAAAGCGTTGCCAACGATCTTGATCACGTTGGTAGAGACGTTCTGCCAGTTGGCAGTGGTCATAGCAGGAGCCAGGACATCAACCAGGCTACCGCCGACAACATAGGTCATTTCGTTTTCTGCAACAGCAGAGAAGTTTGCAGGCATCATCATAATGAATTTCTCCCTTCAAATTTAGAAAGATATTTTCAAACCATTTGTTTGGCTTACGTCCCTTACTAGGATGGCAATAATATACCACACTTTCCAGAAATGTTCAAGTACTTTTTTGAAAAAAAATGTGAAAAATGTGATAGACTGTGAAAATCCGGTCTCAAAATTCTTACAGAAGCCGCTTTTTTTTGCACACAGCGACATGGTTTTTTTGCGGAATTGGAAGATACTGGAATTTGAAAGGGATCGTGTATGAAAACCGTGATCTATCTGGACGAGCTGCTGCTGACGAACTTTCTGGCCAGCAGCAGCGCTGCTTTTGGGCGCAGGGCTTTTTGTGTGCGCGGCAGTGCAGCGGCCTGCGGCTGATGGCGGGCAGTGCGGCAGCGGCAGCAGCTTCGCTGGGCATTCTGCTGCCGGAGCTGCCCGGCCCTGCAGCTTTCGCTTTATAAGGTGTTCACCTGCTGTGCTGCTGTAGCTGCGGCTTACGGCGTGCCGGGCCTGCGCAATTTTGTGCAGCTGTGTGTGTGGTATCTGCTGCTGAACCTGCTGCTGTGCGGAGCCGTGCTGCTGCCCGGAGTGCAAAGCGCAAATCTCTGCGTCTATCTGCCGCTGTCTCCGGGCCGGCTGCTGCTGTGCTGCGGTGCAGTGCTTGCCGTGCTGCGCGGCGTACTGTTCTGCTTTTTGGCCGTGCAGGCACCCGCTGCTTTGCCGCTGTGCTGGAGCTGGAAGGTGCAGCCCCTCTCCGTACAGGCTTTCTGCGACACCGGCTTCTCAGTGCAGGACCCGCTGACCGGGCAGGCAGTGGTTCTGGTCGATTATCCCGCCGTGCGCAGCGCCCCCGCAGGAGCTGCGCACATTTCTGGACCGTTATTTCGCCTGCGGCACGGCACCGCCGCCGGAGCTGCGGTGCGGCTGGTGCCCTGCACCACCATTGCCGGGCACTGCGTGCTGCCTGCCGTTCCGGTCAAGGCCCTGCGCACCAGCAAAGGCAGTGCAGCGGGGCATTCTGGCCGCATTCTGCCGCCCGGAAACGCAGCAGCCATGGACAGCTCTGCTGGGCAGCGAACTGGCCGTACAGCTGGGCATCCGCTGAGAAGCGTTTGATGCGATCGATACTTATAGATGTACAGGAGGGGTATTCATGTTTTCATGTTCTGCACCGGTTCTGGCGTTGGCTCCTTGCACGGCTGGGCTATTGCGGCGGCGCATTTTTCTGGCGGGCGCGCCCAGCCTGCCCCGCCCTGACCCCGGAACAGGAAAAAGGTCCTGCTGGCCCGGTATGGCTGCAGGCGATGCCGCTGCCCGGGATGACCTCATCACCCACAACCTGCGGCTGGTGGTCTACCTCGCCAAAAAGTACGAAAAGCAGCGGTGTGCCTGCCGAGGACATGATCAGCATTGGCACCATCGGGCTCATCAAGGCGGTGAACACCTTCCAGGTGGAGCGCAACATCAAGCTGGCCACATACGCCAGCCGCTGCATCGGCAACGAGATCCTGATGTACCTGCGCAAAAGTTCCAACCGCCTGCAGGAGGCCAGCATCGACGAGCCTTTGAGCGTGGACGGCGACGGCAACGAGCTGCTGCTTTCGGATATTCTGGGCAGTGATGAGAACCAGATCAGTCAGCGGCTGGAGCAGGATGCCGGAGCGCGCCGTTCTTCGCCGGGCCGTGGACAGCCTGTCCCCGCGGGAACGGCAGATCATGGAGCTGCGCTTCGGTCTTGCGGACGGCATTGAGCGCACCCAGAAGGAAGCCGCCGATGCACTTGGCATCAGCCAAAGCTTACATTTCCCGGCTGGAAAAACGGATCATCCATACCTTAAAGCGGGCGCAGCGCAATTCCGAAAACGAATAAGGGCTCCCCCCTCTTTTTCCGGAGGGCATAGTGCTTTGCCCGGCGCGCAGAGCCATACCCCGGTGAAGATCAAAACAGACCGGGGCGTTTGGATGTACAACAAGGTTGAGCTGTGCGGCGTGAACACTGCCCAGCTGCCTGTGCTGACCGAAGCCGGAAAAGCGGGAACTGCTGGCCCGCGCCCACGCCGGGGACAAAGCAGCCGCGGGGGAACAATGGTGGAGGGCAACCTGCGGCTTGTCCTGAGCGTAGTGCAGCGGTTTGCGCAGCGGGGGGAGAATCTGGACGACCTGTTTCAGGTGGGGTGCATCGGGCTCATCAAGGCCATCGACAACTTTGACCCCGCCCAGCCGGTGCGCTTCTCCACCTACGGCGTGCCTATGATCATTGGGGAGATCCGGCGCTTCCTGCGGGACAACAACGCCCTGCGGGTCAGCCGCACGCCTCCGCGACGCGGCCTACAACGCCATGCAGGCCGGGAGGCGCTGGAAAAGCAGCTGGGCCGGGAACCCACCGTGGATGAGATCGCCCAGCAGCGCCGGGCTCACCCGCCGGGAAGTGACGGCGGCGCTGGAATCGGTGGTGGAACCGATCAGTCTGGAAGAGCCGGTGTACACCGACGGCGGCGACGCCATGTACGTCATCGACCAAGTGCGCGACCCGGACAGCGAAGACAGTTGGATCAGCGGGTTGGAGTTCCGCAGACCGTGGCCGGGCTGACCCCGCGCGAAAAGCGCATCATGGAGCTGCGGTATCTCAGCGGCGAGACCCAGATGGAGGTGGCGCAGGAGATCGGCATCAGCCAAGCGCAGGTAAGCCGGCTGGAAAAAGGCGCACTGAGCCAGTTCCGCACCCGGGACTGAACCTAACAAAGGCGGCACAGCTTCCGTTTTGTTCGGAAAGTGTAGCCGTCTTTTATCTCAGCGGCTGTATTTGCGCCGGGTGGCCGCCCGCCGCGCAGATGCCGCTCTGCCTTATTGCAGGCCAGAACCGCCCGCACCTGCCGGAACAGCTCCGGCTGCAGCGTCCGCAGCCGCACCGCAACATCCTTGTGCACGGTGGACTTGCTGCACCCGAACGCCGCTGCCGCCGCACGCACTGTGGCGGTTGGCCGCGATATATTCGCCCAGCTGTACCGCCCTCTGTTCGGGGTCTCCCTTCATATCCAGCTCCTCCCATTGTGAACTTATGGGTAAAAATATGCACAGGCCGGGGCAGATATGTTCCGCCGGGGCTTGACTTTTTGCGCCGGACGCGCTATACTTTTGCATGGACATAAAAACAGGGGTGCCGAAAGGCTGAGATCCGCATTTTGCGGAGTACCCTTTTTACCTGACCGGACAATGCCGGCGTGGGAGTTTGCAGAACTGTCCGTTCTTTCAAACAAAACCCCGTGCGCCTGCTGGAAAGCGGGCGCATTTTGTTTTTGTGTACTATCGTTCTGAGAAGAGGAATCCCTATGACCAAAACCTATTCCAAAACCCGCATTCTGGTGGAGGGGTGCGCTGATGATCGCGCTGTCCACCGTTTTGAGCATGATCCAGATCCCGCTCATGCCCCACGGCGGTTTCCATCACCCTGTTCAGCATGGTGCCCATTCTGGTAATGAGCTACCGCCACGGCGCAAAGTGGGGCGTCATGACCGCTTTCGTCAACAGCCTGATCCAGCTTGTGCAGGGCCTTGGCAATCTGGCATACTGCCAGACCCCCTCACGGCACAGGTGGGCTGCGTGCTGCTGGACTACCTTCTGGCCTTCACGGTGCTGGGCTTTGCCTGCCTGATCGCAAAGCCCTTCCGCAGCCGCACCGTGGGTGTCGGTGTCAGCGCCTTTGTGGTGTGCCTGCTGCGCTTTTTTGTGCAGCTTTCTGTCCGGTTACATCGTCTGGAAGGACTACGACTACGCTTTCAGCTGGATGACCGAGATCGGCTTTCCCGGCATCTCCCAACATGAGCGTGGACGGTCTGTGCTGGCTGTACAGTGCCGTGTACAACGCCACCTACATGCTGCCCGAAGCCATTCTGACCACGGTCCTTGTGGTGATCCTGATCCGTGTCGCACCGCAGATCTTCGACCCGCAGAACGCAAGAGCGTAAGTTTTTTCGCAGCCATTTTTCCCCCGGGGAGGGCATTTCCCCGGCGGGAATTTTTTTGCAGAAAATCCCAAAAAAGCTGTTGACAATCCGGCAAAGCGCTGGTATAATTACTCCTGTCGTCAGGCACGGCACGAACATCTGGGGGGATTAGCTCAGCTGGGAGCCCGGTTGGTATCAAAACACACCCCCCAGTCAGATAGTCCTGCGACAATCAAATTCCCAACAAAAACTCCATCCAAGAGGTTCGCTTCTTGGATTTTATGGGGATTAGCTCAGCTGGGAGAGCGCTTGCATGGCATGCAAGAGGTCAGCGGTTCGATCCCGCTATTCTCCACCAAAAAAGCACTGTACTTCGTTTGAAGTATGGTGCTTTTCTTTTTTTGATTTCTTGGAGGTTGCACTGAAAATCAGTCAAAAGCCTGATTTTGCAGGCGCATGGACGGCAACCCCCAATTCTTGCTGTTTCGTTGTTTCTGAAAATGCTTGTTCGATGCCCGACTGTTTTTGCAGGCGGACGTATCACTCCCCCTCAATGTAAGGGTGAGATCGAAGTTAAACGAGATGTTGATCTGATAGCCACGATAAACGTCTACCCTGCGGATCAGCTGGTTGACAACCATCTTCTTCGCTTCAAAGTTGGCACTGTCGTACAGGTCAGCATAGGAAATCAGCTCATCATAGAGCCTCGACACTTTATCCATCAGCTCTGCCGTTTTCTCTCCAGTTCTTCACTGGCCGCTTCGCAAAGGTTTTCCAGCTCCGTGAGTTTCTCTTCCTGCGCTGTAATCATTTCGGCAAGGGTTTTCTCTCGGTAACACGCTTTCACCTTTGATGCAAGCTAAAACCTCGGTTTTCAGTGCCAGCAGGTCTTTTTCGGCCTTGTTCCGCTGTGTTTGCAGGTCTTGCAGATGGTTTTTGCGTTCCGTATTTTCTTTTTTCGTAGCGTTTTGTAACGATCTGCTCTTTCGGGATACCCCTCATTTGGAAAAAAAATCTGGCGGACCGCCTTTATCAATGATCTCATCCAGAATGTGGACGGTATATCCTGTCTGCCCGGTGCAGTTGGTCTGCTTGCGGAGCTTTCCGTAACAGGTATAGCGAATACGCAGCGTATCGTCTAACGAACCATCTGCCATTTTTCGCCATTTACGGCTGCTGGTCAGTTCCAGCTTTGCACCGCAGTGTCCGCAGTAAGCGTTGCCGGCAAGCAGCGACTTCCCATGGATGTTCAAAGGAAGGCGATTTTCGGCTTCCGCAGTTGAGCGCACAGAGCGTTCATTCCGAATGCGCTGTGCGTTTTCAAACTGTTCCTGCGGGACAATCTGCAAATCCGGCATCAATTCTGACCGTGCATCCCCGCAACGGAGAACGCCGGTGTAGGTCAGGTTTTGCACCATCCCCCCGAATACTGATGGGTGCCAGCATTTCCAGGACCTTGCGCGATAGCCAGAATTGTTCAGATAGGTAGCAATGTGCTGCGGGCCGTAGCCCTCATACACATACTTGTCAAAGACAATCCGCACTACGGCAGCTTCCTGTTCGTTGATGTGCAGTTCGTACAGTTCATGCTTGCGCTTGTTGATACGCCCACTCCGTACAAGGTCATAGCCATAAGGCGCATTTCCGCCCTTGAAGTGACCTTCTTCTACAAGCTGGCGCAGACTGGTGCGGGTACGGACGGAAGTCTTTTCGCTTTCGCCATCCGCCTGCCAGAAGCGGATGTAGTTCAGCAGTTTGTCAGTGTGGTTGTCGAAACGCTGCTCACCCCTCTTGGGTACTCCATACCCGGATGCCGTTCCGTACAAACCATTCCACAACAAAGGGAGTTTCATCTGCGATACGACCGATACGGTCGAACATGAACACCAGCAGAATGTCAAACTTGCCCCTCCGGGCATAGTCCTTGATGATTTGCAGCTTGTCGCGGGCGGCGGCCCGGACTTTGTGGCCCGATACGCCTTCTTCCTGTTCCTCATGGACGATGACCCAGCCCTTCGATTCAGCGAACTTATGGCAAGCCTTTCGCTGCATGGGCAGGTCTCTGCTTCATGGTTGGAGTTGAAATCCACCTGCTTATCGGTGGAAACGCGGTACAAGCAACAGACACGGTTGTTGTTTTCTGTCATTACAAATTCCTCACTTTCATAACAAAAAGTGGGGACAGACTTTATTCCGTTGTCAAAGAACGTCCGGCAATGGTTCGGCTTGTAACCGCCCGTTACCGCACTCAGTATAGCGTTTGGTTCTGCATTCGTCCATGATGTCAACCTACCTTCTTCGTATAGCTGGTGGCAAGCAGGATGTTCCCGAATGCGCTCAAACGCTTCCGGGTTGGGTTCCTTGGAAAAGACTAAAAACGACAGGATAACCGTTGATTACATGATATTGCCGGTCGGCATCACTGTCAGTCGCAGGAAGATTTCCTGCGACCTGAGAAAACACTTTGTCGATCATTGTAGTGCCCTTTCCTTTGATTTATCAGAATTTCATCGGCAGGGCATCCTTTGCGGCACTTGCCGTTGTAAGCCATGTAGATGGGAAAAAACGTATTTCTTCCATCCGGGCAGTTTGGCAGGATTGTCCATGCCACTGCGATAAATATCCATGGGGTGAACGCTGCGCAGCGCACGGATCAGCCGTTCCTCGCTGAACTCACCGTGATACAGTTCCACAAAGTGCATCATGCCCCGCAGGACAGATGCCCGGAACGAATCAGGCTTGCCCCTCCCATGCAGCCACGATCAGCCGCAGGGCCTCGCAGTAGATTTTTCTCGCCCATTTGGTTGTACAGCTTGAGAGCGGTGCCCACGCAGCTGATGCGGTAATCGCTCAACTGCAAGCCGTCGTAGCTTTGAATGCCAGCCCCACCCGATTGGTGGCTGCGAGAAATGCAACGGAGGGCGCATCCTCTCCCACGACCTTGGCACGGAGCTTGATGCCCGCCGTCAGCGGTGCGGCGTGACCGTTCTGCTCTGCGAAGAACAGGCTTCCTGCTGCATCGTCAGGCCGGTGTAGATCTTGCACAGAATCGGCGTATCCTTACCGCCGTTGCGCAGGATACGCGCTTCAATGGTATGCTGGCCGTCCGTTACATAATACCGGCCATTGCGGAAAGCTGACCTTCGGCTCGTTCGCCGTATATTCGTTAAAGTCTTTGGCAATCAGCTCAACGCGCTTGCGCTGGATGCCCCGCTGGTACAGCTCACGAGGGTAGATCAGCTTACTGCTGTGAATGACCACCATCTGGTACGGCGGTGTAATGTTAAAGGAAGCGGAGAAGTTATCCGCAGTGTTTTTTTCAGGCGCATCTCATTTCCTCCTTGATTCGCCAGATGTATTTTTCAGCTTCTTCCAGAATCTCAGCGACCTGCTGCTTACGCTTCTGGATGGTGAGCAAGGTGGGATTAAAGGTAAAGCTGTATTCGAGCCGCTGAATCATGGCATGAACAGCGGATTGCAGTTCGGTGTACATCATCATCTCCTCCACACTCCCTGCGTCCTCAAAGGATGATTTGATGGGTGTGTAGGGATAGATGGGTGGCTTTCCATCCACCACTTCAGGAGGCGCGTAAGCCGCCTGAGAGCGGATGATCGGTTTGAGTTTTTGAATGCTGCCCATCGGATTCAGGGCAAGACTGATCTTCACTGCATCATCGACCCGGCGCATATTCTCCGGGGAAAGGTGTCCGACAAACTTCAGGACACGGCTTTTATCAATGGTGAAAATCTGTTCTGCCTGAACAATGGACGGCTTCAGGCCATCTTCTTCTACCTGACAATGGGTTGCCTGTGTTACTTTCTTATCCGTCTTACTTGTCAAAGCCGCGACAATCAAAGTCGGAGAGTAGATGTTGCCGACATCATTTTGAAGAATGACTGCTGGGCGGGCACCGTTTTGTTCGGAGCCAACGCCTGCCTCCAGTTTTACAAAATAGATGTCTCCGCGTTGGAACTTCCAATTCGATTCCAAGTGCGAGCCTCCATTCTGATATGCAAAAGCCCGCTGCTTTTTTGGCAGCGGGCTTTGCTCAATTCATGGTGGTAATTGATTTTAGGGATTCTATCGCATCCCTGCGGGTGAATGAAAACCGGATTCAGCGCGGCATGACAACGTAGTCGTAGCCACTGCCGGGTCTGGCAGACCGTGCAGGTTTCCATGCATCTGTCCTTATTCGGCACAATGGCGATCTTGAACGCCTTGGTTTCAACGTAGTGCCGGAGGCAGACACCGCAGAGGGTACGGAATGGACTTGACCATCGCAGGAGTCAGCTTCATCTCATGGTAGATCTGACGCTTTTTTGATGGTAGGATTCAGTTCATCCATAGGTTTACCTCCTATGTGTGATTAAAAATGAGTGGGTAGTTATGTAAAGAACAGAAGCAACCGAAGACCAAAAAAACAGCATCCGACTGCTCCTGATAAAATATGTTTAGGTCTCTCATATTCGCCCCCTCGGCTCCCTGAGAGTGGGGAATCATCTGGCGGCGGGCTTGTACCGCCCATTGGCATCTCAGCCACCCCGTCTGCTTTCTGACCGGGCCGCGAATTACGGAAGTATCATTGTTCTGAGTACCAGATGACTGAACTGTTCAATTTTCAAGGTCCGTGAGTGTGGACATATCACCGGCGGCGGTAGCCGTCCGGGAAATTGTCCCCTCACTTACTAGCCATCGAGAAGCCTCAATCCATAGCATCAAAATTCAAAAGTTTTCAAAAATTTAGTGATTCGTTTGATTTTGATGCTAATTGTCGGCTGAGAACAGTGCAAAAACTTTAGAAATTTCAGTAACAGTGTATCCCTCATAGGCAAAAACAGCGTCAGCAGCCCAAATCCTTTGCATTCAATTTTTTCAAGTGCTGCAAGCAGATGCTCATTTTTGATTTCTCCGACCCATGCAAAACGGTTTTTTGTTTCGTGATATACGTCAGTGACCGTAATAGCCTTTTCGTACCGCTTGAAATCCAAGGAATCCTCATCATCCTCGGTCACAAAAAAATCGGCTGAGTATTATCAACATAGGCACGTTCACTATTGAGAACATCCAAATCGAACTGGTACATTGCCTGGATTGCATCTTCGGACATTCCTGCCTTCCCGGTACTGGATACGCAGTTTCTTCCACCTTTTTCCAGACGTACACGCTCTGAGCCATTATTAAATTCCATTGTTGACCTCCAAATTTTCGATAAAGCGTAAAAAATTGAAAATTTGGAGATTCTAGGGATACTTTGCGGCCAGCTCCAGCCACGAAAAAGAAGGGCAAAAAAGAAACATGAAGTGTCCTTTCCGCTGGATGCAGAGGATGAGAACACCTCACTGCTAGACAGGATGCCAACTTTTTTTGGCGCAAAAAAAAGACGCACTAAAGAAAAAGGGTACAGACACTGTTTTCCATCCGAGAATGGAAAGCGGTATAAGTATCCTCGGCCTTTAATGCATCTCAGGCTTTCGATATATTTTTTCTTCGTGACAGGTCAAAAAGCGGTTTATCCGGCTAAAAAAGGACAAAAAATAAAAGCCCTCGCAGCCAGACAACAAGGCTTTTGACTTGCCTTGTTATCATAACACGAGGGTCTTATAGAAGTCACATGACGGTCTTATGAAAGTCACATGGAACGATTTTAGAAAAATAAGGTCACACAGAAGTTGTATGAAGGTCACACGAAAGTCGCATGACGCAACTACGTTATTTTATCGTTCGAGTGAGTTGAGTAGTTTCTGGTATTCATCTTCGGGCAGCTTTTTGCTTCGCAGCCGCAAGCTCGCCCGCTGCCATCTCGTCCATGTGCTGCTTCTGGTACGAGCGAATAAGCCAATAGTAGGCTTTTTGTGTTTTCCGGCGCGGATGGTAAGGGCCAGTGCAGCATCCCGATGAAGCAGATCGTATGCGTGGAAGTCCATCAATTGCTTCAGCAGTTCATTAACTGTACTCATAAATGCGAGGTGGTATCGGTTTGCGTAGTGAACCAGCCAATGTTCGCCATTGGCAGCAGAAAGAAGTTTGCCCCTGATACAATGATGCCGCTTTTTCGAGCAATCTCACCTTATTTATAGCAGAAGTGGCTTTTGCGGCCGCAATGCACAACTCATCGAACCGCTGAAAGTCGGTCGTGATATGGAGGTCGGGGTTGAATTGGTAGCCAGACAGCGTGGAGAGAATCAGCTGCTCATCCGAGATAATGCTGAATGCTTGCCGCAGCCGGTAAACGAGCTGTTTGACCTTTTTTCCGGGTTCGTCCTTATCCTCCAGTTCTTCTGGCCAGATTTCCTGTACGATTTCCAACGATGAAAGGGCTTTCTTATTGGAAAGCAGCATAAAGGTCAGCAGACGGCTGATTTTTTAGGGAGATTTCAGGTCGGACTCCGGCAGGACACCGTGGGAAGTGTGGATTTTCAATTCTCCCGAACAAGCTGATGAAGACATCATGGCTGCTCTTGATATTTTCTGGCGAGATTGCCATGCTCAGACTGTCAGCCATTCGCTTATCGTTGTATGCCGCCAGTAACACATAGGCCAGAAGTTTAAGCATACTGGTCTGATGGGTGTACCGCTGAGGGTTGCGCACGGCAATCAGGGCGATTTGCCGAGGCTCCAAAGGAATTGCAAGGACAGACTTGATTCCCAGACGCTCATAGAGTTGGTACTCATCTGGATAGAGGCCTTTAACTTCTTCGGCATCGGGTACAACCATGGGAGTTCCTCTGCGCACTGCCTTTACCCAGCGGTCGAGAAATTCAGACGATTCAAACTCATTTTGTAAGGATAGTGGTTTTATCTTCTTGGCATTCATTGTGCCACCAGAGCGGCTTCCACAGCCCCAAATCCAGATCAACCTAAATTAGACCGCACCAGTCGGCATCATAGAATTTACAGGCCGCTTCCATGACGCAAAGTGCCACCTCCTTTTTGGCGGCAGGTGGCGATAATACAGCTGCGTTTCCAGATTGTTCATTGTGTTTTCAAAATCAAGAGCGCACTGGATATTCTCGGAATCAGGACTTTCGCACACCTGATCAAGTTGCCGCATAACAACACCTCCTGAATAAAAAGCAGCATCCGGGCATTCTTCATTCGATACGGTGAATCCCGGATGCTGTCTATGTAAAAGCTATCTCTCCACCGCATAAGCTGAAGAATGCCCCATCATTTTTGCTTTTAAAAACAAAAACCGCCTGTGAGTTGAAATCTTCACAGACGGTTCTAACATGGTAGAGGGATAAAATTATCCCATTCAAAAAAGCAACCAGCTGCCATGACCTCGTATATGAGATTTTAGACTCATTTGGCTTTGTTGCCCTATCTTTCGGTAGGTTTACCAAGTATTAAGTTCTTTGATAATTTACTTTTTTACGATTGTTTTTATAAAAGCCGTAAGTGCATTGATCTGCTCGGCATCGAACTGTTTTAGCTGGTCAACAAGTGCATTCATTCCATTGGAGGTTTCCTCGCCGAAATTAAAAAATTCTTGTGGAGTAATGTTGAAATATTCGCAGATGTAAAAGAAATTTGCCATCGTCGGAAAGGCAGTACCACTTTCGATTGCACGAATATAGCCGGGATTCTGCCCGATTGAGAGGCTCATGTCTCTTGCAGACACACCCTTCTGTGGGCGCAGCTCAGTAAGCCTCTTAGAAAACTGTTCTTCGTACATGGCCACCACCATCCTTCTCAACTCTATTGTAGTCGAGAGCATAGCCGAAACCGAACGATTAAATCTATTATTTTTTTAATTGATATAATCAACTACCTGTGATAGACTAAAAGAAAATGGAAAAAATAAAACCATGAATTTTTACATTCATGGTTTATGTTCTGTCGCAGAGTAGCTTTACTCGGCGACAGGATGATTTTTTTTTCAACTAAATTTTACCGCCAATCATTCATACGGTCAAGAGAAAGAGGCTCAAAACCTGAGAAGATGCAGAAAAAAATGTTAGAGACAATCGACGATTTTGCCAAAAATAATAAAATTTAATTGTATACCCGTCCAATAAGCCGTCGACAAAAGAGAAAGGAAGATTTCGATGTCAAGGAAAAGGATTGAACATCTACAAAAAAGAAAGGATGGCCGGTGGGAAGCACGCTACATAAAGTCGCGAACCGCTCAAGGTAAAACCTTTATATGGCTATTTGTATGCATCATCGTATCACGAAGCACGTAACCGTTTGCAGGATGATTCGACTTCAAGGCAACGCCCCCCTAATTCTAAAGAGATGAGTAAAGGTTCAGTCCCTTTGAGTTCTTCTCTTATAGAGTGGCTTTGATACCTTTTCAACAAGCTTTAAAGAGTCAACCTATATCCGTTATCGCACCCTAATAAGGTGTTATCTGATGCCGTATTTCCAGACAGCAAAATAAATCGAGAGCATTACGAAGGAACATGTGCTGGATTTTTTGTAAAGAGATTGAAAACACATGGTAAAAGGGATGGAACAGCTCTTTCGACTAAAACGGTTTCTGACATTCTTTCTGTTCTTCGCCGTATCTTGCATTACGCAAAGGCTCAGAACATACCAGTAGACTCTGCGATTTTTGACATACGGATAAAAACAAACACCGAAACCCTTGCCCGTTTTGAGCTTGTCCGAACAGTTGACGCTTCAGAAATATCTAATAGGCCACCCCGATTGTCTGAATCTCGGCATCCTCTTATGTTCTGTTCACTGGTATCCGAATCGGAGAAGCTGTGTTGACATGGGACAAGATTTCTTTTGAGAGAAATCTTTGTATTTGCCAAACGATGCAGCGCATTCAGACTCGAATACCTGAATCTCAAAACACATATACTCATTTCATCCCCCAAAAGCAGCTCTGCAAATCGGACGATTCCGGTTTCGCATATGTTGTTTGAATATCCTGAATATGTACCTGTTAGGCAAGACCGGTTACTTCTGAGTGGCTCGTCATCTAGGCTGATTGAACCACGCTAGCGTTCAGCGCCGGTTTCATAAGATTCTCATGGCATGTGGTCTAGAAAAATCGAAATTTTCATGTTCTCGGCACACATTCGCTACCCGTTGTGTGGAAAGCGAGAATCGACATCAAAAACTCTGAGTGAGATTTTGGGGCATTCATCTGTTACCATCACAATGAACCGGTATGTTCATCCTTCGTTGGAGTTGAAGAGAGAAACAATGGAACAGTTGGCCGATTTCATCTCCGTCAAATAAGCCGTCGTTTCGAAATATCAAACGATTCAAGGTAATTTTTGTTGTCGGTATCGCAGAGTAAGCAAGCTACTTTACAGCAAGATGGTACAATTATGCTCAATGCAAAAAAAGTGAGGTTGACAACATGATTGTTCGGGTAGGTTTTTTAGATAAGGACGAAAACTATATTGCACGGCTTGCAAATTATTATAGTGCACACGCTAATGAGACCGTGCAGTTTGAAATCTATCTTTTTCACGAAGGAAGAGGCTTTGCGGAAGCAATTGTCGAGAGGTGGGCGGATGGATCTTCTGGTTGCGGAGGAAGATCTCCTGCCAGAGCCGGAAGAGTACAGCCGTAATATGGAGCTTGCTTTCTGGAGCACGGAGAAACACGAGCAGAAACGAAACGGATATCCGGTGGTTTCCGTTACCAGAAGGCCAGCGAGATCTTCCGGGAATTTCAGAGCATGGCGGCAAAACGCGGCCATGGAGCATCGGAGCTTTGAGATGCAGGCGAAATGGACAGGTCGTCTTGTTTATCAATGGAGCAGGTGGTGCAGGCAGCGGCACAAAGCGGGCAGCGGGCCGTGGGCGGCAATGGCGGCACAGGGGAAAAATACGGTCTGCTTCACACTGAAACAGAATGCGCAACGATTCCTTTGATATATGCGGAAGCTCTATGACGGATGATGTATGAGATTAGCATGTGGCGTCAGCTGGCGGCAAAGACCAAGCGACAGTTGCAGATGAAATTGCAGAGTATGCTGAAGCAGGACAACGAAACTGAGGTGTATTCTTTTCGCACTGTTCGACCTTCCTGTCAGTGCGATGAATTTTGATGCGGAAAGTGTAGAGAACCTGATACAAGCAATCAAGGGTATCTGCGAACGATGTGTCATCAGTGGACGGCACGCTCTCCCCGATGCTGCTCAAACTGATTCGTCTTGCGGATTGGACAGTCATCGTCAGTGACAGCACAGCAGAAGGAAACGAAAAGAGTAGTAAACTGCTGGATTCGCTGGAAGCCATCGACAGCATGGACGAAAAATTGATCGTCGGTAAGATGGGCGTAATCTTTAATAGGTTCGGCTCTACGGGCCAAAAACTGGCACTGCCAAAGTATGCAAGTGAACTGGGGACGATTCCACGCCATCAGAATGCGGATAAAGCGCATCATCCGGGAATTGCGATGAGCAGTGTCTACTCCCGGATGATTTGACGACGGTAAGGGAGGAACAGATGACAACAGAGGAACTGAAAGACCTTCGCACCAGAGTCTTGGAAGCCATCAACCGGGGAGTTACAGCCCACGCGGATGACCGATGAAGAGTTGCTGAAAGCAATCACCTCTTTTTGCGGATCGGAGAAAGCAGAGGAGATTATCTGCTTCCCAATTCAGAAGATGGATACGGTCAACAGCATTTATAAAAATGTATCGCGGCCTTGGCGGTCTGTTGGATTCCATCCTTGCGGATGAAGATATCACGGAGGTCATGATAAACGGCCCAGACAATATTTTTTGTGGAGCGCAAGGGTCGTTTGACCCGGTGGATAAGCATTTCAAGGATGAACAGGAACTTCGCCGTGATAGATCTGATCGTTGGTAAGGGCACATCGTGAGGTCTCGGAAGCAAATCCTATCGTGGATACCCGTCTGGAAGATGGCAGTCGTGTGAATGTAGTGCTTTCGCCGATTGCACTGAGCGGTGTTTACTGTTACCATCCGAAAGTTTTCCAAGCAGCCTATGACCATGGAAAAGCTGCTGGAATACGGCCCATCACCCCCGGAGGTTGCACAGTTCCTTCAAAAATTGGTAAAAGCACGATATAACATTTTTATTGCAGGCGGTAACAGGCAGCGGAAAACGACATTCCTGAATGCCTTTCCAGCTACATCCCCTCATGATGAGCGTATCATTACCATTGAGGATTCTGCAGAGCTACAAATTACGCAGATCCCCAATATCGTGCGCCTTTGAGACACGCAATGCAACGGCATCTTCGGGAGAAAGCAAAAAAAAATCGACATCCAGAGCCTGATCCGTTCCAGCTCTGCGTATGCGTCCGGACCGCATCATTGTGGGCGAGGTTCGCGGCGCAGAGGCACTGGATATGCTTCAGGCCATGAACACCGGACACGATGGAAGCCTTTCCACCGGTCATGCGAACTCAGCGGAGGATATGCTGAGCCGTCTGGAAAACGATGGTGCTGCAGGGCGAGGCGGCCCTTCCGCTGAAAGCTATCCGGCAGCAGATATCCAGTGCGGTGGATATCATGATCCATCTGTCCCGCCTGCGCGACCACAGCCGCAAAAACGATGATGGTCAGTGAGATCCTCCCGCATCTGACGAGAACGGTGATATCAGACTGAATCCGCTGTTTGAGTTCCGGGGACGAAAACTCTACGCTGCAGCATGTTTCGGGAGCGTTGGTGCGGACAGAAAATCCCATGATACAGACGGACAAATGGACACGTGCTGGCTTCCTGCTGGAAGACATCCCGACAGCAAAGTAAAAGTGATTGGGAACAGAGAGGAAATGATCGGATGAAAAAAGAACAGAATGCGGAAAAGACAAAAAGTCAGAAAGCTCGCCAGAACGAAAAAAAAAGTCTCCCAGTGGACGACGAATCGAATCCACTCAACGAAAAGGTTCTGGCTTACCACAACTATGAGATGACAAAGAGCGAATCGGTGCTGTATTTCGTGGCGGCATTTCTGGTTGGCGGTGTGGTGAGTCAGTTTTTCATGGCGGTCTGTTTCAGGAGGACGGTTTGCCGACACTGCTGACGTATATCAGCAATTGGCGGCCTTTGTAATAGTGGGATTGCTCGTTGGCAAGGTATTCCTTCCTGCGCAGCCGCCAGCTGGCAGAAAAAACGCCGGGATACGCTGCGGCGGCAGTTCCGCGATATGTTGGAATCGTTGACCGCTTTTTGGCGGCTAACAGCACTGTGCGCGATGCGTTCAGCTCGGCGTATACGGATATGTGTATGCAGTATTCTGATGATGCGTTGATCTCCAAAGAGCTGGATCAGTTCCGCCGTGCAGAGCAGATCAATGTGACACTGAATGTCATGATGGATGATTTTGCTAAACGCAGCGGCGTGGAGGAGATACAGGATTTTAATAATGTATTTCAGGTCTGCTACGGCCCCGGCGGTAACATGAGCCGCGTCATCAACCAGACCCACGATATCATCTGCGAGCGGATGGAAGTGGAGGATGAAATCCAGGCGAAGATCCATGCAAATGAAATGGAGCTGAATATCATTATGCTGGCTCCGGTGCTCATTGTTGCGCTGATGCGTAGTGCCAACGAGACATTTGCACAGAATCTGGCTTCTCCGGTAGGCGTTGCAGCTGTGACAGGTGCATTGGTACTGTTTGCCATCGCCTACATCTGGGGACAGAAAAAATCATTGCGGTGAGGTAAAGAGGAATGCTGATTGTAAAAATGATTTGTCTGGCGATAGGCACGGTCTTGGCAGTTCTTTTTTATCCTGCTGACGATGCGCGGCAAAAAAAAGAGGACTGGCGCATTGAGGGTGTGCCGGAAAAAAAAGAATTCAGCGATAAAGAACTGTGGGCAGCTGGGTTTGCCATGCAGCAGATGCCGATGTTTTCGATGGATTCGGCAGTGGGCAAAAGATGATATCGGCCTCGGCTATCCTGCATCCTGAAAACGGTGGGCGCTTTGTGGAATACTGGGCGCGGCTGTACTGGGCACGAACCTTATCAATGTCCCTGCTGGTGCTGGCTTTGGCATTCTGCGCCGCTGTATTCATGGATGGCTACATGCTGTTTGCTGTGCTGGTGGCAGGTGTTGCCATGGTGGCAGTTATTTATTCCAACGGCGCAAAATGAGATGAGCAATCAGCTCCAGAAGCGCAGCACGGAATGCATGATGGAGTTTTCCAATGTGGTATCCAAGCTAACTCTGCTGATGAACTGCGGTATGATTCTGAAAGAGGCGTGGTATATCGTTGCAAAAAAGCAAGCAGGGCATCATTTATGAGTTGATGCAGGAAGCCTGCCGTGAAATGGACAACGGTATGGCCAGCGCAGAAAGCAATCTACAACTTTGGTGTCCGCACTGGTTCGCCGGAAGTGCGCAAGTTTGCAAGCATCATTATCCAGAACATCGAAAGGGTGGGTCAGACGTGACCGCTGTGATGCGCCAGCAGGCCGATGAGCTGATGTCCCAGCGGCGGCAGATGTTGCTGCGCAAGGGCGATGATGCCGCTGCACAGCTGCTGGCCCCCACACGACTATCGTTCTGATTGGTGTAATTCTCATCATCATGGTGGCAGCCATGTCCGGCATGGATATGGCGATTTAAAAGTGGATATAGGCAGACCGTCTGCTTATATAAATAAATTCTCAGGGAGGAATATTTTTATGAATAAGTTTATAAACAAGATCTACATCAAGGCATTGGTCGGCGCTAACATGGCAAAGAACGAGCTGCAGAAAATGCGTGAAGAGGACGAGGGCCTCGACATCATCATCACCATTATCCTGGTGGCTGTTGGTCTGGTCTTGGTTGGCATTTTGGTGAACTATGCAAAGAAAATCGTCAGCACTGCAGACTCTCAGGTAAATCAGATTGGCAACACGGTTGAGGTTTGAATTCGACTGTTAAATAAAGTAAATAGTTGAATATAAATCAAGCGAATCTTGCCTTTTTGGGGAAGATTCGTTTCCCCATGGGCCGTGCTTTTATTATGGGTGCGACCTATGGGAAACGAAACAAATAAACAATATATATGAGGAATCACAAATGGAATGGATCGTTGCGGATGCGGAGCAGTATTGACCCTTGCGGCAGTCTGCATCGCAAAGAAAGAAAACAGGACTAGAACCATCTGACCGAAAAAGTGGCTGGCGGCGCTTCTGCTAGCTGGTGTGGGCGGTTTTGCGAGCGGCTTTTTGTTGATATTGCGTGTGGGCACATACCTGCCCAATCTGCTGCGGTTGTTGCTGCTGGGGGCGTTCCTTGCGGCGGCGGCTTATACGGATGCCCTGAGCCGCCGGATACCGAATCAGGTCGTGCTTGGTACGGCGGCGGTGTTTGCAGGATGTACGCTCCTGGATTTCCTGTTCAGCGGGATGGATGCGGTTGCTATGATGGTAAACGGACTTGTTTCGGCAGGTGTGTTTTTTTGGTGTTCTTTCTGGTCAGAATGGCTTCGCACGGCGGTGTCGGATACGGCGATATAAAAAGATGATCACCGCAGCAGCCCTTATCTTTTGGCGTTTACGGGACTTTCAGCTTTCTTGCTGACATCACACGTTGCGGCGGCGGCACTGGTGGCAATCGTGCTGTTGATTTGCAAAAAAAAGCATCCCGTAAGGGTGATGGATTGCCGTTCGGGCCGTTCTTTTATCTGGGGTATCTGGCAACGCTTCTGATGGGAACATTTTTGAGCAATAGGAGGAATTAAAGATGATGAAAAAACGCGGCTGGTTGCATTGGTGGCGCTTGTGGCAGTCTGTATTGCAGGCTGGACGGTTTTGGGCATGAATGCAGTGAGCGAGGTCAAAAACACAGAAAGATACTGTGGCGGCAGCGGAATATTACCGCGGCAAAGCTGTTCCAGCTTTCGCTTCAGAATTACATGAGTGCAATCGGTAACAAGCCCACAGAAGCACTGTATGATGCCTACATCGCCACCTGTAAGCGAATATTATGAGGACTGTGCCACGGCGAATGTCCGCAGCATCGAAGAAGATGCCTATGCGGCGGCTGTGGCAGAGTATCCGGCTCCGGCAGACTACTGGGAGGCTTATGTGCAGCTCTATTATGAGGACGGCGATTACGACTCGGTGGTAAGGACGCTGAAACAGGCAGATGCGGCAAAGATACCGTTCAATGATGCAATGATGCAGTACTGGAATGAGGCTTACTACGCCTGCAATGTGTCCAATTCCCGAGCTATCTTTCGGTGCAACTGGCTGGAATGGATGGTGTGTACCTTGGATGGGATGGAGAAAAAAATGTCCTTTTCAGCAGCGCAGACGGCGAACTGCTGGACCGGGATTATGTCTTTGTCGGTCTGGTGGGACAGAGCACTGTGGTACTGTGTTCGGATGAAAAAGGCGAAAGCTTTTGCCTTTCAGCTTAGCCAGAATCTGATGGTTGGCCGCTTTATGGCAGAAATCGAAGAAGGCAACGGATACGGCGATGGACTGTTTCCGGTGAAGCCTGAAGGGCCGCTCTGACTGGAGTTATATCGATATCAACGGCACGGAATACCTGAATGGTTATCAGATGGCAGGTATGTTCCAGAACGGAAAGGCACCTGTCCGGACACAGAACGGTGAGTGGATCTTTGTGGATCAGAGCGGTGCAAGCAGGGTAGCAGCTATGAAGAAATCCAGCTGTCGGAGAATGGTTCGTGGCTGGTCGGCGGTGTGTTCCTCGCAAAAGAAAACGGCGTATGGAATTTCTACCGGAAAGCGGCGAGAAGCAGGGAGCACTGGATGCGGATGCGGTCGATCTGAACCGAGGCAGCGGTCTTGCCTTTGCAAGAACGGCAAATGGGGTTTTGCGACATATGACGGAAACGTAGCCATCGAGCCGGAATATGATAAGGCAAAGAGCTTTTCCGGCGGCGTTGCAGCGGTGTACCGATGGCAAATGGGGCTTCATCAATGGAAATGGTACGCTGGTGATCGATCATCTTCTGGCAGATGCGTCGTATTTTGATGCAAACGGAGTCTGCCCGGCCAGAGTGCTGGACAGCGATGTTCAGCAGATGCTGAGCTGGCGCGTAGAACGCAGCTGAGCCGCAGGAGGTATACCATGAAAAAGTGGTGGAAAGAAAGCGCCCTCCGACAGCTGGAGAACGGCATGGAAGCAATCGAGGGCCTGCTGGTGATCACCCTGATGCTGTTTTTGTGCTGTTCTATATCTGGGCGTTTGGTTTTTGATGTACCAGAACTGGGCTGTGCAATATGTCGCAACTGGATACAGCATCCCGTATTGCGCAGACGTATGGTACTCGAGTTCGGACCCGATTACTGGTTATATCAGTCATGACGAGAGTCAGCCTCAGTCCATACAGATATAAAGATGACGAAGAAGAGAAAATTCAGGATGTCAATGCGAATCGGGCTGAAAAATATGCGCGGTATAGTCTGAAAAAAAGCAGGATTTGCAAAAGAAAAAGGACTGGATATAGAAGTAACGACTGTGAAGGACGCACTTGCAGCAAGCCACGTGGAGGCCAAAGTAACTGCACAGTATGAAACCCGTTTGGTTTGCAATGAAGTATTGTGGGCAGAGTCCTTATCGGGGAATTTACGGCTACGGGCCGGGCGGTCTGTCTGGATATACAGCATTATATCTATACGAATAAGAGCCTGGATGCAATGGAAGATGCGATTGGTGCGGGAGTCGTTCGAGCGTAATAAAAACGGCGGAAAAGTCATTTCCATTATACGTTCTGATTCAAGGCGCTGAAAAAATAATAAAGGGCGAAACATAAGATAAGTAACTACGTGTGAGGGGAAAAATATGTTTGAACTGAAAAAGCACGTGAAAGAGCGGCTGATAAAAAGAACAGAGGGTATTATTTCGCTTCTGCTGATAGTATTGCTTGTTCCGTTTTATTCAGTAGCTGCTATTCTGGAAGAAGTGGGGCGGTATCAGAGCGCTTTGCGAGGGCTGGATTCGGCGATCAGTTCCAGTGAGATGTCGGTGCTTGCACAGTACGATCAGTTTTTGATGGACCGCTTTGCATTGTTGGCAATCGATCAGAATAAAAACATTGATCAGCAGTTTTTGTCTTACTTGAAAAAGCAGGATACACAGGATACGCGTTCGTTTCTCTTTCAAATGCGCAGACCAAGGCCACGGGCGTATACCCATTGGCAGATATCGAGGTATTGTACCAGCAGATCAATGAATTTTTCAACGTATACCGTTCCTACAAAGCTTATTCTGGAAGGTGTGAATTTTGACAATATTGTTTCTCAGCTTGAAGGCTACAGCACAACGGTGAGCAATGTTATCAAACAGCTGAATTCTGTAGGTTCGAGCCTGCAGGGCGGGTTGGATTCGTACAATGCCCAGAAGGAGGCCAGCGAGCAGCTTGATGCAGTGACCAAGACAACGGGCGAATATGCTGAGTCGTATAACAGGTTCAAAAATGCGATGGACAGCTTGATCGAGCATAAAAAAAACAGAGCGGCCTGAAAATGAGAAAAAGCGGCGCAGTGGGACGAACAGCTGAAAAAAACCTGCTTCAGGAAGCCAATACAGCCAAGGATGATTATCAAAATCAAATCGACAAGGAACGGGATGGAATATCCAGCCTGGCTAAAAATTCGATACGGCAGCAAGTAAGGAACGCAGTGCGTATGATACTCTTGTGGATGGAGTGACAACTGCCGTATCGACCAAGCAGGCAAGCGAAAAAAGGATGTTCTGAATAAAAACATTCAGGATAATAAAGGTGTGATAAAGGAAATCGACCGCCAGCTCGCTGCATTGGGTGACGATCCACAAAGGAGAAAATCGGGAAGAAAAAAGACAGTTAAAGCTTTGAGGGACCAGGGTACAGGAGCGAATAAAATGAGGACACGGACAGCATAAATAAGATTGCAAATGAAACGACCAGCATGAAGGAAATTACAGATGAGCTGAAAACGGGTGATAACGCAAAGGATGTTCTGGAGGACTATAATTCAGAGGCATGCGTGGATTCGTTGAAGGGCCTGAACGAAATGGAATTTCTGAAGGGGATGGACCTGGAAACCATGAATGTGACAGTCTGGAAAATCTGGCCGGAAAGCTTCATCCGGTGGACTTGAGCAAGTTTTCAGACACGAGCAGCTACAAGGAACTCTGGAATAATGTGCGCCAGTCTGTGGGACAGGAGAGCATACAGGGCGTTCCGATGGATTTTTATCGATGGCATTTTTGCTCTATTAAGTATTGACACACTCTACGACGAAGATCTGAACAGCAAAATAGATTTGAACTATTATGGAAAGCTTCCGAGTCAGAGGATTCGCTCTGCGCAAGAATACTCACTGGATTCGCCATTTGAAAAAGAAGACCAGAAAACAGCACAGGATAATCTGAATAAAATCGGACTGCCGATTTCGGAGGCGGACTCTGTAGAGCTGGATGGCGGCATCAACGTTGGCGGGCAGGCTGATGATGATGGAGAAGCAACGGGAAATCTGTTCAAAAAAATGATTCAAATGGTCAACCGGCTGAAAAAAAGAAAATGGAGGGATACAAAGCTGTTGTAGACAGCATGAGCAACCTTGCAAAAGGAAACAGCTGGGATAAGGTCCTTCTGATGGGATATCTGACTTATAGCGTTTCAAATCGTACAAACTACGATTCGGGTGTCGTTGTCTGGTGCATCGTTTAGCGGAAGCGGAGGCTTGGCTCCCAAATATGAGGCGCAAAATGTCCGGGTGAATTTCTGGTAAAAGAAGAAAACAAATACTCATTCTGCGGGGCAGAGATGGAATATCTGATGACCGGGAAAGATGAGTGAATATGAAAATCAGGCAAAGTGTTTTTGGTAAATTGGTCGCTCTTCAGAGTGTGATGAGCATCTGGGCAGTTGCAAATGATCCGTTTGTTGACGGCATGAAGATAGGCTGGTCAACGGCTGCCGCTGCAGTGCCTTATGCCGGACCCGCACTGAGTTTTGCGATGAAAATACTGACACCGGTCCTGTTCGCAATGGCAAATGGTACAGTGGATACACTTCTCCTGGTGAATGGAAACAAAGTCCAACTTTTTAAGACCGCAAAAAGCGAGTACATGTTAATCCCACTGGATTTGCCAGTGCTCTGGAGACGCTGATGAATTCCAAAATGTTTGACTCGAAAGATCAGGCAACATTTAAAAGTGTTAATGAAAAAAGATGCAGGCACGCAGGATACATACAGCACATTCAAGACGCAAAAAGTTGATGAGAACGGCTTGATCATTCCGTCGATACGGGCACATCGTCAGGTGCTGACACATCGACCAGCATGGCGAATAAAAATACGGACGTATCTAAAAATCGGAAACGAAGAAGCCATTTGATGCAAGCAACTACGGAAAAAAGCCTGAATGAATTCAACTATACAGAGTTCATGTTTATTATGCTGATGGTATTTTTATACCGGAAAGTACAGATCAGCTTTTGAACCGCTTTGTGGACATTATCCAGATGGAGGAAACAAATCGAGCACTTACGACGAATAATACCCAGTATTCCCTGAAGGAGCAGCTGACGGGTACTAGAAAAAAGTTCGACGTGGATAAAGCGTATACTGCGGTTCGTGCGGAAGTGAATGGAAAATTTGTAAATGTATTGCCGGTTCCGACTTTATCAAAGGAGTCTGTATGGACTGCACATCGGATAATCTATCGAGGGTATTAAAATGAAAAAAGATATTTTCTGGATTTAAGGATGAGCAGGATGGTGCGATTGCAATCGAAGCATGTATCTCACTTACATTATTTCTCATTGTAATGATTGCGCTGTACAGGTGATACAGGTGTTTACGGTTCAAAGCATGATCAGCCATGCTATGCAGGAAGCCTGTCAGAGCATGGCGCTGGAAAATTATAATCAGTCAATGTTCAAAAACTGGAACGCTGCAGCAAATTCCCAGCAAAGTGTTTGATTGATTTCAGGTGGACATCGAGAAAACTTCAGTACATCGGCAGATTTTTTCATGGAAAGAAACTGCTGCTTCCATCGTCCTCGACTTCAGGAGAAGCACAGACAGCTTTGTATGACAGTAATGCAAAAACAGAGGTTCGCAGCTTATCTGGGGGGGAGGAGAAAAAAGCGGATGAGCTTCTGAAAAATTATGGCGTGGTGGGAGGTCTGATGGAATTTCCTTTGCTGGCACAGAAAAATCTGGCACCGACATGACCATACAGGTTTCCCAAGGTTCGTTTGCTCTTTTACATCGAGATGTTCCACTTCGGAGAATTTGAAAGTACACAAACAGTTTGCTGCAGCCTCTAGAAATAAAACAGCGGAAAAGGATGTCGCACTATGGAGGAATATACTGTTATCACACAGGGCAATGCAATCTATCTTGAGGGAAAGCTTGAGATGAAGAGCAGCTGGATGAGGTAGACCGTGGGATGCTGGTCTCGAACCAGATCGCCGGTTTTCTGCCGCTCAGTGTGCAATGGGTCAATGGAAACTGCCGTCTGCTGTACAACATTACGGGTTCTGACACCCTCTGGAGCAGGCTGCAAGGATCCTGGAAAACGAGACCCGGCTGACCAACTTTTTCCTGTCGCTGTGCAAGGTGGAAAAAAGAATGCGATGAATATCTGCTGAATCCGCGCAAGATCGATCTGGAACCGGGAGTTGTCTATCTGGGTGCGGACGGAAAGGCATTTGTGCTGTACCGTCCGGTCGAGGCAGCAGGACAGAAGTATGACCCGATGGAGCTGACGCATTTCGTGTTTCGCCTCATTGGTCAGCAGATGCCTCGGGACAGCAGGATACTCAATGTTCTTTCCCGTCAGCTGCTGTATGGCGGAAGCTTTTCCTTTGCGGAACTTGAGCCGAAACTGAAAGAAAACCGGTCATGGAAAAGATCCCGGAGCCGGTGCAGGAGGAGACCCCGCGATACGAGGAAAGACATCCGATCCAGGCGAAGCCGTATGTCCCGCCGAAGCCCGTGATGGAACCGCCGAAACCGGAGATCCCCAAGCAGGAAACCGGTAGTCCCGGAACCGGCACAGGACAATCCTTTTTTGCACAGAGCGGCAATCCTTTCGCAGAAGTCCAGCCCAAAAATGAAAAGCCGCAGAAGGAAAATAAAAAAAGCAGAGAAGAAACCGGAGAAAGAGCGGCGGCCTGTTTGGCCTTTTTGGAGGAAAGAAGGACAAGAAGAAAGCAGGCAGTGAAGAACAGGAAAACCCCCTTCCAGCAGAAAGAAGAACCCCCGCAGGCAGCACAAAAGGCCGAGATGCCGCGCGCAGCGCCCGGCCCCGGTCTCTGCGCCCATGCAGGCTCCGGCTGCCCTGAAAGTAGAAGCAGGCCGGACGGTGCTGCTGTCTGGCAGCGAGAACGGCGGGACCACCAAAACGATGGTCATGGGGGAGCGGCACGACAGGCGCCGGAGAGCTGTACCTTTGTCCAGAAGATACGAATCAGTACATCCATGTGACCCATACGAATTTCCATATCGGACGCGGAAAATATCGTGGATTATACAGTGTCAGACAAGAAACCACTATCTGGGAAATGACCATGCCTATATTTTGCTGGATGGCGGAAATTATTATATCGTTGATAATAATACGCAGAATCACACATATCTGAATGAGCGGCGGCTGAGCCTTCCAAGCCGACACTGTTCCATGCAGGCGACACAACCGGATGGCAGATGGGTGTTCAACGATAATGGGTTCCCTTGACATGGCATTGCAGTTGGTACATATAACGGATGGGAAGTCCGCCATCGAATCACATAGACAGGTGCGAGGATACGGAGAGACGGTCGCTCGATGAGTGGGTGGCCCTTAACCGGAGAACTTGACAGGTGCGGTGCGCCGCTTGAAGACTGGCTTGAACAGCAGCTCCCTCAGATCATGGATCGGAACTGACGGAGACGACGGTGTTTCTCTCGTGGCATCAGATGCTGGAAAATCTGCATAACACACTTTGTGAATATGCCGCCCGAAAGATCAGCGATGCAGTTCGAACAACGGTATCTGCCCTGCTCAAACTTCGGACAGGTTTCATTGCGCAGGTCGGCATTAACGCAATTTATCTGGATGACGGAACCGGAACGGAGCAGCTGACGAAAGACCAGACGCTTGCGATGAGAGAGGTGGAGGCCGGGAGGCTTTCGCCAGAGGCAATGCAGACAGACCAGCGGAAGAATATTCTGCTACAGTGCCTTGATATGGAAAAAAATGGAACCTGTGTTCCAGAGCAGACCACGCCCACAGAGGGGCGCTGTAGTGTTGTGCAGTGATGGATTCTGTCACTATTTGGAGGAGAAACAGATACGTCGTCTTCTTACAGAAACAGAAACGAGAGAACAGTTGTGGGCAGCAGATGCAGAAAACTGTGGAGTACTGCCGTGCTCATGGTGAAACGGACAATATCACGGCGCTGGTGCTGAAGTGGGACGGTCAGGAACAGAAACGCCCGATTCTGCAGAATGGATTGAGGTGTGGGCGAGGCTTTCAGGAGAAGCGGCACCGGAGGAATATGACCGGGAACTAGAGGAATCTTGTGAGCGAAACAATTACGCTTGGGTTTACGAACCCAGATTATGAAAATATTCATGTGCTGAATCGGCTGGGTGGCACAGGAGATGTTTTGCCGCTCATAAAAAGGGCATGGATATTGATGTGGTAATCAAGCGTACACAAGTGCAGTATCATGACCGAATCAAGCAGGAAAATGAGTCTATAATTCTAAAAAAGTCTAAAGCATCAGTATTTGCCAAGAATCTATGATGTGCTTTTTATGGGCAGGACGGTTGTATCTATACTGTAATGGATTACATCAAGGGTGAAAATCTGGAGCAGTATGTACTGAAAAAATGGTCCGGTGACCCCAAAAGAGTGCTATCGCTGGCGTGTCAACTCTGCGAGGCAGTCCAGTATCTACATCAGGAAAATAGCGAAAAACCGGCTATCATTCATTGTGATATTAAGCCGGGAAATGTAATGATTACCCGCAGCGGAGATATCTGCCTGATCGATTTCAATACATCACTGATTTTTCGGCGGGATAAGAAGGCGGTCGCAGTGACAGATGGCTATGCTGCGCCAGAACAGTACAGCCCTGTGCAAAGCACCCCCAACGCAGCGATGCCGCCGCAGAGAAAGGCATCAAAGATGCGACTGTACCAATGGATGCAACGATGCCGATGGAGACCGCGCTTCAAAATGAGGCAACAGTACTGATGGACGAGCAGTGGAATCCGTTGCAGCCCACAGAAAAAATGCCCGGCGGACAGGAAAGTAGCTTTGCGAGGGGCGGATGCAGAGGGCGAATACGGTGCCATTTCGATGGCGACTGATATTTATGCCATCGGCGCAACGTTATATTTTGCTGTGACAGGGCGTGCTCCGAAAAAATCACTGGATAAAGTAACGCCGCTGGAACAGTATAAGCCTCAAGATAAGCCGCTCGATGCAGATCATTATCACCCGGGCGATGCAGAAACAGCAGGAAAAGCGGTTTCAACAGGCTGCGGAGATGCTGCGTGCGCTGAAGAACATTGACAAAATGGACCGGAACTACAAGGACTATCAGGTGCGTAAGCGGGTCATTGCGCTGGCACTTGCAGTCTGTTTTTCAGCAAGCGCATACAGCTGTTATTATGGCGTGACGCAAATGAGAAGTGAGCGGGAAAATCTCTATCTGCTGGACCTCGCACAGGCGGAACAGGCTGAGAAAAACAGCGGACTATGGGACAGCGCAGACCCTTCTGCAGGGAGCTATCCAACGGCAGCCGGGACGGGCAGATGCCTATCTACAGATGGCTGTGTTGATGTACCGCACCGGAGATTATCAGGGCGCTGTCAATCAGCTGGAAAGCGCAGTTTCTTCCGGAAATCTGAAGGAAAATGACATGGATGCTGTCACACGGGAAAAGCTCCACTTCATCAAGGGAAACTGCTATATCGAATTGCAGGATTATGATAAGGCCGTACGAGAAGTTACAGCTCGCTGTTCAGCAACAAGGCGCAGAGCCAGAAAGCTATCGTAGTCTTGCAATCGCACTGGCTAATGCAGGAAAGCTGGAGGATGCCAAAAAGACTCTGAAATCCTGCGGGAAAACGGCGCATCTTCGGGAGACTGCGATTTAGTCGCAGCGGAGATTATGTCACTGCAAAAGCAGTATTCTGAAGCACTTGACCTTTACCAGAAGGTGTTTGATGAGGTCGATGACGTACAACTTCTGAGCCATGCATATCTGTCAGCGGCCAATGCGGCATTGAATATCGATGATTTCGTATATGCGGAGGAAATTCTGGAGCAAAGCTGTAAAAAGCATTGCCAGAAGGTCAGTCTGTGCTCGAAAGGGAGATGTTGGCAGATATTTCCCTACAGCAGGCTGTTACGGACAAGGAGCACTCAGAAAAAGTATTATAAACAGGCAGAACAAAGGCTGAATGAGCCAGTGGAAAGTGGATACGCAACCATCTCGACAAAGCTAAATCTTGCAACAACGCTACAGGCACTGGATAAATACAGCGAGGCAAACAAGATTTTGCAGGGAACTTTCAGAGCAGTATCCGGAAGACTACCGTTTCGATATGCAGAGAGCATACCTTCTTATTGACTGGCAGAATGCAAAGAGCGCTGAAAAAAGAGAAACTATTACGAGGCCGGAGCTTGCTATGATTCTGCTGTAGAAAAAATACCGTCAAGCACAGGCCAATGGAACAGAAGATATGCAGATGGCTATATTGAATAATCTTATAGATCAGCTTCGTACAGGTGGATGGCTTAAGTAAAGGAAAGGGGATAAAATGTCTACAGGACAGATTTTTTTCGTGGTCGGCATTGTAGGAATGCTTGCAACAGCTGTTGCGAGTGTTATTCTGCCCGCATCCTGAGCAAACAGGAGAAAAAAAAATGAAGAAAGAAATTTGGAACGAGTATAAATAAAATATAAGGAAAAAAACAATGACGAAAAAGGAAAAAAGCTGATATAGCAGTAATTGGGTTAGTAGTAATATTACTGACTGCCTGTGCTTCAAAAAGCGGCGAACGCAACAGAAAAAAAATCGAGCTTGGCCAGAAATATCTGACGGAGGCAAACTATACTGAAGCTATTGCCGCATTTACCGAAGTGATAAAGATTGACCCATCTAACATCGAAGCCTACATGGGTCGTGCAGAAGCGTATAAAGGGTTTGAAACAGTACGATGATGCAAAGGCAGACTATACAGAAGTCATAGGAAAACCGATGAAATGCCGTATACAGGCACAGGCATATATGGGCCGTGCAGAAGTGTACGAACTGACTGATGAGACGACCTCTGCCGAGAGCGATTACAGCGTGGCAATCGTCCTGCTGGATGAAGATGATATTGGAATGAAGGAAAATATTGCGGATACCTTTATTCGGGAGCTGAAAATCAAGGTACTGCAGTTGCACGCAGAAATTTGCATAAGACTTGGATTGTATGATAAAGCACTGGATGACTACGCAATGTTAGCAGAGCTTGGTGTGGATATGACGGCGGAAAATCAGAAAGACTCTTCTGCACAGGACGAAAGTTCAGTTGGTGGAACATATGTATGGAACTATGCTGATGAAAACGGGGATGTTACAAAAATGCAACTAACTGTGCAAGCTGGAAGCCGTCAAATGAACGCCATCGTCAACTATCCTTCTAATCTTGATGCGGAGGCTATAGCGGGCATAATTGCTGGCTATACATTAAAAAAAAAAAAAAAAGAGTATCCAGAAATAGAAGAAGCGTATTTGGAATTTCAGAAAGCAGCAGAGGCTAATAGTAGATTGGCGGAGAGAATTGATGTAAATCATGTGACAGAGGCACAAATGCAAGAAGCAGAGGCATTGGCAGCACAATGGGAAGCACTCGAGTCGAAATACGGTAGCTATTTTCAGATATATGAGAACGAGATTCAGAAATGGGCGGGAGTTGATTGGAGACCCCAAATTATTGAAACCGTTTTTCTGAGTAATCCCGTTAGTCGTGTTGAAAAACATCTGATACGCTTTTATATTTATGTTCCAAACTGGAACAAGATATACAAAAAGCCATAATGGACTTTATATCTTATAGTGGAAAGTCAGAGTCGATCGATGCGACAGATATGGTAATGAAAGGGAAAAAAAAATAATTTGTCTCAGCCAATTTATGAGTGGGACATGAGCAGCAATATGATTGGTTCGTTCAAAATTGAGTATCGAGAGGATAAATAAGAAAGGACTTCGGTTATGAAAAAGTGTAAAGAGATATTGATTGGTGTACTCCTCTTATCAATGGTCTTTTTACGGCCTGTACCTCAAAGCTGCAAAAGGCAATGGAGAAGGTAGAACTTGGTCAGAAGTATTTGACCGAGCTGAACTATACGGAAGCTGTAGCATCCTTTTTACAGAAGCTATTGGTCTTGATCCGGAGAATATCTCAGCATATATGGGCCGTGCAGAAGCTTATGTGGGTTTGAAACAGTATGATGATGCAAAGACAGACTATACCACAGCTATCGAAAAGGCAGTGGAACAGCCCCACACACGTGCAGAAGCCTATGTGGGTCGTGCAGAAGTCAACGAGGTGACCAACGCAAATGAAGCTGCATTGTCAGATTATGAGTCAGCTCAAAATATTTTGGACTCTATTGACTGGAGTAAATTTAAAGAAATCACAGAGCAGATGCTTAAGGCATTACAAGAAAAATAGAGAAAGCCTGCGAAGAACTGAGAGCCTTGCTGGGCCTTAATGAAAATGATGAGCCGCTGGACACAACTGCAATGTTCCAGAATGCAATAGATGGGGTGGCGGCGGACGCCGAATATGCAGAAAACGAGCGTTATGTCATCGTGAACGATTATGATGGGGATGGAAAACAGGAAGCCTTTTGATTTTTGGGAATCTGAATGACGAATACCAGACATGGGAGTCGGTGAAGCTTTTTTACTACCTAAAAATCGGATGGTTCGGTCGAAAAATTGCTCTGAATGGAGATGTAACGGGCGGACCGGCAAAGGTATCTGGGACCGAACAGATGGATTTTTCAGAGAGCTTTATTACGCTGGGCAATAAAACTTTTTTGGACTTTGAAATCGGATATTCGGCGAGCGAACCAACGACTGTATTGTTTGGTGTAAATGATGGAAATTATACATCGACTTCAGTGTACGGCTATTTTTCCGGAAAAGGTCGATGAAAACCCATTGCGTGACCTCGGATTTGATTATCGGGTTGTCTACAAAGAAGAAAACGGTATTTTTACTGAGACAATGAGAATGCCGGGAGAGGATTACGAATATCGGTTTGCTTTTCAAAGGAAGAATACCTGAATAGTATGCTGACGGAAGAACAGCTGAAGGATATGGCAAGAGGTCTGGGAGTACCAGAAGACCTTTGATGTGAGGTACATTCAAGGTGAAAGAAGCTACTGGGAGGCTGGAGAATGCTGGGAAATCTATGTGTTGGTCTGTACTGGTAACAAATGCATAGCCTCCTGTAGCATTAATCCGACAATGGGGAATGGACGCGAAATACTGCTATGTATGATCCAGATCATGCATGGGAGGTAAACTGCTGAGAAGATTGCGATTTCAAATGTTATGCTTAAGTATGAATTGGTTGTCTCTCATATATGCTATATGCTTTGAGCACATACATCTGTACTGTTCATTGAAGCGGCAAGCAGTGCAAGCTGGTACCAATCTTGTAATTTTTGAATCTGATTTCTAAAAATCAAATTCAAAAAAAATGCTTGTTGGGCCGTGCCCAAACCCCTTGTGTTCTGCATCCGGTGGATGCAGGCTGCACATTTTTTTGCAAAATGCTTTTTAATCTGAGTGCCGATGCCTGTGGTATCGGCACTTTTTTTGCACAGATGGATTCCCCTGGAAGCAGAAAAATAGTGCTATGCAGCACATCCGGGATTGTGCTATACTTGATTTACATAAACTTGTTTGTCCTAAAAGTTGGAGGTGTTCATGGCAACACGAACCATTTGTTTTCCCATATCCGGCTATCCCTATTGCAGAGAACAGCCGGTGACATTTTCACATGGATAAAAGGCAGCAAGCGGCAGAATATCCGTGCCGTCCATGATGCCGTCCATATAACAGACCCGGATGTTTCGATTCTGGAAATCAGCTCTGCATCCGTTCAGCCGGAGGGTGAAGCTGTTTCTTCTTTGCGGCTTTTGCTGCATCTGGATTCTGTTGCGCAGGATGTACCCATCAGCACGGTTTTTGAGGCTGCCAAAGTATTTGAACATGGCGGGCCATTTGCTGACCTTTTTGACCTGCGAACCGCCCAAGGTTCATAAAGACACCCGGCTGAGAACCAGTGGAGAGCTGCTTCGTTACTCGCTGGAAGGAAACGAGTATCCGACAGAGCCGTACATGGATTCGTTTTTTGAATGGCTCTACTGCCGTGCATTGAAGCAGTTCCCGGAAAAGGCAGCGAAGCTGAGCCGATATAATGCCTTTTTCTGATATTGCTGCCGCCGCGGATTCTAAAAAGTATTATGGCGATTCCTCACGGGCGGCTGCGATTTATGTGGGACTTTGCAGCGGCAGGAAAACTTTCGTGCATTGATTCCTATGAATTATTTATTGATGAGGTCTATACGGAGCCGAAACCTTTGCCCAAGTCTGGAAAAAATCTGAGGTTGCTTCAGAAACGACACCCGAAGTTTCTGCACCAGCAAAAGAGACCTGGTAGACGAATCGCCGCAGTCCGATAATGCAAATGCGGAAGTGATTCCGGACATTGCGCAGATGGAGCATATCCTTGAGCTGCCCAAAGTGACCTGTCTGCTTCTCTTTGGCAAAAAATGCTGGTCTTTTCTGCAAACAATTCCAGTGAGCTGACATATAAGGGAAAGGAATTCCTTCTTGACACTTATCAGAAAGCGCTGAAAAATAAAACGCTCCAAATCAATATCCAGAAGAACAAAATTACATTTCCGATGGAGGAGACATGACAGCGGATTTCATGCAGTTGGTGTGTTGACCCGTTCGCCTGCTTGGGAATACGGATGGAAGTTTAACTATCTGACTGAGAATACATCCGGTGCAGAAAAGTCCGAAGTTAAAGAAAAAATCCCTCCGAAAGCCTTTGACCGCATTGGAGCATCTGGAACGCTGTGGGTATAGAATCGTTCAGCAGGTCGTACCGAAAAAACTTCCGCCGATTGCCGTTCAGCGGATGGCATGGAAAACAGGCGAAGCTCTTTGCGACCCGGTAGTGGTGGATTTCTTGCAGTTTATTCGGACACATATGCAGAGTGACGGCTCTTTTTCGTTCCGTATCCCAAAGGGTACTTCTAAGAATTCGTTTGCCACACTTTCGGAAATCGCTCAGACGTGGGATAAAATGGGACTTTTTGCATCCATTGTGATCTATCCGCAGAATATCGTCTATGAGCTTGCGCAAAATGAGACTGTCCGGCATTTCCTGAGCGGGAAGTGGCTGGAACTTTTTGTGGAGCATCAGGTTCAGCAGATTTTGAATCGCTATCAGGAGGAGCAGGGTGCAGAAGTTTCGCTTTGCTCTTCAATGTGATTCTTTCAGAAGCGGCATCCGCAGGGAGCACGCATGAACTGGATGTCGTATTCTCCATCAACGGAAAATTCTTCTGGGTGGAAGCCAAATCGTCCAGCCGAAGTATTGATTATGGAAAATACGCTTCTCTATGCGAAAAGCTGAAAGTAACCTCCGACCGACTGCTTTTGGTCAACAGTGATTTGTCCGTGGAAGAGTGCGAAGGTGTTTCTTATTTCTGGAATTATCGTGTTGCAAATTGTGCAACGATCACGCAGGAACTGGAAAGCATGATTGCTAAACAAATTGAAATCACCGCTGCTCTGAGTACAGACTGAGTAATAAGCAAAAAAGCCCTGAGAACCCTGCCGGATAAGCGGCAAAGTTCTCAGGGCCGTATTGTTTTATCGGATCTGCTCGACTTGCTTTGGAGTCCTTTTCCTCCGCAAAGAACAGTTCCACATTCTTTCTGCGCTTTTACGATGTCCTGCATCTCATCCCGCGCCTTGCGGTACTCCGGGTAGAGTGCTTTTTTCTTTGGTGAGCAAAGCCGAATACTCTGCATTCAGGTCTTTCACTTTGGGCAGCTTTTTCAGGCCGGATTCATTGAAAACGCGGCTTTCGCCGCCTTATGCAATGTGATCTCCTCCCCGGTGCGCTTCCAAAAATTTGGAACTGTACCCGGATTTGCGGTAAGCATCGTATACAGGCCGGGTCTTGGCATAGTTGACGATGTGCGCACGGAGGACTGCAATCTCGGTCATACGTTGCTCTGCGGCCTTGATAGAATCGCCCAGTTCGTGATAGTGTGAAAGTGCAGCATCTGCAAGTTCCTTCAGCTCATCCGCACTGCTGATTTTCTGTTCCTGCAAAAAAAAGCAACGTCTTGGACATTTCCTTCAGATTGTGCTTTTCGCCCAGCGCTCGTATCCACCGCCTTTACCCTCAGCAAGTTTTTGCTTGAATGTCCACCAGCAGTTGAAAGGGCTGTTCTTTGGGCGACTGTTTCCTGGCGGGGGGTGGTGCTCTGCCTTGCCAGCCAACACAGCTTTGATTTCTTCTTCGCTATACCCTTCGCCCAGTGTACGAAAACCGAATAAAACGCTTTTGCCCTTTGCCTTTGACGGAGGTGTATTTCCCTCGCTTGACCTCGTATCCCTGCTGTTCCAGCTTTTGCAAAAATTCTTCGTAGTCGGTGGGTTCCTGCTGCAAAATTTCATCGATGATACCGCACAGCCGGTAGCGGTTGCTTTCCCTTGGCGGGTAAGTGATACGCTTCTGCCGCTCCCGATAAGGCTTCTTTTCAATTACGGAAAGCTGATGCTCCAGACAAATTAAATCGCTTAACCGCTGCACTGCCAGCCCGGAAAAAGAAAAAATCCCGAAATTTCCGGGTGCCATCCAAAGCGGTCGAATTAAAGATAATGTGATTGTGGATATGCTCCCGGTCGGTATGAGTGGCAACGATAAAAGCGTGTTTGCCTTTCAGAAATCGGGAGGCCAGTTCCGTAGCCGACGGTTGGCTTCCTCTGCCGTGATTTCACCGGGCCGGAAGGATTGCCGTATCTGATAGGCGATGATTGCTTTTTTTGGCTGCGCCCGGTGGCTTGCTCGTATAGCTTTTTGTGAGCATGAACTCCTCATCCACGGTAAGCGGGCTGCATTGATAGCTGCTGACAAGCTCGCCCCTTTCAGTCTTGTCGGGATTCTGTGCATAATCAGTGCGGTCTTTCAGGCAGGCGGCGATAGATTTTCCCTTTGTGCTGATGCAGTGCAATCAGACGAGTAGCAGCCAGAGCAAATCACCCCCTAATGAAAAAGCCGCCCGAAGGCGGCAAAAATTCAAAATCAAATCACGTCCCGAGCCAACCGCTGAATCGTTCAACGCCCGCCACCATCGCAGTTGCGCTGACAAAAAAGAACAAAGCAGAGAAATTCAGCAACCAGCAGAATCAAAAAACTGATCCCAAGTCTGGCGGTAGACGGTGTAGATGCCGCAGCCAAAGATATACAGCATCAACGGCGCAACAACATAGCTGGACAGGGTAAGCAGCCACTTTGCCATCAGAGCCAGAAAAGCCACAAACAGAGAGACCGGGGCAAGCACCATTTTTGAACAGAAAACCTCATATCAAACACCAACCTTCCTTTTTCCGCCCCTATTATAAAAAGGTATCGATCCCTACGTTGCAAGGATGTCAACCGTTATGTAAGCCCGCAGTCCTCCTGCTGCGGGATTTTTTAAAGTTCTTCCGAAAGTTTGGCGAGAAGGAATTGCTTGCCGATAGCTATCAGCTCATCCAACCGACTACGCAAGTCCTCTAAATCGGCGGCATAGAGCTGCCCGCTTTCATTGGCCGTTTCGCCACCTGATTCAGGTTGTTGCTGCAATTCTGAAGAAGGTACGCCATCCGACTCAGCTGTGGTAAATCAAGATTCAGGCAGTAACCATCCAGAGCCATTTTTTCGCAGATAAGAGCCAATGCTCAAAATACCGCAACTTTCCATCTTCTGACGAATGCGTTCCAGTTCGACTTTGCTGACACGAAAATGGATCTGCTGGTCACGGCGCTCCGTCACCGGGCATCACCATCCTTATCCAAGTAAGATTTGAATGGTCGGACAGGCTCCACTTTATCAGCCTTTTCTTCCAGAGCTGCCAGCACAGAGGGGCGGGCATCCGGCTTTTTCTTCCGCTTCGGGTTCTGTCCGGCTGGACTGATGCTCCATGTTCAACAGCGCATCCAATTCTGCAAGGCGGGCAGACTTGGTTTGCAGTTCTTCCTCCTGCGCAAACGGCTTGGCGATTTCAACCTCTGCGGCCTGCTTCTGCTGTTCCAGAGAATCCAGTGCGGCATCAGCATCGGCAATTCGGTCAGCAAAATTGTCGATGGCATTGTCCAGACGAATGATGTTGCCGCGAGGGTCATCGCCCAGCGGTACCGGATAACTCAGCTCGCCCCGGAGTACGGCCTGATGCTCATTTTTGAAGCTGTCGAATCGAATGTTCAGTTCAAAGCCACGGTAGGTGCCCAGCAGCATCATATCAGCATTGGGCATCTCCTGCCGAGCCAGCAGCAGCCGTTCGCCTGCAGCCTTTTTGTCATCGTACACCATGCCCTTGATGGTCATGCCGCAGAAGTTCTCCTTATCCTGCGGGTGTGCGTCTGCGATTTGGAAAATCGCATCGTTTTTCAGAGCCGCAGCAATACGGTTCTTCGCTTTCTGAATTTCCTCCGGGTAATGCTTGAGCAGCTTATCTTCCAGACGATATTTCTGGTTCTGGTAATCCGAGCGCAGCACCTTGAGCTTTTGCCACCTGCACATCCAAGATCCATCTTTTCCCGGATGCGAGGGTCGCCTGCACACAGAGCCTTGATTTCTGCGTAAGATAAAGCCTGTTCGTCAATCCATCATCGCAAGATCGCATAGGCGATTTGCTCGTCATGATCTGCGAGATAAACTTCTGTTTATTCTCAAGCGGGTCTGATAGAGGTAGGCGTCGAAATGTCGATTCCGTGACGTAGTTATAGACGTAGACTTGTTTGTTTTGGATTTGCCTTGGCGGATGATTCTGCCATTGCGCTGGGTCATATCAGACGGTCGCCAGCCTACATCCAGATGATGCACTGCCACCAGCAGGGTCTGGACATTGGTGCCTGCGCCCATTTTTGCAGTGCTGCCCAGCAGGACACGCACCTTGCCGCTGCGGACTTTGGAGAAAAATTCTGCTTTCTTGTTCTCCGTATCTGCGTTGTGGATGAACTCGATCTCCTGTTCGGGCACACCAGCATTGAGCAGCTTGGAGCGGATATCATCATAAACGTTGAATGAGCCGTCCCCTTTGGGAGTAGACATATCGCAGAAGATCAACTGGGTCAGCTTCTGCTCCTTGGTGTCGTTCCAGATGCGCAGGACGTTGTTGACGCAGGCATTTAACTTGCTGCTAGGGTCATCGGGCAGAGCCGAATTCATCAACCGCTGGTCAAGACCGATTTTTCTGCGACCATCCGACGTGATTTTCAACATATTATCCACAGAAGGGTCAACAGAACCGCTGTGGACTTCGGCTGCACGTTCGCTCAACGCCTGCACCATGTCCTGTTGATTTCCGAAGGCTTGACCACTACGGTTTCAAATTTAGCTTGGGGCACTGGTAGGTTCAACTGATCGCTGGTCTTGATATCCGCTGCTTCTTTGAACATCGCCATCAATTCGGGCAAGTTGAAGAACTTCGCAAAACGAGTGCGCGCACGGTATCCGGTACCTTCGGGCGCAAGTTCAATGGCCGTGGTCGTCTCACCGAAGTGGATGCCCACGCATCAAAATGGGTCAGTCCTTTTCTGCTGTAAAAGGTGTTGTACTGGAGATAGCGCATGAGGGTGTACATCTCGGTCATGCTGTTGCTCAGGGTGTACCTGTTGCAAAAAATCACGCCACGGCCTCCGGTGATTTCTGGTCCAGATAGTACTTCTGCCGAACATATCGCTGGATTTGCGCCTCGTACT
>VOFK01000946.1_pt1 | contig 44275 bp, 60 predicted proteins | sample 5384121 | NCBI WGS metagenome assembly VOFK01 (sample SAMN12384730, study PRJNA508395) | human gut metagenome | isolation source: healthy gut J | host: Homo sapiens | reverse complement strand
AGTTACGTATTGCTGGGAGAAAACAATGGATAATCTAATATTTTGTCTGAACGCGACCGTGCCGATCTTTTGCGATCATCGTGCTTGGCCGCTGGTTGCGCAGCAAAACTTTTTCACCAAGCAGACGCTGACCGACATTGACCGTTTGTCGTTCAAGGTGCTGCTGCCGATCCTGCTGTTCCGCGATATCGCACAGGGGCGCATCACCGAGCAGTTCGACGCCGTGTTTTTCTTTTTCTGTGCGGGTGCGACGGCGCTCTATTTTCGCCATCTGGGCCGCGCGCGGCGCTTTCTGCGCGACAAGAGCATGGTCGGCGCGTTCACACAGGGCGCGTTCCGCGGCTCGCAGGCCATCCTCGGCGTTGCATTTGTGCAGAATCTGTACGGAGATGCCGGTCTTGTGCCGCTGATGATCGTGGCGAGCGTGCCGCTCTACAACATCTTCTCGGTGCTCGTGCTGACCGTGACCGCGCCGGACGCGCGCACGGCGGACCATCACGGCGTTGTCAGGCGCACGCTGCGCGGCATCATCACCAACCCGATCATCCTCGGCATTCTCGCCGGTCTGCCGTTTTCGCTGCTGTCGATCGACTTTCCGCCGATGGCGGACAAGTTTCTGAGCATGCTCGGCGGCTGCGCGACGCCGATGGCGCTGCTGAGCATCGGCGCGGGGCTTCGAGGGCGCGAAGGCCATCAAAAAGCTCGGCCCGACCTGTGCAGCCGTGTTTATCCTGGTGCTGCTGAGTGCTATCTTTCTGCCGATGGGCGTGGGCGCTCGGCTTCCGCGAGCAGACGCTCGTCGCCATCGTCATCCTGTGCGGCGCGCCGAGCACGGTTTCCGGTTATGTCATGGCGAAGAATATGGGCGGCGACCATGTTTTTGTCATCGTCGATCATTGTGCTCAGCACGGCGCTGAGTGCGGTTACGCTGACATTGACGCTGTTCATTCTGCGTTCGATGGCGCTTTATTTAACGTAAGTTTTTCGCCTTCGAGGCGAGGGGGAACGCCTACCGGGGGCACAAGAGGGATGGACACCAAGGTTTCCACCCCTCTTGTGAATCTCCCCCGTTTCCGCTTAGCACGGCGGCTATCAGAGAACTGAGACTATGGGGGAACGGCCGTACTGTTCATCTTCCGTAGGGGCGGCCAATGGCCGCCCATTTCTCAACCGCAGATGCTCAAGCTGTTTTCTGACTGCTACACAGATCGGCGACTCTACGCTGGTGCGGCACAAGGTGAATTGCCCGAAGGGCAAGAGAGAGTCCCCTGGGGGATAACAGTGCCGCACGAATCGTTAGTCTGGAGATTGTAGACAGCACCTGCGAATATAGACACTTTGGTAACATTTATCTTCGTAGGTGCCGTCTGTGATAACACGCTAACGAATTGCGCGACACGGGTATGTCGCGCCTGTTGGAAGTAGCCGGTCTGTGTAGCAGTAGACTATCCGGGAACTGCAAATATTTTACGAAACAAACGCAAGAGTAACCCGACTGTCGTACCCCCCTATTTTCGCAGCGGTCGCCGGTCTCTGGTCTGCGCTAGACTATGACAGGAACGGGTGATTCACAAGAGGGGTAGAAACCTTGGTGTCTACCCTTCTTGTGCGCCCGCGCGGCGTCAGCGCAGATTTCGTTCGCTTCGCAAGCGATAACTCATAAAATCAGCACAGATTTTGCAAAAGACGCAAGGAAAGCGAGCCTCCGGCCATGCTGACTTACCATCTCAAAACCGCACGACCAACAGCCGCTCTACGAGCAGCTCTACCACGCTGTCCGCGCGGACATCATGTCCGGCGCCTTGCCCGGCGGCACGCGCCTGCCGAGCAAGCGTCAGCTCGCGGCGAACCTGCGCATCAGCCAGATCACGGTCGAGACCGCCTACGGTCAGCTTGCCGCAGAGGGCTACATCGTTTCCGCGCCGAGACGCGGCTATTTCGTGCAGGAGCAGCTTGCCGTGCCGGTCTCCGGAGCCGCAGGAGCCATTTGCACCGCCTTTGCCGCCAATTTCGCCTCCGAGGAGACCTATCCTTACGATTTTCGCACGATTTTGTCGATAACGGCTGCTTTCCGTTCTCGACCTGGGCGCAGGCTGTCGCGCAGTGTGCTGAGCGAATACTCGAGTGCGCTGCTCCGTGCGACCGACCCATGCGGCGCGGCGGAACTTCGAGAGGAGATCGTGCGCTACCTGCACGACTTCCGCGGCATCAATGTCTCGCCGGACAACATCCCTCATCGGCGCAGGTTCGGAGTATCTGATGCACCTTGTCATTCAGCTGCTCGGCCGCGACCGCGTGTACGCGCTCGAGAACCCCGGCTACCGCAAGCTGTATCAGATTTTCGCAGTGAACGGTGTGACCGTGCGTCCGACACCGCTGGACAAGCACGGTCTGCGTGCTGACGCGCTGGCCGCGAGTGACGCATCGGTGGTATACCCTTACGCCGTCGCACCATTTCCCCGCTGGGCACGGTTATGACGGCTGCCCGCCGACTGGAAATCGCTTCGCTGGGCGTCGGAAGCGCCCGACCGCTACATCATCGAGGATGATTACGACAGCGAATTCCGCTACGCCTCCCGCCCGATTCCGGCGTTAGGCGAGCTGGATCGGACAGGCCGTGTCGTGTACGTCAACACCTTTGCGAAAAAGCCTTGCCCCCGGATTGCGCATCGGCTATCTCGTGCTGCCGGATGCGCTCATGGCGCGCTACCGCGAACGGTTTCGCGGTACTCGTCTACCGTGCCGAGCTTTTGACCAGCACACGCTTGCGGCGTTCATGCACTCCGGCGGCTTCGAGCGCCACATCAGCCGCAGCCGCAAGGTCTATCAGGCGCGGCGCGACGCGCTGATGGCGGCGCTTGACCGCGAACTTGCCGACCTGCCGCACGAGATCTCGCGCTCCGAGGCCGGTCTGCACCTGCTGCTGCACATGCGCAACGGCATGCTGGAGCGCGAACTTATTGAGCGCGCAAAGGCGGTCGGTGTGCGCGTTTATGCGCTTTCTGCGTACTATATGCCGCCTGTGCGCCCGCCGCGCGCAACGCTCGTGCTTGGCTATGCCGGCATGACCGGAGAGCAGATCGACGAGGCGGCAAAGCTGCTCAAGCAAGCGTGGAGTTAATGGAAAATGGAGAATGGAGAATGGAAAATGAATATGGAATTTCCATGAACGCGATAATATACGCGTGAAACGCGTTATTGAATCATCGTGCAAAGCACGATACCACAATTCTCCATTCTCCATTTTCAATTCTCAATTATAGAAATCCGAAGGACTGCGAATTTTTAGCAAAAAGTTTGTAGCACTTCGGGTTTTTTATTTCGTATTACCGGTGAAAGGAGGATGGAGCATGACCGCGAAAACACCCGAACAACTCGTCAGCGTCTACGGTGATATGGTATACCGATTGGCGTATGCACAGACGCGCAGCCGTCACGATGCGGACGATATTTTTTCAGGAGGTCTTTCTCCCAGACCGTGCGTAAACGACCGGTTTTCGACAGCGAGGAGCACGAAAAGGCATGGCTGCTGCGGGTGACGCTCAACTGCCTGAAAAGCCACTGGCGCATGGCATGGCGGCGGCGACACACCGCTCGATGACCGCATTCCGTTTCCCGAGCCGGAGGACAGCGCGCTGGATGAAGCTCTGCGGCGGCTGACGCCTAAGTACCGCGCGGCAGTGCATTTATTCTACTACGAGGGTTACACCGCAGAGGAGATTGCGCGCATGAGCGGGGAAAAACCGTCCGCGATACGTACACACGGCTGACACGCGCACGGACACAGCTGCGCGAATTGATGAAAGGAGAGCTGGACGATGGATTTTCACAAGCAGTACCGCAGCATGAATGAGAATATCACGCCGAGCGACGCACTGGTGCAGCAGACAATCGCCAAAATGGAGAGCGGCAGGCCGCACAGAGCGCGAAAACCGCTCAAGATCATCCTTGCGGTTGCGGCGGCACTGGCCTGCGTGAGCACCGCCGTAGCCGCCAATCAGGGAGGCGGTTCTGCGGGTGCTGTACCAAATCGCGCCCGGCATGGCGGAGTACCTGCAGCCGGTCGGGCAGGTCTGCGAGGACCGGGGCGTCAAGCTGGAGGTCGTTTCGGCGGACGTGGAAGGCAGCACGGCAAAGGTGTATTTGTCGCTGACCGACACCACGGGCAGCCTGTTCGGCGATGCCGCACCGGATCTGTATGACAGCTGGCATTTGGATTATCCGCGCTGGGGCAGAGCTGCACCGCTGTCCTGCGGCTGCTCGGACGGTTGATTACGACCCAAAGTACCCACACGGCAACGTATTTTCTTCAAATTGACGATTTGGGAGGAGATATTCCGGCAGGTGCGTTCGAGTTTTCGTTTAACAAGCTGCTGATTGGTAAAGTGGAACAGAAAGGTGTTCCGGTAACGGCGGATTTGTCTGCTGTGCCGAAAAACGCACCGACAGAAAATCATGAGATTAACGGCCTGAGTACCTCGGATATCTCGCTGTACGAAACCATGCACGACTACGATTTTCTTGTTCCGCAGGGCACGCTCTGGCAAAGCGAAAACGGTATATGCGCACTGATTGCCGCTGGATGGCGAAATGGAGAACTGCATTTGCACTATCGCACAGATGGTTCGCTGTCGCTAGACAATCACGCAGATTTTTCTACGTTGCACCTTTGCGGACGGCACGGAATTGATGTGCGATTACACGGTAACCTACAAGGATTTTGACAACGACATCGACTACACCGAGTACGTTTTCCCGATGGCATACGAGAATGTTGCCGGCTGTACACTTACCGGTGATCTCTACACCGCAAGCAACCTGATGGACGGCAGATGGGCAGTTTCCTTCCGGCTGACGCAGTAACGCAACATGAGGACATATCCGATGGATATGTCCTCATGTTTTATCTGTTTTATCCTTTTTTTCTTCACCGAATGCGCGAACACAACGGATTGATCACCGAATTTCTGCCGCAGTGCGTCAACCGTCTGGTCGAGCTTATGCTGGCGGTCGCGCTTTTGGATATCCTCGGCAGCATCAAACAGCGAAAGCTGCTCGCACGACTGATTTTCCGGCAGCAGATTGGCCGCCGTGACCGACAGCAGGCGCACCGGCTTGTCCATCGGCCAGTGCCCGAGCAGCAGCTGCATGGACAGATCGATGAGCGTCCGCGTGGAGTTGGTCGGCCGCTCAAGCGTTATCTGTCGTGAGCGGTTTGTGAAATTCCGGGTCGCGGATGCCGAGCTGCACGGTCTGGCACACCATGCCGCCGCGTTTTTCTCAGCCGTCTGCCGACATTGTCGCACAGCGCCGTAATGCCCATGCGGCATTCGTCCGCGCCGAGCAGATTGTGCGCGAACGTCATGCTGTTGCCGACCGATTTGACCTCTCGTTCGGCGTAAAACGAGCGCACCGGCTCATCGTCCTCGCCTCTGGCGTAACGCAGCAGAAGATCGCCGTTTTTGCCCAGAATGCTGTGGATAAACGCCGGATCGCAGGCCGCAAGCTCGCCGATCGTGCGCACGCCCAGTCGGTTCAGCCGGTCGCTGGCGCGTTTGCCGACATACAGGAGTGTGTTCGCGGGCAAGGTCCACACGCACTGCTTGAAATTTTCGCGCGAAAAGACCGTCGTGCCGTCCGGCTTTTTGTAATCGCTGCCGAGCTTGGCGAACGCGCGGTTGAACGACACGCCGACCGAGATGGTCAGTCCGACCTCCTCGCGCATGCGGCGGCGCAGCTCGTCCGCGATATGCTCGCCGGAGCCGAACAGGTGCATCGAGCCGGTGACATCAGGAAGGATTCGTCAATGCCGAACGGATCGACAAGATCGGTGTACTGCAGGTACAGCTCGTTGCATTTGCGCGAAAACTTCACATATTTCGCTCCGATGCGGTGCTACCAGCCGTAAATCCGGGCATTTTCGTTTCGCCTGCCAGATGGTCTCGGCAGTTTGTACGCCGAAGGCTTTGGCCTTCGTTCTTGGCGAGAATGATGCCGTGGCGGCTCTCCGGATCACCGCAGACCGCAGTCGGACCATCGGCGAGCGACGGGTCGAGCAGCGTTTCCACACTCGCAAAAACGAGTTGCAGTCGCAGTGCAGAATGGTTCTGTCCATCGGTCATCATCTCCTTTCGAACGAATGTTTGCATTGTATAACCGCATTATATCCGAAAAAAAAAGCTTGACAAGTGGGAGAATGAGGTGCATACTGTATTTGCAAGCAAGGGGTGCCGTGATGAGCGGCTGAGAGGGCGAGAGCCTAACCTTTTGAACCTGTTGGTTAGCACCATCGTAGGGAAGCTGTCGCATATATTGAAATTTTAATGCTCGGTTTTACCGCATGGTGAGACCGGAGCATTTTTTCTTGCAGAAAAGAGGGATATTTGCATGAAAGTAAACGGTAACGAACGCGCTGTTCCCCGCAGAAGGAACCGTACTGGCACTGCTGAAGGAGCTGGGTCACGACCCGCAGCGTGTGGCTGTCGAGAAGAACGGCACCATCATTCCGCGCGCGCGCAGTTCGCGGAGGAAAAGCTGACCGATGCAGACCATCTCGAGGTCGTGTGCTTCGTGGGCGGCGGCTGATATTCTTCGATTGAAACTACAGTTTCAATCGAGAGGGGGGACATACTGCGTAAAACGCGGATATGTCCCAAAAAGAATTTGCGCGCGCCGCGAGCCATCCCACATTTTTTACTGGTATGAAAATCGAGATACAAGCTCCCGGTTTTCATAGAAATTGCAATGCAATTTCTTTCCGATTAAATGCACGCTGCGCGTGATTACAGGAGAAAAATCATGATTTTAACCAAAGAACAACTGCATGACGCACTGGTGGAACGCCACGGCGCGGATATTCAGGCTAAGCTGGACAAGGCGTGTGTCGGCATTGCGGGTCTGGGCGGGCTTGGCTCCAACCTTGCGATTTTTCTGGCGCGGCTGGGTGTCGGTCATCTCATCCTCGTGGATTTCGATGTCGTGGACATCACCAATCTCAACCGACAGCACTACACGATGAAGGATCTCGGCGTGCCGAAAACGCTTGCGCTCGTCGAGCAGCTCGAGGCCATCAATCCGTATCTGAACTACGAGACTTACACCGAGCGGGTCGTTCCGTCCAACGTGGAGCGGCTGTTCTCCGGCTGTGATGTGGTCGTGGAGGCGTTCGACAAGCCGGATCAGAAGGCTATGCTGCTCGAGAATCTGCTTACCAGACTGCCGGAAAAGCCGGTCGTATCGGGCAGCGGCATGGCGAGGCTACGGCTCGGCGAACCTGATCAAGACCGAAAAACGCTTCGGCCATGTGTACCTCTGCGGCGACGGTACAAGCGATGTAGCCGACGGTCTCGGTCTGATGGCGCCGCGCGTAGCGGTCTGCTCGGCACACGAGGGGAACCATGGTGCTGCGTCTGCTCATTGGCGAAACGGAGCCGTAAATAGAAAATGGAGAACAGAAGCCGTAGCTTTCATTCTCCGCTCTCCATTATTCTTTCGGCTGATCGGAACCGCAGTGCGCGCATTTCACGGCCTTGATCGGGAATTTCGCTGCAGCAGAACGGGCACGTTTTGGTGGTCGGCGCAGCGGGTGCTTCGGGCTTCTTGCCGAGCGCAGTCAGCTTGTTGACCGCTTTGAGCAGACAGAACAGCACGAACGCCATGATCAAAAGTTGATGATCGAGGTGATGAATGCACCGTAGCGCAGTTCCACACCGCCGAGGTTCAGCACGAAACCGCTTAAATCGGTGCCGCCGAACAGGCCGAGGATCGGGTTGATAAGGTTTTCGGTCAGTGAAGTCACAATGGTCGTGAACGCACCGCCGATGATAACACCGATCGCCATGTCCATCACGTTGCCGCGCAGCGCGAAGGCCTTGAATTCTTCGAGAAACTTTTTTCACTTTTTTTATAACGTTCCCCTTTCTTATTTATACTATCAGTTTACACGTTTCCCGGTTAAATGGGTCAAGAAAAAGGAGTTTTTCACATGAAAGATACACTTGTAATCGGCGGACACGAGTTCCAGTCCCGCTTTATCCTCGGTTCGGGCAAATATTCGCTCGACCTCATCAACGCTGCGGTGCAGAACGCCGGTGCGGAGATCATCACGCTCGCACTGCGCCGCGCCAATCAGGGCGGCACGGCGAACATCCTCGACTACATCCCTGAGAGGGCGTGACCTTGCTGCCGAACACCTCGGGCGCACGCACCGCGGACGAGGCCGTCCGCATTGCCCGTCTGTCGCGCGAGTGCGGCTGCGGCGATTTTGTGAAGATCGAGATCATGCGCGACAGCAAGTACCTGCTCCCGGACAATCAGGAGACCATCCGCGCGACCGAGATCCTCGCGAAGAGAGGGCTTTGTCGTCATGCCGTATATGTATCCCGATCTGTACGCGGCGCGCGATCTGGTGAATGCGGGCGCGGCCTGCATCATGCCGCTCGCGGCTCCGATCGGCACGAACAAGGGTCTCGCTACGCGCGATTTCATCAAGATCCTCGATCGACGAGATCGATCTTCCGATCATCGTTGACGCCGGCATCGGCCGTCCGTCGCAGGCGTGCGAGGCGATGGAGATGGGCGCGGCGGCTATCATGGCGAACACCGCCATCGCGACCGCGGGCGACATCCCGGCAATGGCTGAGGCGTTCAAGCAGGCGATTGTTACAGGCAGGCCGCACGGCATACCTTGCCGGTCTGGGCCGTGTCCGTGAGACGGCTTCGGCATCCTCTCCGCTGACCGGTTTTTTTCTGCAGATTGATTAAGACGGAAAAAGAGGGATATTTGTCATGGAAAACGAAAAAAACGGAGATCATCTCCGCAAAATATATCACCGCAGAGACCGACCACATGGAGTATCAGCCGGGTATGGACAACATCGGCTCCGAGGTGCAGGACGAGGTCATTTCCCGCATGAACGCCTATGACGCGGATGCCTATACGGCGGCTGATGTGCTGCGGGCGCTCCGCAAGGACGTCCTCTCGCCCGAGGACTTCGGCGCACTGCTGTCTCCGCGGCGCTGCCGTTCCTTGAGAGCAGATGGCGCAGCGTGCACAGATGGAAACGCGCAAGCATTTCGGCAACTCGGTGCAGAATGTTCACGCCGCTCTACATCACCAAATTACTGCGAAAACTTACTGCATTTACTGCGGCTTCAACTGCCATAACAAGATCCGCCGCGCTAAGCTCGACATGGACGAGATCGAGCAGGAGCTCAAGGCCATCGCGGAGACCGGCCTGCAGGAGATTCTGATGCTGACCGGCGAGGCCGCGCCATGTCGCCGGTGTCTTATATCGGCGAGGCGGTCAAGCTGGCACGCAAGTATTTCCGCGTCATCGGCATCGAGATCTATCCGCTGAACGTGGACGAGTACGCTTATCTGCACGAGTGCGGTGTGGACTACGTCACCGTATTCCAGGAGACCTATGACGACCAGAAGTACAAAACCCTGCATCTCGGCGGCCACAAGCGCATTTTCCCGTACCGTCTGAATGCGCAGGGAGCGCGCCATCATGGGCGGCATGCGCGGTGTCGGCTTTGCGGCGCTGCTCGGTCTGTCCGACTTCCGCAAGGATGCGTTTGCGACCGGTCTGCACGCGTATCTGCTGCAGCGCAAGTATCCGCACGCGGAGATCGCGTTCTCCTGTCCGCGTCTGCGTCCGATCATCAATAACGACAAAATCAATCCGAAGGACGTCCACGAGCCGCAGCTCCTGCAGGTCGTCTGCGCGTACCGTATCTTCATGCCCTACGCCTCCATCACGATCTCGACGCGCGAGCGCGCCGGCTTCCGCGACAATATCATCGGCATCGCCGCGACCAAGATTTCCGCAGGTGTCGATGTCGGCATCGGCGGTCACTCCGGCGAGGATAAGGGCGATGAGCAGTTCGAGATCTCGGACGGCCGCTCGGTCGACGAGGTCTATAACGCAATCTGCGAGCACGGTCTCCAGCCTGTAATGGCCGACTACTTATACGTATAACACATTTCTGCTGCATTTCGCCTTCGGCGAAACAGGCAGAACAGGCGCTCCGCAGTGCGCCGCATCAAATTCCTCCTATCAAAGTCCAGCTCTGCCGGACTTTAATACCACTGCCCGCGCCGCGCGGCGCGGCCCCGCTGTGCGGACGAGGTTATCCGAAAAAGTTTCCTTGGGAACTTTTTCGGTATCTAAGGGGGACAGCGTCCCCCTTGGAAGAGGTTTGTCTGCCGCCGAAGTGCGGCGGAGTCGCAGGACAGAGCGCACCGCATGCCCTCGGCGTCCCCATTTTCACACCGCACTCCGGAAGCAATAAAAGGCAATCCCGCACAATTAAAGCTGCGGCGCTTTACTTTTGCGTCCTGATGTTGTTGTGATTTTTTTGCAATACACTTGTATTGCTGCAAAACCACGCCTAATCAGTACGCAAATTTACTCGTAAATCGCTCTTGTTTAATTATGCGGCATTGCCTCAGAAGGAGTATCAGTAACCATGAGAAATTATGCAACGCAGATGGATGCCGCGAAGCGCGGCATCGTCACGCCGGAGATCGAGACGGTTGCCCGAAAGGAGAACCGCCCGGTCGAGTTCATCATGGAACGAGTCGCAAAGGGTACGATTGCGATTCCGGCGAACATCAATCACAAAAGCCTGTCCGCAGAGGCGGTCGGCGACGGCACCCGCGTAAAGATCAATGTCAATCTCGGCATTTCGGGTGACTGCAAGGACTACGAGATGGAGTTGCGCAAGGTGCGCATGGCCGTTGACATGGGCGCGGAGTCGATCATGGATCTATCCAACTACGGCAAGACCAACACCTTCCGCAAGCAGCTGATCGACATGTCGCCGGCGATGATCGGCACCGTGCCGATGTACGACGCGATCGGCTATCTGGAAAAAGACCTGCTCGAGATCACAGCGCAGGATTTCCTCAAGGTCGTTGAGGCGCACGCGCAGGAGAGGGCGTGGACTTTATGACCATTCACGCAGGCATCAACCGCCGCGCGGTCGAAGCCTTCATGCGTGAGGGACGCAGGATGAACATCGTCTCCCGCGGCGGCTCGCTGCTGTTCGCATGGATGGAGATGACCGGCAATGAGAATCCGTTCTTCGAGTATTACGACGACGTTCTGGACATCCTGCGCCGTTATGACGTCGTCACGATCTCGCTCGGTGACGCGCTCCGTCCCGGCTGCATCGACGACGCATCCGACGCCGGTCAGATCAGTGAGTTGATCGAGCTCGGCAAACCTTTGCGAAAGCGTGCGTGGGCGAAGGACGTGCAGGTTATGATCGAAGGTCCCGGCCATATGGCGATGAACGAGATCGCGGCCAATATGCAGATGGAAAAGCGCCTTTGCCATGGAGCGCCTTTCTATGTCCTCGGGCCGCTCGTCACCGATATTGCACCGCGGTTACGACCATATTACCTCGGCCATCGGCGGCGCTATTGCTGCACAGGCAGGCGCGAACTTCCCCTGTGCTACGTTACCCGGCGGAGCACCTGCGTCTGCCGGACGAGAATGACGTCCGCGAGGGCATCGTCGCCAGCAAGATCGCAGCACATGCGGCCGATATCGCACTCGGTCTGCCCGGTGCGCGTGACCGTGACAACGCGATGGCGGAGGCACGTCACAAGCTGGACTGGCCGGCGCAGTTTGCGCTTGCGCTCGACCCGGAAAAGGCAGAGCGGTTCTTATAATCAGGTTCCGCCGACCGAGCGTCATACCTGCTCGATGTGCGGTAAAATGTTGCGCCGTGCGCACGACAAATATGATCCCTTGAGGGCAAAGAAGTCAAATTCTGCTCGGAAAAAGGGCGCATGCTGATACTTCCGGAATACAAAAAGAGCGGTCGGGGAGACCGCTCTTTTTTGCTGTTTGTCTGAATTGGGCGTGTGCAGAATGGAGAATTGAAAATGGAGAATGGAAAAATGAATGCGATGGCAGAGTGCTGCGTGGGCGGCCAATGGCCGCCCCTACGGTTAAACATTTGCAAATCGTTAGAAACGGTGCGCTGAGGTCATACCCCAGGGCACTTTCTCTGGCCCTTCGGGCAATTCACCTTCTGTCGCACCTGCGCAACACTCGTCAGTGCATGACAAAAATTCCACAAACAAAACCGGCACATAAGGAGAGAAACCCTCTGTATGTGCCGGTTTTCGCTTGCAGCTAAGAAAAATAATGGTGTCTCAGCTCCAGATTGTACGCGAGCAGCGTCCGCAGCCGCTTTTTTGCCGCGGGAACAGTGCCGCGATACCGCCGATGGACTGATCCCAAGCCGTTCAGCGCACTGTTTGCAGGATAATCCCTCCACCTCGATCATCCACAGCACCTCGTACTGCCGCGGTGTCAGCTGCTCGCGCATGGCCCGGAAGAAGGCCGTGCGGAATGCCTGCCGGAAGCCGCGGTCGTCCTCCGCGAGCAGACCGAGATACTGCCGGTAGGCCAGCCGTGTCGCTGTGTGCTCAGACAGCGCGACAGTCCGCATGCGCGTCACCTTCTTCACTGTGGTCGTGGTAGTGCTCCATCAGGAATACGGTCTGGCGGCTTTCGTTGATCAGCGTCTGCAGGAATTTTGCGCGCTGCTTGAGCCGGTAGCGCACCTCCGGCTGACGCGCACGCTTTCTGCGCCGCCTGAAGCTGCTTGATACGCAGCTCCAGCAGAGCGACATTTACACGGTATTCCTGCGCCATCTCACATAATTTCATGGCGGCCCCTCCTTACGATATACGAACAAATGTTCGATTCTTTTATGTCCTTTATAATACAACATAAAAAGTATGAGTTGTCAATGAAAAACTATATTTTGTGTTATATTCCTCGAATCTGCATCATACACTGTGGTAGAGAGGGAAGGAGGAGATACCATGCACAGACTGCTGCTGCTGACCGGTGTCGGACTGGTGCTGGTGCTGTATTTGCTGCCGGTATTTTACCCATCGGAAAACGGACAAGACGGGAGCCGCAGGCACCCGCAGAAAGCGTCACAGCGGCAGCAACAGATGGCTTAACCATCACGGTTCTGGTGAACGGCAAGGCGCAGGGAAATGCCGCTGGAGACCTATGTGGAAGGCGTGACGGCGGCAGAGATTGCGGACGATTTTCCGGTTGAAGCCATCCGCGCACAGGCGGTCGCAGCGCGGACGTACGCGGTGTATAAGCAGTCGAGGGACGGCCGGCAGAGCATCCGGATGCGGATGTCGCGACGATTACAGCCATTGTGCGGCATATCAGCCGGACGCGGTCAAGACGTTCAGCACCGGCTATTCGCGGATACGCAAGGCCGTCAAGACACGGCAGGGCAGATCCTGACCTGCGACGGTGCACCGATTGCGGCTGTGTTCCACTGCGTCAGCGGTCCGGAAGACCGAGTCTGCCGCCGATGTTCTGCGAGGATATTCCGTATCTGCAAAGCGTGGCCAGTCCGGGCGGCACGCAGTACGCCGGATACGAGAGCGAGGTGACGCTAACGGCGGATGCGTTCCGCGAAAAAAGGTCGCGCAGACTCTGCCAAAAAGCGGATGTGAGCGGTACGCCCGACCGCTGGTTTGCGTCCTCGGTGCGCGGCGGCTGGCGGTGTAAAACCGTCAAGCGCGGCGGCGTGACCGTCGAGGGACCGCAGTACGGGCGCGGTTCGGCCTGCAGTCCACGAATTTCACCATCACAAAACCACCGAGGACAGTATTACGTTTCACACCATCGGATACGGACACGGTGTTGGTCTGTCGCAGTACGGTGCGAAATATATGGCGGAGCAGGGATATGATTATACCGAGATACTTTGCGCATTACTACCCGAATACAGAGTTGAGATTGGAGAGTGGAGAGTGAAGAGAATGGAAAATGAAGATTGCGAACTATGTTCGCATATAAAATGGAGCGCGTAAGCGGACAAAAAAGTCAGGACATGCCTGACTTTTTACAAACAGAAATCCCCCGAAAACCGGGAAGTTTTGGGGATTTCTGCAATAGCCCTTTACAGGCTTGCCTGGCAGTGGGGCTGATAGAAAGGACGGTTTTTTTCTATCGAAGGCGAAGCCTTAGAATGCGAAATTCGTTTTTACGCGCCAGATATTCTGTGCATACCAGCAATCGAGCGGTCCGCTGCGAAGCGGCCGGAGTTTGCAATGTTGATCAGCGCCATGCGGTTCCACTGATCCTGATTGCGGTAAACTTCGCTTTACGCGCCCCCTGAGCGGCTGCGTAGGATGCGAAGTCCTTGAGGCTCATATAGCGGTCGCCGGGCCGCCGTTGCCGCCGCAGCAGCAGGTTGGCAATATCGGTGTAGTCCACGCCGTCACCGAAGCCGTGGATCATCTGATCGAGCACGCGGCGGATCACCGGATCGTTCTGGTAGATGACCATCTGCTCATAGCTGCCGGAAGCGGCCAGTGCCTCAGCCTCGGGCGTCTCCATACCGAAGATGAAGATGTTCTCCTTGCCGACTGCCTCGCAGATCTCGATGTTGGCGCCGTCCATCGTGCCGATGGTCAGTGCGCCGTTCATCATGAACTTCATATTTCCGGTACCGGAGGCCTCTTTGCCGGCGATGGAGATCTGCTCGGAAACCTCGGCGGCCGGCATGATAATCTCAGCCAGAGATACCTTTGTAGTCCTCGAGGAATACGACCTTCAGCTTGTCGCGTACTGCCGGATCGTTGTCGATCATCTTGGAGATGGAGTTGATCAGCTGGATGGTCTTTTTTCGCTACTGCGTAGCCCGGTGCGGCCTTGGAGCCGAAGATAAAGGTGCGCGGAACGAAATCCATATCCGATTGGGTCCTTCAGCTTGTGGTACAGGCTGATGATGCAGAATGTTCAGCATCTGGCGCTTGTACTCGTGCAGACGCTTAACCTGTACGTCAAAGATGGAGTCCATGTTGACTTCGATGCCGTTGTGCGCCTTGATATAATCTGCCAGACGCTGCTTGTTGTGGCGCTTGATCTCGCCCAGCTTGTCGAGCAGCTCCTTGTCGTCCGCATAGTTGTTCAGAACCTGCAGCTCGGACGGATGGGTGCGGTAGCCGGTGCCGATCTTGCTCTCGATCAGCTCAGCCAGCCTCCGGGTTGGCCTCACACAGCCAGCGGCGGTGTGCAATGCCGTTGGTGACGTTGCAGAACTTGGAGGAGTAGATCTTGTAGAAATCGGTGAATACGCGCTCCTTGAGGATCTCGGAGTGCAGCGCGGATACGCCGTTGATGGAGAACGAGCCTGCGATAGCCAGATGCGCCATGCGGACGGTATCGTCGGCAACGATAGCCAGCTTGGAGATCTTCTGGAAAGTCGTTCGGGAAGTAGTTCCACAGCACCTTGCAGAAGCGCTCGTTGATTTCGTAGATGATCTGCATAACACGCGGCATCAGCTCCTGAACGAGCGATACCGGCCAGCACTCGAGGGCCTCAGGCATAACGGTGTGGTTGGTGTAAGCAACAGACTGGCTGGTGATGTTCCAGGCCTGCTCCCAGCTCATGTCATTCTCGTCCATCAGGATGCGCATCAGCTCCGGAATAACCAGGGTCGGGTGCGTATCGTTGATATGCAAGACGTGCTTGTGCGCGAAGTTTTCGAGTGTGCCGTACTTGGCCTTGTGCTTTGCACAGATGTCCTGCAGGGTTGCGGAAACCAGGAAATACTGCTTGCTTGAGACGCAGGGACTGACCCTCGCGATGGTTATCCTCCGGATAGAGGACCATGGAGATGGTCTCTGCCAGTGCGTGCTTCTCCAACGCCTTCAGGTACTCACCGGAGGAGAACAGCTTCATGTCCAGTGCGATCGGGCTCTGTGCCTTCCACAGGCGCAGACGCGCGATGTTGTTGGTGCCGTAGCCGGAGATCGGCATATCATACGGAACTGCCAGAACCGGCGTGTAATCGTGGTAGTTGACAACCAGCTTGCCGTTATCGTCGAAGTAGGTGTCAACCGTGCCGCCGATCTTGACCTCGCGGGTCTCATCCATTGCCGGAATCTGCCAAACCTCGCCGGTAGACAGCCAGGAATCCGGCAGCTCGACCTGCTGGCCTTCAACGATCTTCTGCTTGAAAATGCCGTGCTCGTAGCGGATGGAGTAGCCGGTGCCGCGTACGCCGTCGGTCGCCATGCCGTCCATGTAGCAGGCAGCCAGACGGCCAAGACCGCCGTTGCCCAGACCGGGATCAGCTTCTTCCTCGAAGATGTCCGCCATCTCGAAGCCCATGTCCTTCAGGGCTGCGGTCAGAGCGTCCAGCATACCGAGGTTGTAGGCGTTTGTTGCGCAGACTGCGGCCGACAAGAAATTCCATGCAACAGGTAATGCACCTGACGCTCTCCGTCGCGCTCTACCTCATTCTGGGTTTCGATCATGTGCTCGGTCAGTGCATCGCGCACTACGAGGGCACAAGCCTCGTATACCTGATCCTTGGTAGCGTCCTCTACCTCGCAGGCAAAAATGTCGCTGCAGTTTACCTGCAATGGCTTCTTTCAAAGCGGTCTTTGTGTACTGGGTCTTTGGCATGGTCTTTCTTATCTCCTCACATAGTTGTTTGGAGGCACTGCCGAGCGATACGTCTGCGGTGCTTTTGCGGAAATTTGCGCTTTGCGTCGTTGCGATCCCTTACACAAAGTATTGCTGCGGAACCGCGCCTAGCCAAATCGCAAACTTTACTCGCAAATCACTCTTGCCGTATCACTCGTCAGCACCTCTAAGGATGCCGTAGATTTCAATGGGATGAAAATTACGGAATCACCGGTTACCGTCACCGTATTCCCTCAAATCGGGTGACGGGTCGGGCTGACAGGTCGATTACATTGACCCATCGCGGTCTTGTAAACCTCGATATATTTATCGGCAGAGCTGCCCCAGCTGAAGTCGCTCTGCATACCCTGCATAATCAGCTTGCTCCACGCAGGCTTGTTAAAGCGGAATACGCCGCAGGCATCGCGGATAACGTGCAGCATGTCGTGCGCGTTGTAGCTTTGCAAAGGTGAAGCCGTTGCCCGTGCCGGCATAATCGACAAAGGCGTGAACGGTGTCGCGAGGCCGCCGGTCTCGCGGACGATCGGAATGGCGGTGCCGTAGCGCATGGCGATCATCTGCGACAGGCCGCACGGCTCAAACTTGGACGGCACCAGGAACATATCGGCGCCTGCGTAAATGCGGTTTGCCAGATCGCCGGAGAACATGATGGACGCGGAAACCTTATCCGGCCAGCGGCGCTTTTTGCCTCGATGAACATCTGCTCATAGCGGTAGTCACCGGTGCCGAGCACGATCAGGCGAACATCATCCGCCAGAATATCCGGCAGGACTGCTTCCACAAGGTCGAGTCCCTTCTGGTCAACAAAGCGGGTAACGATGCCGATAACAGGCGTGTTTGCATCGCCCTCAAGGCCGCAGAGCTTCAAAAGCTCGGTCTTGTTGACCAGCTTATCCTGCGGGTTGTTTGGGCCGTAGTTCTTGAAAGATCTTGCTGTCAGTTTCCGGATTGAACGCATCCATATTGATGCCGTTCAGGATGCCGTGCAGCTTGTAGCTGTTCATGCGTAGCACGGAATCCAGACGGTAGCCGTAGTATTCGGTCTGAATTTCGTTGGCATAGGTCGGTGAAACCGTGGTGACAGCCGTGGAAGCTACGATAGCAGCCTTCATCAGGTTGACGTCGCCGTCCATTGCCATAAAGCCGGAGCGGAAGTGTGCATCGTCAATGCCGAGCACATACTCCAGAATCTCACGACCGTAGCGGCCCTGGTACTGGATATTGTGGATGAAGTGAACACGGTCTTGATGTTCTCGTAGAACGGACGGGAAGCCGAACATCAGGTTGTAGTAAACCGGAACGAGGGCGGTCTGCCAGTCGTTGCAGTTGATCACATCCGGCTTCCACTCCAGATCGGGCAGTACCTCGAGTACCGCCTTGGAGTAGTACGCGAAGCGCTCTGCGTCGTCGTACTCGCCGTAGATCTGGCCGCGTGCGAAGTAATACTCATTATCGATGAAATAATAGGTAACGCCGTCTGCCTCATAGCGGAAGATACCGCAGTACTGGTTGCGCCAGCCCAGACGGACGTAAGCGTTTTTGATGTAATAGAACTTTTCGCGCATACTCTGGTCGATCGCAGAATACAGCGGGCAGAATACACGCACGTCATGTCCCTTGGCAGCGAGTGCCTGCGGGGAGCGAACCTGCTACATCGCCCAATCCGCCGGTTTTGATGAACGGAGCGCATTCGCTGGTAACATACATGATTTTCATAAAGCCGAGCCTCCCCCAACAGAGAGTGCGGAAACAGCGCTGACCGTTTCCGCACCCGTTGTAATTTTATTATTATACTCGTTTCTGTCTGAATGTAATATAGCAATATTTCACGAACATTTGCGCTGCGGAAAATGCGTTTTTGCTGTGATAGCAACTTCTAAACAGAAGTTTATGCGGATTTAACAGAAAAGGATCAAACGGTTGCGTTTTTGCGATGGTGATCGGATAATTTTCGTGTCCCATCATCGTGCGGCCATCACGGATAATAACATTGCGGTCGGTGATGACATGACGGAGCGAAGCCTCGGTCATAATGCGCCCGCCTTCCATGATGATGCAGTTATTGACCTCGGCGCCCTTTTCAATCACAACGTCGCGGAACAGGACGGAGTTCTTTACCTTGCCCTCTCGATGCGGCAGCCGTCGGCGATGAGGCAGTCCTCTACGTCGGCTTCATCGCCGTAATAGGTCGGAGCCTCGTCCTTGATGCGGGTCAGGATCGGACGGGTGCGCTTGAATACCCGTTGCGGACATCCTTGTCGAGCATGTCCATGTTGGAGCGGTAGTAGTCGAAGGTGTCCTCGATCTTGACGGCGTACTCGTTGAACAGGTAGCCGGCTACCGTGCCGTCCATCAGGGCACGGGTGAGGAACTCGCGCTCAAAGTGGATGCAGTTATGGGTTACGCAGTCGGACAGCATGTGGATAAGGTACTGGCGGCTCATGACGTAAATGCCGAGTGCCGCATGCTTGCACTTGCCTTCGTTGCAGTCTCCCAACGCGGATGTCAACGGCTTCCTTCTTGCGGTTCAGCTCCACATAGGTGGTGAACGGGGAATTCTTTCTGCTTCTTGGTGCATACCATGGTCAGGTCTGCGCCGGACTTAATATGGCGGTCGATCACGTCGTCGAGCGGTACATTGGCAACAATGTCGCCGTCCGCTACGACTACATAGTCTGCACGGTTCTTCTGCAGGAAGTCAACTGCACCGGCCAGTGCGTCAATCTTGCCGCGGTACTCGCCGGTTACCAGCGGAGACGCCTTCTTGGAGTAGGAGTACGGCGGCAGCAAAGGTTACGCCGCTGTTCTTGCGGGGAAAAGATCCCAGTCCTTGGCATTGCCGATGTGGTCGATCAGGGACTGGTACTTGTCCTTCATCAGTACACCCACGCGGTAAATGCCGCTGTTTACCATATTGGAAAGCATAAAATCGATAATGCGATACCGGCCGCCCCACTGTACCGCACCGACCGTGCGGTGCTCGGTGATCTCGCGGAGATCGTTGTCGGTATCAAATGCAATGATCATGCCTAAAACGCTGTTCATGTTTGTGCCGCCCCTTATTTACGTCCGGCAGATCCTCGTCTGCCATTTCCTTAGCGGCCAGCTTTGCGCCGCTGCCGATGCGAACGCCTTCGGCTACTACCGCAACGCCCCAGTTGTCTGCGTCGCTGTCGGACGGGCTGCCGCCGACTTCCGCGCCCCTTGGCGATAACGGCCTTTTCGGCTACGATGGAGTAGCGCACGGTCGCGCCTTCCTCAACCACAGCACCCGGCATCAGGATGGAATATTCCACCTTGGCACCCTTGCCGATCTTAACATCCGGAGAACAGGACGGACTCCGAAACGTCGCCGTAGATCTCACAGCCCTCGGAGAGCAGGGGGTATGGGTAACCTTAGCCTGCTTGGAGGTGAAATGCGGAGGCGAACCGGTGGTGCGGCCGTAGATCTTCCAGCTGTCATCGGAAAAGCTGCAGGCCGGAGTTCGGAGAGAGCAGATCCATGTTTGCTTCCCACAGGCTCTCGATGGTGCCTACGTCCTTCCAGTAGCCCTTGAAGCGGTAGGAAACCAGCTTTTCACCGTTATTCAGCATCGCCGGAATGATGTCCTTGCCGAAGTCGTTGGAGGACTGCTCGTTGGCCTCGTCATTGATGAGGTATTCCTTCAGCTTTTCCAGTTGAAAATGTAGATGCCCATGGAAGCCAGATTGGATTTCGGCTCCTTCGGCTTCTCCTCGAATTCGTAGATGGTGCCGTCCGGCTTGCAGTTCATGATGCCGAAACGGGAAGCCTCGGAAAGCGGAACGTCCAGCACCGCGATGGTCGCGTCAGCGCCGGTCTCCTTGTGCTGCTGGAGCATCTTGTTGTAGTCCATCTTGTAGATGTGGTCGCCCGAGAGAATGAGGACGTACTCGGGATCGTAATCCTCCAGGAACTGAATGTTCTGGTAGATGGCGTTTGCGGTGCCCTTGTACCACTCGGTCTTTTTGCTCTCGTACGGCGGCAGAACATAGACGCCGCCGCGCAGGCGGTCGAGATCCCACGGCTGGCCGGAACCGATGTAAGCGTTGAGCACATGCGGCTGGTACTGAATCAGTACGCCCACGGTGTCAATGCCGGAGTTCACACAGTTGGAAAGGGAAAAATCGATCATGCGGTACTTACCGCCGAACGGTACGGCAGGCTTAGCGACCTTTTGGTCAGCACATACAAACGGCTGCCGCGGCCGCCTGCGAGCAGCATGGCTACGCATTCTTTTTTCCGATACATGTAAATTCTCCTTTTTCACAGTTTGCATCGCTGCGATCTATACGCCGTCTGGCGTATCCCTCTGTGTATCTCTTTCTGCAGGTTTTCACCTGTTATTTAGAACCGCCGGTTGCGGTTACTGCCTTGTCTGTCGGTACGGAAACCGCTTTTTCGGTGGCTTTCGCAACTGCCTTGGTTCCGGTGCGTGCCACCGCCTTTTCAGTGGTCTTTGCAACGGATTTGGAGCCGGTCTTGGCTACGGCCTTCTCGGTTGTGCGGGCAACGGCGCTTGGAGCCGGTCTTGGCTACGGCCTTCTCGGTTGTGCGGGCAACGGCGCGGAGCCGGTCTTGGCTACGGCCTTCTCGGTTGTGCGGGCAACTGCCTTGGTCGAGCGGGGGCGTTTTACCGGTTTCTTGGCAGCCGCGGCTTTTGCGGCCTCGATCTCTGCCTTGGTGCGGCGCTTGGCTCTTGCCTTGCCCTTGAAGAACAACACGCCGAAGCGCGGAATCTTCAGAACAATGGACTGTTCCTGACCGTGCATGGGCTTGTTTTCGGTCTTGAGCTTGCCGTTTGCCATGCCGCTGCCGCCGAACTCGGTCTTGTCCGAGGTGAATATCTCTTCATAAGTGCCGGTGATCGGAACGCCGATGCGGTATTCCTGCTGCTCCTCCGGAGAGAAGTTGACAACGACCACGATATCCGAGCCGTCCTTCGCCACACGGCGGAAGGCGATGATGTTGTTGCGGTTGTCCTCATGGCTGATCCACTCAAAGCCGCGCCAGTCGGTATCCTGCCCCACAGCTGCGGAGTAGCAAGGTAGAAGTGATTGAGCGCCTTGACGTACGCCTGCATCTGGCGGTGCGCCGGATAATCCAGCAGCATCCAGTCCAGTCCGCGCTGGTACGCCCATTCGGAGAATTGTGCAAACTCGCCACCCATGAACAGCATCTTCTTGCCCGGGTGTGCGGCCATGTAGCCGTACAGCGCGCGCAGACCGCCGAACTGATTCTCGTACGGAGGCGGCATCTTTGCTGATGAGCGAGCACTTGCCGTGCACGACCTCATCGTGCGAGAGCGGCAGGATGTAGTTTTCGGAAAAGGCGTACATGAACGAGAGAAGGTGATCTTGTCGTGCATGTCTTGCGGAAGAACGGGTCCACCAGCCGAACAGTAGCACAGCATGTCGTTCATCCAGCCCATGTTCCACTTTGAAGTTGAAGCCCAGACCGCCGTCGTAACCCGGCTTGGTCACCATCGGCCATGGGTGGACTCCTCGGCGATCATCATAACGTCCGGATGATCGGTCAGGATGTACTTCGTTGAGCAGCCGCAGGAAGTCAAACGGCCTCCAGATTTTCGCGTCCGCCGTGAGCGTTCGGCCGCCATTCGCCCTGACGGTTGTAATCCAGATACAGCATGGCCGCCACCGCGTCAACGCGCAGGGCGTCGATGTGGAATTTCTCGATCCAGAACATCGCGGAGGAGAACAGCAGGTTTCTCGTGGAGACCTTGCCGTAATCGAATACGCGCGTGCCCCATTCCTTGTGCTCCATCTTGAGTGGATCGGCGTATTCGTACAGGTGCGAGCCGTCAAACTCGACCAGTCCGCAGCCGTCCTTCGGGAAGTGCGCCGGGACCCAGTCCATGATAACGCCCAGACCGGCCTGATGCGCCTTGTCGATCAGGTACATCAGATCCTTCGGCGTGCCGTAGCGGCTGGTGGCGGCAAAATAGCCGATTACCTGATAGCCCCATGAGCCGTCGAACGGATACTCGGTCAGCGGCATGAACTCGATGTTGGGTGTAGCCCATTTCCTTGACATACGGCACAAGCTCGTCCGCCAGCTGGCGGTAGGAGTAGAAGTTGCCGTCCTCGTGCATCTTCCACGAGCCGAGGTGGCATTCGTAGATGTTGACCGGATTGGAATACGGCAGGTGCTTTTTTGCGCCAGTCCAGCCACGAGCGTCGCCCCATTCGTAGCCGTCGATGTCATACGCCTTGGTGGCGTTGCCCGGACGGGTCTCGAAATGGAAGCCGTACGGGTCGGACTTGTCAAACACATCGCCGGACTTGGCCCATACACTATACTTGTATGCGGCATATTCCGGAATATTCGGAATAAATTTCTCCCAGATACCCTGTTCATCGCGCGTCATATAATCGGCGTCGCGATTCCAGTCGTTGAACTCACCCATGACGGAAACTTTTTCAGCCTCCGGTGCATAAACACGGAACAGATAACCCTGTTCACCATCCTGCACGAAAGGGTGGGCTCCCATGTAATCGAACGCGCGACAATCCCGGCCGGAATAGAAAAGCTCGCTTCGCTTTTCCGCGGCGGGTGCTGCGGATTTTTTTCTTCATACAGCATCTCTCCCTTTACAGCCGCCAAATGAAGGAAAATACGAATATTTTCCAACAGTTTGTGTACTTCGACAGAATTTTGGCGGAATACCCTCACTTTAGTTAGATATAGTATACATCACATAAATAGAAAAGTCCAGCAATTTAGCACAATTACTGGACTTTCTTTACAGAAATTTTGTTTGCTTTCCACATCATTTGAGTGGGAATGACAAAATAACGTACAATTCGATATAAATTTGTTTAGAAAATGTGGCGGCGGATGAGATCAAGCGCCGTAGAAGCGGCCCTGCATGCGCACACGGTCGCGGCCGAGCGAGGACTGCATTTTACGGGTAAAGAACTTGCCGTCGTACCAAACGCTGATATAGACCAGACCGGTCGGCTTGTCCTCGGTGCCGCCGCCCGGGCCGGCAATGCCGGTGATGCCGACGCCGATGTCCGGAGCCAAGCGCATTTGCAACGCCGACAGCCATCTGCTCTGCGGTTTCCGGGAGATACCGCCCGACCGTATCGAGGGTCTCCTTCTTCTTCACGCCGAGCACCTTCTCCTTGACACTGTTGCTGTACGAGCACACACCGCCGAGGTAGTAATCGGATGCGCCCGGGATGTCGGTCAGCCGCTTGGACAGCAGACCGCCGGTGCAGCTTTCGGCTACTGCGAGGGTCGCTTGCGCTCGCGCAGACCGTCGCCGACTACCTGCTCGAGAGAGTCAACGTCTACGCCGTAAACGTCGTCGCCGAGCAGCTTCAGGATTTCGTCAACGACCGGATCGAGCATCTTCTCGCATTCTGCCGGGGTGTCCGCCTTGGCGGTAACGCGCGCGAAGCACTCGAGGTCCGTGCATACGGCGCGATGGTCGGGTTGCGCTTTTTCCATCATGTCGTGCAGGATATTCTCCCATGTTGCTTTCGCCGAGGCCGAATACGCGGATGTTGCGGGATACGATGCAGCCGCCTGCCAGCTTGTACAGATACGGCATTGCACATTCCTTCCACATCGGGTTGCACTCGCGCGGGAGGGCCGGGCAGCATGAGAACGTGCTTGCCGTCGGCCTCAAACGCACAGCCGGGTGCCGTGCCCCACAGGTTGGTGAATACGGTGCAGCCCTTCCCGGCAGCCATGCCTGTTTTTCGTTGTTCTTGGTCATTTCGCGGCCGATGGTCTTGAAAAAAGTCGGTCAGACGGTCCATGGACGGCTGATGCAGTACCATCTTTTTGCCGAAAACGGTCGCCAGCGTCTCCTTTGGTCAGATCGTCAAAGGGGTTGGGCCAAGGCCGCCGGTGGTGATGATGATGTCAGCACGGTCGCTTTGCCTCGCGGACTACGCGCTCGAGACGCGCCATTGTCACCGACAACGGTCTGGTAAGAATACATTGATGCCCAGCTCGGACAGACCCTGCGAGATCAGCTGTGCATCGGTGTTTAGATGTCGCCCAGCAGGATCTCTGTGCCGACTGCGATAAGTTCTGCGTTCAATGAAAGTTCCTCCCTAAATCAAAGGGAATTGCTATTTTAATTGCTCATTCCTCATTATTACGGAAGGTGGATGATCTCCACACCCTTTAATCGCCTTTGCTCTACGAGTGCTTCAACGTCGAGGCGGCTCTCTGCCCTCGAGGATCTTCGGCATCTTCGGCTTGGTATTCGGGTGCTTCGGGGTGAACACCGTGCAGCAGTCCTCATAGGGGAGGATGGAGGTCTCAAAGGTGTCGATCTTACGGGCGATCGTGACAATTTCCTCCTTATCCATGCCGATGCAGGGACGGAACACCGGCAGGTCGCACACCGCACCGGTAACGGCCATGGCGGGCATGGTCTGGCTGGCAACCTGACCGAGCGACTCACCGGTGATGAGCGCACCGCAGCCGTACTCAACAGCTACGCGCTCGGCAATGCGCATCATAAAGCGGCGCATGATGAGCGTAAACAGCTCCCCTCGTGGCACTTGTCGCGGATTTCCTCCTGAATGTGGGTGAACGGCACGACCATAACGCTCTCATGCGGCCGCACCATGCGGTCAGCTTGCGGCCCAGTTCAAGCACCTTCTCCTTGGCGCGCTCGGACGTATACGGATAGCTGAAAAAGTGGATGCCGCACAGCTCCAGACCGCGCTTGGCCATCATCCAGCCGGCAACAGGGGAGTCGATGCCGCCGGAGAGCAGCAGCGCTGCACGGCCGTTCGAGCCGATCGGCATGCCGCCCGCACCCGGAACCGGACCGGCGTGAACGAAGGCGTACTTCGCGCATCTCAACGTGCACGGTCAGGTCGGGATGGTGCATATCCGGACGAACATCAGGGAACAGATCAGCAAGCTCGCCGCCGACGTACTGGCTGATCTCGTCGATGTCATCGGGAATTTCTTGTCACCGCGCTTGCTTTCGACCTTAAAGGTCTTTGCCGCCGCAAAATTGGGTGCCAGATAGTCCTTTGCGGTCGCAATGACACTTCGAGCGTCTTTTTCCGGGCAGACCGCTGCACGGGAGATGGTCGCAAAGCCGAACACACGGCTTGCGCACTCCATAACCGCATCTGCGTCCGCATCGTCCGGAATCTCCACATAAACGACCGACTGGCGCATGGTGATCTCGCAGTCTGCAACGTGCGCCATGCGGCGCTTGAGGTTTTTCAGCAGACGGTCCTCAAAGGTCTTGCGGTTCAGTCCTTTCAGGACGATCTCACCGCACTTGAGCAGTAATACTTCTTTCATTTATTGTCTCCTTGATGGTAAATTTATTTGTTTGCGCTGATGATTTCCCTTCTCCTCGGCGGTCATCAGGCTGTCGCGGTCGGCGCTGTCCGAGCCGAACTCAAGCGGGTCTTGACGTAATCATCATCCGGCAGGTTGAACACCTGTGCCAGATAGTTTAAGTAAACGTCCGCCATGATTTCCAGCTTGCCGTAATCGGTTTCCCCACGGTACGAGCGACTGCGTGCCGACGCTGACCGTGCCGTCCTCCCGGCGGTCAATCTTGACCGGCAGACTGCATTCCTCCGCACGCTTTTTTCGGCAGTGTCCGGCAGGCTGTCGTAAAGGCCCTCCATCCAGAAGCGGCATTTCCCGTCATATACGGCGAGCTTCTGCTCCGAGCCGTCCGGTTTGGTGATGGTTTTGTATTCCATATAGATTAAACTCCTTGTTTTTTCCTGTACTTCAATCTGTCCGCGTGCCGCCGAAACGACCACGCAGTATCTTTCTCCGTCTTTGAAGGCGCGGAAACCGTACCAGCCGAGCGGCTCTTTTCCTCCGGCATGGTGCAGCCGATAATCTCCGTATCATTGTTTATCACCTGCGCGAACCGGGCCGCGTCCCAGTCAACGGACTGAAAACGGTACAGGTCAGTGTAACCGGCCTGCTCGACCAGATTGCGTGCCTGCGACACCGTGATCGGATGCACGATCAGTAGAAACGCGCCGAGTGTGTGAGCAGCATCCAGAGCATCATGAACGTCGCAGTCCACGGTTCCGCGCCGTTATCTCCTTTGCGCAGGAAGAAAATGATGTAAACCACGCCGTATACCACGCAGAACCAGCACAGAACGTTATACGGGTCCTCGATGGTGGCGAACAGAACGCCGACGAAAAAGGATGCAGTACAGCAGTTGCAGCAGTCGAACGCGCACAGCACTCTGCGGACGAAAGTCTCCGGCTCCAGCGTGCCGGAATAGCCGGCAGCATGCGCGATCCAGCCGGCGCAAGAACAGCCGGTATAGCCCGAACTTTCTTCAGCAGCACGCCGCCATACACAATAAGTGCAGCAGGAAAATCAGTGCGGTGCAGCCGCAGCAGATGATGGTGTTGAAAACATACGATTTCTTCATAACTCGCACCTCTGTCCACGTTTCTAACGGTTAACGTCTGAACATTTTCGCGCCCTTTTCGACCGCAGCAACAAACGCATCCACATCTTCCTTTGTGTTGAACGGTGCAAACGACACGCGCAGCGCGCTGTCCGTGCGCGCCTTCGGCGAAACCGAGTGCCTTGAGCACCCGCTCTGCTGCCCTTGGAGCAGGCTGAGCCGCTGGAAATGTAAACCTCGTCCCCCTCGGTACATGCAGCATGACCTCGCTCTTGCAGCCGGGCATGGAAAGATTGACAACATGCGGGATATCGCCTTCGCCGTTGATGGCGGCATCCGGCAAGCTTGGCGCTGACCTGCTGCTTGAGGTAGCCGGCCAACTCCTGCACATGGGCGTAATCGCCGTCGAAATGCGCCATGCGAATCTCGCACGCCTTGGCAAATGCGGCAATATTCGGCACGGCCTTGGTGCCCGGACGCATGCCCCGCTTCCTGACCGCCGCCGAACGTCAGCGGAGGCGAGCACGCCGGAAACCCCACTACGCGCACCATACCCTTGGGTGCGCCGATTTTGTGGCCGGAAACGCTCATCGTCGCAGTTCCATTTTTTTCGGCGTCAGGCGTACGGCAAAGACCCTGTACGGCATCAATATGGAACAGCGCCTTGGGTGCCCCAGGCCTTGAGCAGCTTTCCGAGCTGCTCGACCGGCTGCACCGTGCCGATCTCGTTGTTGACCAGCTGGCAGGAGAGAAGAATGGTATCCTCGGTCAGTTCGCTCAGCACCTCGGGCGTGATGTGGCCGGTCGCGTCGATTACGTGAATACCACATCAAAAGCCGCTTGTCCGCGAGCTGCTTTGCGGTGTTGATGGTCGCGGCGTGCTCGATCTCCAGTCACGATGATGCGGCCCTTTTGTGGCGGTTGAGATGCGCCGCGCCGTGTGCAGGCTGATATTCATTACTCTCCGTGCCGCAGGCGGTGAAATAGACTTCCCGGGCAGGCAGCCGAGCGCAGAGGCAACCGTTTGCGGCTGTCCTCGAGCAGATGTGACGCCTCGAGACCCATGCGGTGCAGGCTCGACGGATTGCCGAATTCCTCGAGCATCGCGCACTGCCGCTTCGGCGGCCTCGGGCAGTACGCGGGTCGTCGCCGCGTTATCCAGATAATGCATAATAAAACGAACTCCTTACCGGGTGCGCCGTCCTGTGTCGCAGCACACCTTCTGTTATAGATATTTTACAACGCAGTGCCGTCTTTTACAAGACAAAAACGTGCAAAACAGGTTGAAAACCCGCTTGTGGTCTATGCTATACTTTATCATGTATGACGTGATAAATCTACGTCCCATATAGAAAGGGGAAGGAAACCTCATGCCAGGTAAGGTTATTCTCGGCGCTCAGTGGGGCGACGAGGCAAGGCGGGCAAGTTCATTGATATTTTCGCACGGCAAGGCTGATCTTGTCGTGCGCAGCCAGGGCGGCAACAATGCCGGCCATACCGTCGTTGCAGGCGGCGAAAAATTACAAATCAGCTCATTCCGTCCGGCATCCTGTATCCGGAGTGCGTAAACGTGATCGGTCCGGGCGTTGTCGTCAACCCGAAGGCAGTCCTCGGCGAGATCGATGGCCTGCACGACAAAAATTTCGACCGACAAGCTGTTCATCGACGCGCGCTGCCACTGCATCATGCCGTGGCATCTGGAGCTTGATGCGCTGAGCGAGGCGGAGAAGGCCAAGGAAGGCACCGCCATCGGCACCACCAAGAAGGGCATCGGCCCCATGGATAAATCCGAGCGCAGCGGCATCCGCATGCACGACTTCATCGACGCAGAACGCTTCCGAAGAGGTCATCCGCGAGACCTGCGCGCGCAAGAACCGCGTGATCACCGGCGTTTACGGCGGCGAGCCGCTCGATGCGAGACGCGATCATCGAAGAGTACAGGGCCTACCGCGCAGACCGTCTGCGCCCGATGGTACGCGATACCACCGTTATGACCTACGAGGCCGTCAAGGCCGGCAAGGAAGTGCTGTTCGAAGGCGCGCAGGGCACCCTGCTCGACCTCGACATGGGCACCTATCCGTATGTCACCTCGTCCCATCCGGTCGCAGGCGGCTGCTGCATCGGCTCGGGTGTCGGCCCGACCGCGATCGACAAGATCATGGGCATCTTCAAGTCCTACACCACCCGTGTCGGCGAAGGCCGTTCCCGACCGAGCTGTTCGATGAGACCGGCGACTATATCCGCAATGCAGGCGGCGAGTTCGGTACCGTTACCGGCCGTCCGCGCCGTACCGGCTGGTTCGACGCTGTCGTTGCACGCTATGCTGTCCGCGTAAACGGCCTGACTGACGTTGTCATCAACAAGATCGACCCGCTGCGCGGCCTGCCGAAGCTCAAGGTCTGCGTAGCCTACAAGCTGAAGAACGGCGAGACCGTTACCGAGTTCCCGGCGAACTTCATGGATCTCGTTGACTGCGAGCCGGTTTATGAGGAATTCGACGGCTTCACCGAGGACATCACGAACTGCCGCTCCTTCGACGAGCTGCCCGCGACCGTTCAGGCATATATCAAGGAGCTCGAGCGCATCATCGAGTGCCCGATCACCATGCTCGGCGTCGGCCCGGCACGCGATCAGGTCATGGAAATCAGCATCTAAACTGTCGCGAAACTACAGTTTTACGCAAAGAAAGGGACTGCCTGTGGCAGTCCCTTTAGACTGTCGAAAAACTATCGTTTTTCCGACAATCTGTGTTTTGACTTCGCAAAAACACGGACGTCCGAAAAGTTCCCATACGGAAACTTTCTCCCTCTTAAAGTATGAAAACCGAGGTACACGCCCCCGGTTGCTCTCATTAAATATCTCTTTGAGGATAGAGGCCTACGGGCTCATGCGTTTGCGCAGCAAACGCTTTTGAATGCGCGCTGCCGCGTGACTGCTGTTTTGGCGTGAAAACAGACTTTATCGACAGACTGAAGGGACTGCCTGTGGCAGTCCCTTTTTGTATTCGCAGCAGCAAAGCAAAAGCCCTGCACTATTTTTTCGCAGCGACGGGGCAATCGCCCTGCACCGAATGGCCGCGCACTGGCAGCGCTGCAGATCACGCAAGGTAAATTCAGGGCGGCAATGCGTCCCGCAATCACCCCGACGCCCGGAACCGCGCCCCCCTGCGTCCCGTTTCGCTGCACATCTCCGATGTGTCAGCGCAAAAGGAAGATTCGGGGGTGTCAAGAGGGGCAAGGAAAACCATTCGGTGTCCTTGCCCTTTGTCTCCGCCGGTAGACACCGGCCTTCTCCGCCGCCAGACGGCGGCGCTTATTCTTTTTCCTCTGCGGAAGAAGCCTCCGCGGCAGGCGCCGCCTTCTTCGTCCTCTTCCCCGGCTTGCCGATCACACTCTCTATGTACGCCGGAACCTCGTGAAACGGAATCCCCAGCGCCACCGACAGCTCGCCGTGCAGCAGCTCCTCCGCGCGCTTGCGGTAACGCTGATCGACCTGACTCAGCCGGCGGCCGCTGCGCCTGCTCTTTTGCGTAGACCGTCTTGATGAGCTGCACCAGATCCCCGCAGTCATGGCTCTGCAGCACCTCTTGATAGTGCTCGCTCGACAGACGCATGCTGTGGCTCGTGAAATGATCGACCTCGATATTCGGAATATCACGCACAAGCGTCTCAGCCTGCTCCCTCGAGATGACCGGGCGCATGAAAACCGGCGAGTCCACCGGAATATAGATGGTCTCCGTGCCCGTAACGGGCGTCAGCGTGTAATACTGCCGATCCGCTTCATCCTCGAAGGGCGACGGCTTGACCTCGTCCACGCGGCATACGCCGCTCGTACCGTAAAAACGATATAGTCCCCCGCTTGATACATGATAAACCTCCTCGCAGCAACACAAAATAACATTCTGTTTATTATAATTATAGCACATTTCGCAGAAAAATGTAAGTTTTATTTTTGTATTTGCCTGCAAGACTTCGTGCGGCAGATAAAAAAAGCAGATGGTCGCGCACCTCGCCGTTCCACAGCAGCTCCGCACGGTGCAGCCTGCCCTCATACGCAAAAACCGCACTTTTCGAGCACACGGCGCGAGCGCGCATTATCCGGGTAGCAGGTCGCGGAAATGAGGTCGAGCGACATCCTTTCAAAGCCGTATTCCGTGACCGCGCGAAGCGCCTCGGTCATATAGCCCCCTGCCCCAGTACGCCGTGCCGAGCGAATAACCGACCGAGCGCACTGAGCCGTACTGCCGCGCACTGTCCGCGATCAGACCGATCGAGCCCATCACCCGCCCGTCCCCGCGCCGCTCGATCGCCCATACCGTCGGCTGGTCGAGGAACATGAGGTGCAGCACATCATACGACTCCGTCAGGCTCTCGTGCGGCTTCCACCCTGCGTTCAGGCCCACCTCGGGCGCGGCGGAATTATCGTAAATCGCCTGCACATCGTCCTCCCGGAACGGGCGAAGGCGCAGTCTCGTCGTTTGAAGCGTCATTGCTGCATCTCTCCCTTTTCTTTTTTATTCTATCATGTCCGGACGACGTTGAAAAAGAGACTGTCGAAAACTGTGTTTTCATTTTTTCGCCATAAAATTCATTTCTCCTATTGCTTCTCCAGTCCCTTCATATTACAATTAAGACAATACTGCAATCCCTGAACAGAAATGACCCGGGGAGCAGATTTTGTGCATCGACGAGATACGGCTTCCCGTGATCCGGGAAGCCGCCGCACGGTCAGAACACAAAATTTCCGCAAAGCGCCGCAGCTTTTATCGTGCGGCGCTGCCTTAAAATATCAAATCAACACAGGAGGCAATGAGAAATGACACTGAAGGAATTCTATGAACAGGATCGACGGCAGCTACGAGGATACTCTCCATCGTCTGACGAGCGAGGCGCTGGTGCACCGCTTCGTCCTCAAGTACCCTGCCGACCCGAGCTTTGCGCAGCTGCGCGAGGCCGTCGCAGCCGCAGACTGGGAGAGCGCGTTCCGCGCCGCCCACACCCCAAGGGTGTCGCACAGAACCTCGGCTTCGACGCACTCTACCGCGCGTCTTCCGCTCTGACCGAGCATCTGCGCGGTGGACAGCCGCTGACCGAACCGCAGCTCCTCGACGCGACCGCCGCCGAGCATGAGCGCGTTATGAGCGCTATCGAAGCGCTCGGTTAAAAACCATATAAATACAAAGAGAGCACAGATTTTCATCTGTGCTCTCAGTCTGTCGATAAAGTCTGTTTTCACGCCAAAACAGCAGTCGCGCGGCAGCGCGCATTCAAAAGCGTTTGCTGCGCAAACGCATGAAAACCGGGGGCGTGTACCTCGGTTTTTATACTTTTAAGAGGGAGAAAGTTTCCGTATGGGAACTTTCGGACGTCCGTGTTTTGCGAAGTCAAAACACAGATTGTCGGAAAAACGATAGTTTTTCGACAGTCTCAGAGCACAGATTTTCATCTGTGCTCTCCTTTTTATGCCTTCGCGACAGTCTCATTCAAATTTCAGCTGATCCTCGGTCAGCAGTGCGCCGATGGACGGGATGCTGCGGCAGCGGTAGCGCGCCTGGTCGAGCAGGTTCGCGTCTTCCGTGCGGCAGGCGCGGGTCACGGTGTGCTTGCCGCGCAGCACCATAGTCTGCACGCCCTGCGTCGAGCGCGTCGCCTTTGATGTCGAGCATGCCCGCGCGGAAGGTGAGCGCGCGGTTGGCAGTCGAGAACATGGTGATCTCGGTCTCGTCATCGACCGGGTGGAAGAACGCCACAGCCGGCGCCTTGTCCGAGTATGCGCCGGTCAGGCGGCGTCGGTTGGTCTTGGTCTCGAACGACTGGAGCGAGAAGCGCGCTGCCTTGCCGTTCTGGAACGCGACGACCATGCTGCCCTTGTAGTCGCCCGGGAGCATCGCGTAGAGCGGCGTTTCTCCCTCATCCATGCCGAGCTTCGCCGGCAGGTAATCGCCCAGAACGGACGCCTTGCTGTCGTCGAAATCATACAGACGCGCCTTGTACGCCTGCTGCATGCTGGTGAAGAAGATGATCTCGCTCTTGTTGGTCGCCTCAGCTGTCCAGACGACCTCATCGCCCTCTTTGAGCTTGTGGTCCTGCGACATACGCCACGACTGCGGCGTAATCTTCTTGAAGTAGCCCTCGCGGGTGAGGAACAGCAGCACCGGATAATCCTCGATGTGGTCCTCTTCCGCGAACTCAGTCACCTTGTCCGCCCGCACGATGATGCGTTCTGCGCTCGGAGGGATACTTCTTGATGATCTGCTCCAGCTCCTTGATGATGATATTGCGGATCTTCGCCTTGGATTTGACGATCTCCTCCAGCTTTTTAATCTCGTTCTCGAGTGCTTCGGTCTCCTGCGTGCGCTTCAGGATATATTCCTTGTTGATGTTGCGCAGGCGGATGTCCGCCGATGAACTCGGCCTGGATCTGGTCGATGTCGAAGCCTTCCATCAGGTTCGGGATAACATTTGCGTCCTCTTCGGTCTCGGATGATTTTTAATCGCCTTGTCGATATCAAGCAGGATTTTGCGCAGACCGAGCAGCAGATGCAGCTTGTCCTTTTTCTTGCCGAGCTCGAAGAATACGCGGCGGCGGACGCATTCCGTGCGCCACGCCGTCCACTCCTCTAAATCTGCTGTACGCCCAGAACGCGCGGCATGCCGCCGATGAGGACGTTGAAGTTGCACGAGAAGCTGTCCTGAGGGTAGTCAGCTTCATCAGCTTGGCCATCAGCTTTTCCGGGTCGGTGCCGCGCTTGAGGTCGATGGCGATCTTGAGGCCGGAAAGGTCGGTCTCGTCGCGCACGTCGGCAATCTCGCGCACCTTGCCGTTCTTGACCAGCTCCCGGCGATCTTGTCGATGATGGCCTCGATGGTGGTCGTGTACGGAATCTCCGTGATCTCGATAAGGTTTTCCTTCTTGTTGTACGCCCATTTTGCGCGCACCTTGAACGAGCCGCGTCCGGTGCTCGTAGATCGCGCGCATTTCGCCCCATCGTAGATCAGCTCGCCGCCGGTCGTGAAGTCCGGCGCCGGGCAGCGTGGAAAAGGATGTCGTGCTCGGGATTTTTGATAATGCTCGATGGTCGTGCGGCAGACTTCCGCGAGGTTAAAGCCGCAGAAATTGGACGCCATGCCGACCGCAATGCCGGTATTCGCGGACACGAGAATGTTCGGGTAGGTTGTCGGCAGCAGCGTCGGCTCCTTCATCTCGCCCGTCATAGTTATCCACAAAATCCACTGCGTCGGTGTCGATGTCGCGGAACAGCTCGGCACAGAACGCAGTCGAGCTTGGCCTCGGTGTAACGCGGCGCGGCGTATGCCATGTCGCGCGAGTAGACCTTGCCGAAGTTGCCCTTGGAGTCGACAAACGGCATGAGCTTAGCGCCTCGTTGCCGCGCGTCAGACGCACCATCGTCTCATAGATCGCCGCATCACCATGCGGATTGAGCTTCATGGTCTGACCGACGATATTCGCGGATTTCGTGCGGTTGCCGTTCAGCAGCCCCATCTTATACATCGTGTACAGCAGCTTCCGATGCGAGGGCTTGAAGCCGTCGATCTCCGGGATGGCGCGCGACACGATAACGCTCATCGCGTAGGGCATATAATTCTCGCGCAGCGTATCCGTGATGCGCCGGTCTACCGAGGGATGCTCTTTATATACTTTCGGTTCATCATTTTTCTTTTTGCCATTTATAAATCTCCTGTTCGGGATCGTTTTTTCCGGACGTTTGAGCGCCGCCGAGCAGCGTACCGCCGAAAGGCAGGAAGGACAGCAGCACCGCCGCAGCGAGGCCGCCGCCGAACCCCAGCAGATACATCTGCGGCAGGCGCAGGTAAATGACAGGTGTCTGATGGGTCGTCCAGACGTTCCACAGGCGCAGCACCATGGGATGAGCGAGGTACAGGCCGAAGGAATGCCGGGCGATAAAGCGCACGGGCGCCGGAAGCGTCCGGCACCGGCTGCACAGCGTCCACAGCATGAGCCACGTCGCAAAGACGTAGACCAGAAGGTCGGGGCGCAGCGAGGATGCGCTGAGCGAGGGGAACATATGGTTTGTCAGCAGCACGCCGAGCGCCGAGAGCAGCCACACCGGCACGCTCACACAGAGCGGGCAGCGCTGCCATTTCTGCAGGCGCAGCCAGATGCCGCCCGTATAGAACAGCGTCCAGCCGAAAAAGAGGCGGACCAGCGAAAGCGGCGCGTGAAACATCAGCATGCCGTTCGCCTGACACGCGATCAGCAGCTGCATGCCGAACGTCGCGGCCGCCGCGCACAGCATCAGCCGCCACGGATATCTCTGCATCGCGATACAAAAGAAATCCGCCAGCAGGACGAACTGCACAAGGATGAATATGTAGTCAGATGGACATACGCGCCGCCGGTCAGCAGGTCGAAAAAGCGGATGCTTGCGCGGCGTACCGCACAGCGCCTCAAGAACAGAAATACGCCGCCGACCAGAGAAAATACGGCGGCAGCACGCGCGACAGGCGGCGGCGCACTGCCGTCCAGCCCTGCGGCTCGAATTTCCCCTCCGCGAGCGCGCCTGCGTGACCGAAGCCGGTCAGCACGAGGAACATCGGCACCGCAAAGCGCGAAAGCTGATTCCAGACCAGCTCCGCGTCGGTCGTCTGCCCTGCCGAAACGTGTATCATCACGACCGCGAGCGCCGCCGCCGCCCGCAGTCCGTCCATTTGTCGAAACCGCATTGTTTTCCCCTGTGAAATGCTTAGGGCAACACCGCACAATAAAGCTGCGGCGGTATTGCCTTAGGAAATATCCGCCAGCTCGAGATAGTCTGCGCCGTGCTCCGCGATGTATTCCTTGCGGCCGGAGAGGTTGTCTCCGAGCAGCAGGTCGAACATTTCGCTCGTTGCGGCGGCTTCATCCGGCGTGATGCGGATGAGGCGGCGCGTTTCAGGGTTCATGGTGGTCTCCCACATCATGTCCGGCTGGTTCTCGCCCAGACCCTTGGAGCGCTGGATGAGGATTTCTTGCCCTCGAGCTTTTTAAGGATAGCCGCCTTTTTTCGGTCTCGTCGAAGGCAAAATAGCTCTTGTCACGATAGGTGATCTCATACAGCGGCGACTCCGCAATATAGACGTAGCCCTGTTCGATCAGCGTTGGCACGGGCGGTAGAGCATGGTCAGAATCAGCGTGCGGATCTGGAAGCCGTCCACATCGGCATCGGTACAGATGATGACGCGGTGCCACCGCAGGCTGTCGAGGTCGAACGCCGACAGGTCCTTTTATTGCCGCCTTGCCACGCACCTCGACGCCGCAGCCGAGGACCTTGAGCAAGTCGGTAATGATGTCGTTCTTGAAGATCTTGTCGTAATCCGCCTTCAGGCAGTTCAGGATCTTGCCGCGCACGGGCATGATCGCCTGAAATTCGCTGTCGCGGCCCTGCTTGACCGAGCCGAGCGCGGAGTCGCCCTCCACGATGTACAGCTCGCGGCGCGCAACGTCCTTCGTGCGGCAGTCGACGAACTTCTGCACGCGGTTGGCCAGATCGATGCTGCCGGACAGCTTTTTTTGATATTCAGGCGCGCCTTTTCCGCCTGTTCGCGGCTGCGCTTGTTGATCAGGATCTGCTCGGCGATCTTGTCCGCCTCGGATTTGTTCTCGATGAAGTAGATCTCGAGTCCCTCCCTTGAGGAACTCGGTCATCGCCTCCTGAATGAACCTTGTTCGTGATGGCCTTTTGGTCTGGTTCTCATAGGAGGTCTGGGTCGAAAAGCAGTTGGTCACGAGCACAAGGCCTGTCGAAAATATCCTGATAAGTTACCTTTGCTTCTCGCTCTTGTTGTACTTGTTGTTCTGCTTTGAGGTAGGCGTCGATTTTTGGCGGAGACGAACGCCGAGCGAACCGCCTTGTCCGGCGCACCGCCGTGCTCGAGCCACGACGAGTTGTGGTAGTATTCGATGCGCGAGACCGCCGAGGAGAAGCAGAACGCACAGGACAGCTTGACCTTTGTATTCCGGCTTGTCCGCCCGGTCGCGGCCGCGCCGCCGTCACCCTCAAGAAACTGCACCGACGTCAGCGGCGTTTCGCCTGCCAGCTCGCCGACATAGTCCACAATGCCGTTCTGGTACAGAAATTCGGTGGTGTCGAATTTGCTGCCGCTCACCTGATTTTTCAGCACAAACTTGATGTGGCTGTTGACAACTGCCTGACGCTTGAGCGTATCGAGGTAGTAATCCACAGGGATGTTGATGTCGGTGAAAACCTCAAGGTCGGGCTTCCATCGGATCGTCGTGCCGGTCTTTCTGGCGTTCGTCGGCTTTTTCGTGAAGCCTTCCTTGGTGCCGGTCTTGTTTTCGCCCTTTTTCAAAGTGCAGGCCGTACTCGAAGCCGTCACGGATAACGGTGACGTCCATGTACTCCGAGGAATACTGGGTGGCGCAGGTGCCGAGACCGTTCAGGCCAAGTGAAAACTCATAGTTTTCGCCTGTGTCGTTCTTATACTTGCCGCCTGCGTACAGCTCGCAGAAACACGAGCTCCCAATTATAGCGCTGTTCCTTTTCGTTCCATTCGACCGGGATGCCGCGGCCGTGGTCGGAGACTTCGATTGAGCCGTCCGCATAGCGGACAGTCGTGATGTCGGTGCCGTAGCCCTCGCGCGCCTCGTCGATGGAGTTGGAGAGGATTTCGAACACTGCGTGCTCGCAGCCCTCAGACCCGTCCGAACCGAAAATAACGCCCGGGCGCTTGCGCACACGGTCGGCGCCCTTGAGGGGCGGATATGCTTTCGTTGCCGTAAAGACGGCTTTGCTTTACTCATCATACTCTAACCCCTATTTGAAGTTCTGAAATCCATAACTAACATTATACGCTATTTTTAGCGTTTTTTGCAACATTTATTCCGCTGCTGCGCGGGATGCCGCCGTCCATGACGAAAAATCCGATGCCATCGCCGCAGAAAACGCCCTTTTAGTATAGCAACAAGCAAATGTTCGTCTTTTTCAAGACAAAAAAAAAAAATGCGCATCTTCGATGCTGCACCGGCTTGCCGAACTTTTACGGAGACTTCGGCGGGCCCATTCTATCTGAAAGGAAGCGAAAGGGGGAGAAAACGCTTCTTATGTTTGGACTGTCCGGGAGCCTGCGCGGTATTCCGTCCCCAGGGCCGAACAGATTTTAATGGTCGGCACTCTAAAAGCACCTCAGAAAAGAATTTCCCATGAAATATCTATTTTCAAAGGGATTGTTTCATTCCCTTGCTGTGATTCTATGATACCGTTTTTTTCATGTCTAAAAGTATGATAGAATTTTGAAGAAATCGTAAACACTCCATGGCATTTCGTGAACTATGCTGTCGCCAGGACTTCGTCCGGCCGACAAGCAGTGTTTTGACAGCGCGCGCCGCAAAACACAACGTCCGAAAGTTCCCATACGGAAACTTTCTCCCTCCCAGAGTATAAAACCGAGGTACACGCCCCCGTTTTTATGGTTTTGCAAAGCAAAAAACCTATTTCAACATGCCGCAGGCATGACTGTTACGCACACCTGTGGCGCTATTTCCCCAATCTTGCCTTCCGGCAAGGAGGGGCGGCTTGAACGCAGGCCGCGTAAAATCCCCGTAAAAGTCCAGCTCTGCCGGATTTTTACTACCTCTGCCTGGGAGGGCCGCAGGGAATCGTTTCCGGTTTCTTCGAACCGGATCCAGGGGGGGACAGCGTCCACTGGACTTTACTGAAAAGAGCAGATGCAAAGCATCTGCCTCTGAAAGTCTATTTTAGCGGAACTTCTTCTTCTTAGCGCGTGCAGCCTCAGACTGCTTTGCGGCGCTGACGCTCGGGCTTTCATAATGCCTCCTCACGCTTACGGAGCTCGGAAAGCGTACCTGCCTTTGCACACACGAACAACGCTTGAAACGACGCAGGTGCTGTCAGTAGATCTCATTTTCCTGATGCGGATTCTCCTTGACATGTTTTCTCCTCCGCAGCGCGTTCCTCTCATGAGCGGATGCGCATTTATCAGCTTCATCAGCCACATAAACCGTAAGAATATTATATCTGTTTTTCCCGCCCGTGTCAAATTTCACTTCACGGAACGGAGCAGATTTTGCGTTTTTATTTTACGGACCAGAGCCGAGGATCTCGCCGCGACACGATCTCGTCTTTGATCTGATCTGCTTCGTGCTCGATGGCGTGCTGAACCTTTTCAGCGCAGAAAGCGTCGATGGCCGTCGTTTGCCGGCGCCAGCGTCCGCCGCGAGCTTTGATGGTGCCTCTTTGAGCTGTTGCTGTACTTGTATCATCGGACCGTGCTCTCGAATTACACTGCTGTCTCGCCTCAGTCACGGCGCCGCCATTTACGTCGCGATCGGACAGCAGGCGAGTCGCCAGCGCTCCCGGCGCGGTGATGCGGAGCAGCTGCGCCAGCGAGAAGGTCTTGTACCGGCCTTGAGCATGCCTCTTGTCGTTAGAACTCGTGTTGAGCATGGCTCGCGAGCGCTGCGGATCGGTGGCTTTGGTCTTTGAGGTTGCTCCGGCGTCCTCGCCGACCTTCTGATGGTGTGCATGAGCGCCTCGTGCCTTTATCACTTCGTCGCCGTCTCGTAATTTCGGCCGTGAGCACCAGATCGCGCCTCGAGGAAGCGGCGGCAGGCCTGATGAGACCTCGACTCACGGAGCAGCCTTTCCGCTGAAGTCGCGCCGATGAACACCCTCACGCCAGACGCATGGTATCCGGCGCCAAACGCTCACGAGATCTCGTCCGGACGACGATCGTTGTTTTTGATGATTCTTTCGCTGCCGAGGATCATGCGTGCTGGTGGCTTTCGTGGTGTTTTGGTCGGCAAAACGCTGATGTCATGGTGAACTCGCAAAAGCCGCAGCGGCCATACAGCAGACAGAAGCGTGGTGTGCCCAAGCTGCTTAAAGAGCATCAGCCGACTGAGATTCAGCACTTCTGGAGGCCAGCGCCTTGGTTGTGCGGGTCCATAGCGCAGGAAGTACCAGGAGGAACTCTGCCCACTGCGGCATGGTGTCGGTCTCGCGCTTTTGCCGGGCGCGCCGCAGCACGGACAGGTGGTGTTCCCCAGTCGGTCATGTGCGCGAGCGGGGACTCGCCGTTGTCGGTCGGCTCGTAGGTGTGCACGTTCGGCAGCTCGAGCGGAAGCTGATCCTCCGGCAGCGGAACGTAGCCGCACTTGTCGCACTTGACGATCGGGATCGGCTCGCCCCAGTAACGCTGACGGGAGAATACCCAGTCGCGCAGCTTGTACTGTACCTTTTTGCGCGGCCGATGCCCTTCTCTCGCCCAGCCATTCGATCATGACCGGGATCGCGTCCTTGACGGTCTTGCCGTTCAGGAAGTCGGAGTTTACGAGGATGCCGGTCTCGTCCTTTGCGGTGAACGCAGCCTTCTGGACACATCCCTCGCCGCCGGAAACGACCTCGATGATCTCGCAGCCGAACTTCTTGGCGACTCCCAGTCGCGGTCATCGTGCGCCGGAACGACGCTGACCGCCGCCGGCAACCCCATCAGAACGTAGTCGGAAACGAAGATCGGGATCTGCTTGCCGTTTACCGGGTTGATCGCGGCAACGCCCCTCCAAAGCTTGGGACGTCGGTCGGTCTTGTTCCTTTAGTTTGGTGTTTGAAGCCGGACTTCAGGGGCTGCCTCAGGTGCGACGTCCTCGATGTTGTTCAGCTTGTCCGCCCACTGCTCTCGATCATCGGGTGCTCCGGAGATTACCATGTAGGTCGCGCCGAACAGGGGTGTCCGGACGCGGTGGTGTAAACGGTCAGGGTGTGCCCTCGGTGGTCTTGAAATCGACCTCAGCGCCGGTGGAGCGGCGATCCGAAGTTCTTCTGCTGGACGTCTTCGACGCGCTCGATGTAGTTAACGTCGTCCAGATCGTCGATCAGGCGCTGTATGCGTACTTGGTGATGGCGAGCATCCCACTGGCTCTTGGTCTTGTGAACGACCTCGCTGCCGCAGCGCTCGCGAACACCGTTGACGACCTCTTCGTTCGGCAAGTACCACCTTACAGGAGGTACACCAGTTGACCGACATCTCTTTTTTTTATGCCAGTCCCTTTTTGTACAGCTGCAAGAAAATCCACTGGGTCCATTTGTAGTAATCGGATCAGGTGGTGTTGATTTCGCGGTCCCCAGTCAAGGAGATGCCCAGCGACTTGAGCTGCTGCTTAAAGCGTGCCACGTTATTTTTGGTGACAATCTCCGGATGGATATGGTTTTTGATTACGAAGTTCTCGGTGGGCGGACCAGTGCGTCCCAACCCATCGGGTTTTGGACGTTAGCCTGCAAACGGCGCTTTCTGGCAACGATGTCAGTGCGGTGTAGGAACGGATGTCCTACATGGAGTCCCTGACCGGACGGATAAGGGGAACTCGACCAGCGCATAGAACTTTTCTCCTTTGTTCAGCCAGCCTGCCCAGCACTGCTTCGTCCCAGATGTCCTGCCACTTTCTACTTGTTTATGATCACTTCAACGATTTTCCCCAAAGTGTTTTATTGAAAGGGGCGACAATGTGGCGGACACGGCGCGCCGCCGCCTGTCGATTTTACTTGTCCTCGATTGATGCCGAGCTCCTGAGCGATACCGGCGCGTGCCGCCTTCCACAGGCTCCCCTCCAGATTGAACTTTAGTGCCTCCGGCGCATGAATGCGCACAGCGCAGCCGTAGTCGAGCAGCATCCACTGCGCGGACTCATAGCCCTGGTGTGATCGACCATGACGTCGTCATACTGAGATGCCACTTGCTGCCAGCCTGCCGCGCTCGACCTGCGTGGTCGAGGTAAAGTCGCGGAGCAGAGCGATGCCGAAATATTCCGGTCGCCTGGTCAGGCGCTCAACGTGTGCGCACTGACGCCCGGCGCTTTTTTCGATCAGCGCTTCACAAATCGCCTTTAAGCAGTTTCGGTGCAGTCAAATTCATAAACTTCCTTTTTTCATGGCGCGCGCCGCGCCTGGCGTCGTCGGGGAGCCGCAGATCGCCCCTGTGGCCGTGCGTTTTTTCTTTTACGGATCACGCCCTGGATCTACCGTGCCGCCTTCTGCCGCCGGTCTCACCGCTGGTTTCGCCGCTGCCCGACACTTCTGCTGCCTGCCGCACCGCCGCCGGTTTCGCCGCTCGAGATCGAGCCGCCGCCTCGCCGCTGCCCGAATACCCCCGCCGCTCGCCGCCGGTCCACCGCCGCCGGTTTTGCCGCTCCGAGTAATCTCCGCCGCTGTTTATCCGGCTCTTCAGCCGCCGGTTTCAGCCGTTGAGTAGTCTCCGCCGCTCCGCCGCCCGAATAGTCCGAATCGTCCCCATAATAAAGCCGCGCCGCCGAAGTCGCCCCAGACGTTCATCCCCCGTGCCGGCGCTGACGCCGCCGCTGTAACCGGAGGACGAGCTCCCCCACGCCGGGCCGGTGACCATGTCGAGCTTGGTGATCGGCTCCTCATAGGGGTTGAAATACTTGTTGACGAGCTCGGTGAGCGTTTCCTTTCGCGCTTCGGAAGAAGAAGGAATACTTGTAAGCCGGTCGCTGCCTCGCATAGCTCCATCGCGCCGTAGCCCGGCAGGGTGTAGAATTTAAGGTTGGTTAATGATCTGAGCGCCTGCTTGCCCATCAGAGCAGCTCGCCGGTCGTGAAAATCGGTCTTTACGTTCTTGGACCACCGCCTCGGCGATCTTCGGGACTTTGGACATTTTTTTGACCTGAAACCCGCGCCAGCTCCTTTGAGGAATTTCTGCTGGTTTTTCCACGCGGCCCGCCGCGTCTACCGGTAGTCGTTGTTGTGGCGCCAGCGCAGGAACTCGACGGTCTGGTTGCCGGTCGATGCTGCATGCCCTGGCTGAAGGTCGATCCAGATGCTGCGACGGTCGTTGTACTGTATGTGGAATTCGGAACGTCGTAGTCCGAGCACGCAGCTGCCGACGGTGTCCACGATGGCCGCGTGATGCCCTCGAAGCTGACGATGACACCTGTCCGGCTGGTGAAGCCCATCAGGCGTTCGATTCGACCTTGGTCTGCTCGATGCCCTTCTTGGTCGTAGGCCGCGTTGATCTTGCGCCATGCGCCGCTCTCGCCGTTGTTGCACATAGTGTCGCGCGGAATATCTTTATAATGTTGATGGTCTTGTCCTTGGTGTTCATGGTCGCGACCATCCAGAGCGTCCGTTCGCGTTCGATTCTCGTCGACCGCGCCGACGACAAAAGGTGAGAACACATCTTTGATGCGTGCCCTGATTGAGCAGGCTGCTCGTATCGACCTTTGTCGCCGTTGGTCTTGTCGTGGATCGTGTCTGTTGGCGGGCGCACGAAGAACACATAGTACGCCGCGCCACGCGCACAAAAAAAGCGATGAGCACCGCGATCACGATCCGCCGCGATGCGTTTTTTGCTGTCGCTTCTTCCGCGCGGCTGTCCTGCTTCGCCCTTTTCCCGCTTTATGAGGCTTGGGCGCAGTCCTGCGCTTTCCTACGCGCCGCTCTGCACCGCGGCCGGTCGTTTTGTTCGTCTGTCGAGCGGCCCGTTATGCTCGCCGCTGCTCTCCGAAAGTTTCAAAACGGTTCCTGCCTCCAGTTCAGTTCCGGAAGGCTTTTTCTGTCTCTCTCAGGCCTTCCTCGTCGCGTGCCAGCGCGTACTCCCTTGCCGGGATCATGTCAGCTGTATGCGGTACGGTGTCGTTGTGATCGCTTTGCCTCGCGTGATCAGCTCGATCAGCGTTTGGTCGCCAACAGTGAAACGCACGGTTATGCTGATGATCTCGGCCAGCTCCGCGCGCGCCGGAGAAAATCGCGTGTCTCCTCGGGTCGCCAGATAAGAATTTTGTCCAGAATGGTCATCTTCCCTGCCGGTCGTGTGGCGGGCGATGGCGTCGTGATACCGTCCGGCATCGTGATGATATTCTCTTCTGCGTGCGATCGCTGCGGCTGTTTTTCCGTGTAGCATTTTCGGCTCGCTTTTTTCGACGGTACACGGTATTATACCGTATTTCTCCGCAATTCAACTGTTCCTGCGGAGAAAGATGTTTTGTTATGTCATGAAGGATGCCTGCGGCTCAAACTGAACCGGTCGCCGCCGTATTTCTTCGCCAGGGCGATCGCGCATTTCGAGAGTGCTCGCGGCTGGCCGTGGGCGAAAAGGATATCCCTGCGCATTTTCTCGTCACATAACATAACTTTTCCCCGCCTTTCTGTGTGTATTTGAGGCTGAATTATGTATTTCAGGGCACCCTCGCGTTTTTCTGTTGCCCTAAAAACCCGTAAAGGTGTTCCCGCGTTTCGATATAATCCGCGACCGTAGGCGCGGTGAAGCGGTGCAGATCGCCGCCCTGCTTGTGCCGCCGGTCGAGGAGACCGTGAGACTGTCGCCCGGGACGAGCCGATTCCTCGCGC
>VOFK01003821.1_pt1 | contig 44279 bp, 67 predicted proteins | sample 5384121 | NCBI WGS metagenome assembly VOFK01 (sample SAMN12384730, study PRJNA508395) | human gut metagenome | isolation source: healthy gut J | host: Homo sapiens | reverse complement strand
ATCAATTGCTTCGTTCGGTTACGTATTGCTCGTGCCGACCTGTATGGCCTTCTGCGCTGAAGGTAGCCCAAGGGGCGCACTGCCGACCACAAAGATGCCCGTATGTCCGAAGAGGCCATCCGCGCTGCCAAGCCGGGGCGACGCGCCGCCGATGAAGACCATCACACGGCTGCGGGCCGCTAAGCTGGGCGGGGAGACCGTCCTGTTCCGGCGAGAAGACGCTGGTCAACCGGAATGTCTACGCGCCGTGCGGGTGGGCGACTGGACGACGCGGCGGCGAATGCGGCGCTGGCGCAGCTGAAAAAAGTCATTACGAGCGCATCGGCGAGCAGGCCATCGGAATTCGTCTTTGTGCACGACGCCGGGCGCGATGCAAGTGCGCTTTTTGCCGAGAGCGCGGCCGCCAGCCCAGTCATCGTCGGGCGACGAATCCGGATGCGGCGGCGGCCGTCGCTGCAGCGTGCCCCGAGGCCGTCGTGAGCGGCGCCAACGCGCAGAAACTGGGAGGCCATGCAGGCTGCGTGGTCACGGCGGCAAGGCCATCTTGGCCGTCGTGCGATGCGAGCCTGTAGCGAGAGGTACGACACGGTTGAAAAGCTGGAGAAGGCGGGCAAACAGAGCTGCTCCTCGATGTCACCTCGGCTTAAAGACGGTCAAGGGAAACGTTTGCCAACGCCGTCGAAGCCCAGCCGCGGCAATTCTGGACGGCGTCCGGACGCTGGGCTATCCTCCATCGTGAACATCGCCTCGCCTGGCCTGGGGCGACGCTGCATCTGCAGACAGCGCTGGCGTCGCTGTTCACTGTCAAATACGGCTCCATCCCGGTGATGGAGCATATGTCCTATGCTCAGGCGCTGCCGCTTCGGCCTACGCCAGAACGAATGTTACGCAACAACTGGTTATCTCTTTGCAGTTTTTCCGGTAACATCGCCGTTATCCGCACCCGTCCCGGTTATGCCAGCAGCATGGCTTATGACATCGACAACAAATGAATTCCGGTGAAATTCTGGAACCATTGCCGGTGACGGCTCTGCTCATGCTGGTTCTGCGTGAAGGAGTAGCCACAAGCAAAGTACGTCAGCTTTTGTCGCTCATCATTCCGAATATCGAATAACTATACCTATATTATATAAAAAAGAAATGGACACTCAACAAATAGATGTTATGGTAGCCGACGCCTCACATGAGGTTTACGTTGACACTATTTTGGAAACTATCAGAAATGCTGCTGCCGTACGAGGAACCGGAATCGCAGAAGCGCACACACGAATACGTAGCGACTAAAATGAAAGAGGGCAAAGCAATTCAATCGCGCTCTGTGGCGACACATTCGCAGGTTTCACCTATATCGAATCATGGGGAAACAAGCAATACGTAGCAACCTCCGGTCTGATTGTACATCCCGATTTTCGCGGATTAGGATTGGCAAAGCGCATCAAACAAGCATCCTTTCCAACTGGCACGTCTCCGATGGCCGAAAGCTAAGATTTTCAGTCTGACATGCGGAGCCGCAGTGATGAAAATGAACACCGAACTAGGATATGTCCCCGTCACTTTCAATGAACTGACAGACGACGAGGCTTTCTGGAAAGGATGCGAAGGCTGCACCAACCACGATATACTGGTGGCTAAAAACCGTAAGTTCTGCATCTGCACAGCCATGCTGTACGATCCGACAGACCCGCGGAACATAAAAAAAAAGAACAAGAAAGAAATAACATTTAATATATACAGCACTATGGAAGAAAAAAAAAAAAAGTAGTGGTGGCATTCAGCGGCGGACTGGACATCGTTCACCGTCATGTACCTCGCTAAAGAAAAAGGTTACGAAGTATATGCAGCTTGTGCCAATACGGGCGGTTTCAGCGAAGAACAGCTGAAGACAAACGAAGAAGACGCCTACAAACTGGGAGCAGTGAAATATGTAACATTGGACGTTACTCAGGAATACTACGAAAAGAGTCTGAAATATATGGTTTTCGGAAATGTGCTGCGTAATGGTACTTTACCCGATCTCCGTCAGCTCGGAACGTATCTTCCAGGCGTTGGCCATCGCACGTTATGCCAACGAAATCGGTGCGGATGCCATTGCCCACGGTTCTACCGGAGCAGGTAACGACCAGATTCGTTTTGACATGACTTTCCTTGTACTGGCTCCGAATGTAGAAATCATCACGCTGACCCGTGATATGGCATTGAGCCGTCAGGAAGAAATCGACTATCTGAACAAACATGGTTTCAGTGCAGACTTTACCAAGCTGAAATACTCTTATAACGTAGGTTTGTGGGGTACATCCATCTGTGGTGGCGAAATCCTCGACTCCGCACAGGGATTACCGGAAACAGCTTACCTGAAACATGTAGAAAAAAGAAGGTAGTGAACAGCTTCGCCTGACATTCGAAAAGGGAGAACTGAAAGCTGTCAACGACGAAACATTCGACGATCCGATCAAAAGCGATACAAAAAGTAGAAGAAATCGGTGCGGCATACGGTATCGGACGCGATATGCACGTAGGCGATACGATTATCGGTATCAAAGGCCGTGTAGGTTTCGAAGCAGCAGCTCCGATGTTGATTATCGGTGCCCACCGCTTCCTCGAGAAATACACATTGAGCAAATGGCAGCAATACTGGAAAGATCAGGTAGCCAACTGGTACGGAATGTTCCTCCACGAAAGCCAGTATCTCGAACCGGTAATGCGTGATATCGAAGCTATGCTTCAGGAAAGCCAACGTAACGTAAACGGTACAGCGATTCTCGAGCTTCGCCCGCTTTCTTTCTCTACCGTAGGTGTAGAATCGGAAGACGACCTCGTGAAAACGAAGTTCGGAGAATATGGTGAAATGCAAAAAGGTTGGACTGCCGAGGATGCAAAAGGCTTTATCAAGGTAACTTCCACTCCGTTACGTGTTTACTATAACAACCATAAAGACGAAGAGATATGATTAAAGCAGGAATCATTGGTGGCGCAGGATATACGGCAGGCGAACTAATCCGCCTGTTACTCAACCATCCGGAAACTGAAATCGTATTTATCAACAGCAGCAGTAATGCCGGAAACAGAATTACTGACGTACACGAAGGCTTGTATGGAGAAACAGATCTAAGATTCACCGACCAGTTACCTCTGGACGAAATTGATGTTCTTTTCTTCTGCACAGCTCACGGTGACACGAAGAAATTCATGGAAAGCCATAACATACCGGAAGACCTGAAAATCATTGACCTTTCCATGGACTACCGTATCAAGAGTGACGACCATGACTTTATCTACGGTCTGCCGGAACTGAACCGACGAGCTACCTGTACGGCAAAGCACGTGGCCAATCCCGGTTGTTTCGCCACCTGTATCCAACTCGGCCTGCTCCCGCTAGCCAAAAACCTGATGTTGACAGACGATATTTCGGTAAACGCCATTACCGGAAGTACGGGTGCCGGCGTGAAACCGGGAGCTACCAGTCATTTCAGTTGGAGAAACAATAACATCAGTGTGTACAAGGCATTCGAGCATCAACACGTTCCGGAAATCAAGCAGTCACTGCAACAATTACAGAACAGCTTTTGACTCCGACATTGACTTTATCCCGTATCGTGGCGATTTCCCGCGGCATTTTCGCTACCCTTGTGGTAAAGACCAAAGTAGCCCTCGAAGAAATCGTCCGTATGTACGAAGAATATTACGCCAAAGACTCATTTGTACATATTGTAGATAAGAATATAGACCTCAAACAGGTAGTCAACACCAACAAATGCCTGATACATCTTGAGAAACATGGCGACAAGCTATTGATAATCTCCTGTATCGACAACTTGCTGAAAGGTGCCAGTGGACAAGCGGTTCATAACATGAACCTGATGTTTAACCTGGAAGAAACCGTAGGACTACGTTTGAAGCCTTCAGCTTTTTAAAAACAAAAGAATTATGAAATTATTCGACGTATACCCATTATACAACATCAACATAGTCAAAGGGAAAGGCTGTAAAGTCTGGGATGAAAACGGAACCGAATACTTAGACCTTTACGGAGGTCATGCCGTAATCTCCATCGGACACGCACATCCCCACTATGTGGAGATGATTAGCAATCAGGTAGCTAACCTCGGTTTCTATTCAAACTCAGTAATCAACAAACTCCAGCAACAGGTGGCCGAACGACTGGGAAAGATTTCCGGTTACGAAGACTATTCCCTGTTTCTGATCAACAGCGGAGCCGAAGCCAATGAGAATGCGCTGAAGCTGGCTTCTTTCTATAACGGACGTACCAAAGTGGTATCTTTCAGCAAAGCCTTCCACGGACGTACTTCACTGGCAGTAGAAGCGACCAACAATCCGTCTATCATTGCACCTATTAACAACAACGGTCATGTTGTTTATCTTCCTCTGAACGACGTCGAAGCCATGAAGCAGGAACTGTCTCGGGGAGATATATGTGCCGTTATCATTGAAGGAATACAAGGTGTAGGAGGGATCAAGATACCGACTACCGAATTTATGCAGGAACTCCGCAAAAAAGCTTTGCACAGAAACCGGCAACTATCCTGATTCTGGACGAAATTCAGAGCGGATACGGTCGCAGCGGTAAATTCTTTGCTCACCAATACAATCATATCCAGCCGGATATTATCACTGTAGCCAAAGGAATCGGTAACGGCTTCCCAATGGCAGGCGTATTGATTAGCCCGATGTTTAAACCGGTATACGGACAATTAGGAACGACTTTCGGAGGAAACCACCTGGCATGTTCGGCAGCCCTTGCCGTTATGGACGTGATTGAACAGGAAAATCTGGTAGAGAATGCAGCCAAGGTAGGTAACTACTTGCTGGAAGAACTGAAGAAATTCCCGCAAATCAAGGAAGTACGCGGACGCGGACTCATGATAGGACTCGAATTTGAAGAACCGATCAAAGAATTGCGCAGCCGCCTCATCTATGACGAACATGTGTTTACCGGAGCAAGCGGTACGAATGTACTCCGCCTGTTACCCCCTCTCTGTCTCAGCATGGAGGAAGCCGACGAATTCCTTGCCCGGTTCAAGAAAGTACTCTAATTGCTCATTCTGATTAATAAACAGCCAACAATAAAAGCAGCCTTTACAAGAAAACGATTTCTTATTCAGGCTGCTTTTTGTTTTTTCGTAATTAACCGTTACCTTTGCCTGTGACAACTCATTAAAAACAAGCGTATATGAAAATAGCCATTATCGGTGCAGGAAATATGGGCGGTTCAATCGCCCGTGGCCTAGCAAAAGGAAAGCCTGATAGCAGATTCGGACATCATCGTATCCAATCCCAGTGCCGGGAAACTAGAGAGACTGAAAAAAGGAATTTCCGAGTATCTCTACCACAAACAATAACGCAGAAGCCGCCACAGGAGCAGACATTGTCATTCTAGCCGTCAAACCGTGGCTGATGCAACCGGTCATGCGCGAGTTGGAAACTAAAAAGCAAACAGATACTTATCTCGGTAGCCGCCGGTATCAGCTTTGAAGAACTGGCTCATTACGTCATCGCACCGGAAATGGCAATGTTCCGTCTGATTCCGAACACGGCCATCAGCGAACTGGAAAGCATGACACTGGTCGCCGCACGTAATACGAATGACGAACAGGACCAATTTATCCTCCGCCTATTCAGCGAAATGGGAACAGTCATGCTGATTCCCGAAGATAAAATAACAGCAGCCACCGCATTGGCTTCCTGCGGCATTGCCTACGTATTGAAATATATCCAGGCAGCTATGCAAGCCGGCATCGAAATGGGACTCCGCCCCAAAGACGCCATGCAAATGATAGCGCAATCCCTGAAAGGAGCTGCTGCATTGATTCAAAACAACGACACCCACCCCAGCGTAGAAATCGACAAAGTGACTACACCGGGCGGAATCACAATCAAAGGGATCAACGAACTGGAACACAACGGCTTTACTTCCGCCATTATCAAAGCGATGAAAGCCTCCAAATAACGCCACAAAATTATTAATCATAAAATACCAACCACTTGTATGAATGACCAAATTAAACAAATAGCAGAACGCCTCCGCGGACTACGCGACGTACTCGAACTGACTTCTGAGGATATCGCCCGCGACAGTGACATTTCTGCTGAAGAGTACCGACTCGCAGAAACTGGAGAATACGATATTTCTGTCAGTATGTTGCAGAAAATAGCCCGTACCTACAATGTCGCCCTCGATGCCCTGATGTTCGGCGAAGAACCCAAAATGAGCAGCTACTTTGTAACCCGCGCCGGCAAGGGAACCAGTATCGAACGTACGAAAGCCTACAAATACCAGTCTCTGGCAGCCGGATTCATGAACCGTACCGCCGACCCGTTCATCGTCACCGTTGAACCGAAAGGAGATGACGAGCCGATCCATTACAACAAGCATAACGGTCAGGAGTTCAACCTCGTACTCGAAGGACGTATGCTTATCAACATCGAAGGCAAGGAAATCATCCTCAACCAAGGCGACAGCATTTATTTTAACTCCAAACTTCCACATGGCATGAAAGCGCTCGACGGCAAAACGGTACGTTTTCTGGCAGTAATTATGTAATAACATCATGGTAGAAAGATTTTTATCACAGACCTCCTTTACCTCACAAGAGGATTTTATCAAGAACCTGAAAATAAACGTCCCGGAAAACTTCAACTTCGGTTACGATGTAGTAGATGCCTGGGCAGCCGAACAACCCGACAAGAACGCTTTACTGTGGACAAATGACAAAGGTGAAAGCCGTCAGTTCTCATTGCCGACATGAAACGTTACACAGACATGACGGCTTCCCTATTTCCAAAGTCTGGGCATCGGCCGTGGCGACATGGTTATGCTGATCCTGAAACGCCGCTACGAGTTCTGGTATAGCACGATCGCCCTTCACAAACTGGGAGCAACCGTCATTCCGGCCACTCATCTGCTGACTAAAAAAGATATCATCTACCGTTGCAACGCTGCTGACATCAAGATGATCGTAGCTGCCGGCGAAGGAATCATCCTGCAACATATCAAGGACGCCCTGCCCGAGTGCCCTACCGTAGAAAAGGCTGGTCAGCGTCGGTCCCGAGATTCCGGAAGGATTCGAAGACTTCCACGCAGGGATTGAGAGCGCCGCCCCGTTTGTACGGCCCCGCCATGCAAACACCAACGATGATATCTCATTAATGTATTTCACTTCCGGCACCACCGGCGAACCTAAAATGGTGGCACATGACTTTACCTATCCGCTGGGCCATATCGTTACCGGCAGTTTCTGGCATAATCTGGACGAAAACAGCCTTCACCTTACTATCGCCGATACAGGCTGGGGGCAAGGCCGTGTGGGGAAAAGGCTCTACGGACAATGGATTGCCGGAGCAAACATCTTTGTCTATGACCACGAGAAGTTCACTCCGGGAGACATTCTGGAAAAAGATACAGAATTATCATGTAAACTTCCCTCTGTGCACCTCCCACTATCTTCCGCTTCCTGATTCACGAAGACCTGACGAAGTTCGATCTGTCTTCACTCAAATACTGCACTATTGCCGGAGAAGCATTGAATCCCGCTGTATTCGATACATTCAAGAAGTTGACAGGCATCAAACTCATGGAAGGTTTCGGTCAGACCGAAACTACTCTTACCATTGCCACTATGCCTTGGATGCAACCGAAACCGGGTAGCATGGGATTGCCCAATCCCCAATATGATGTGGACTTGATTGACCATGAAGGCCGTTCCGTAGAAGCCGGAGAGCAGGGACAAATCGTAATCCGTACCAGCAAAGGTAAGCCGCTCGGTCTTTTCAAAGAGTATTACCGGGATGCGGAACGTACCCATGAAGCTTGGCACGATGGAATTTACTATACCGGAGACGTTGCCTGGAAAGATGAAGACGGTTATCTCTGGTTTGTAGGTCGTGCCGACGACGTTATCAAGAGTTCCGGCTACCGCATCGGCCCGTTCGAAGTGGAAAGCGCCTTGATGACACATCCCGCAGTTGTAGAATGTGCCATTACCGGAGTGCCCGACGAGATTCGCGGACAAGTGGTGAAAGCAACGATTGTATTGTCTAAAGAATATAAGAACCGCGCGGGAGAAGAATTAATCAAAGAATTGCAGAATCACGTGAAGAAAGTGACTGCGCCCTATAAATATCCGCGTGTAATCGAGTTCGTAGAAGAACTTCCGAAAACAATCAGCGGTAAGATTCGTCGTGTAGAAATCCGCGAGAACGATCAGAAGTAAATAAAAAACGACCATTTCATCGATAAAATCCTCCTTTAGCTGCTTCCCAACAGCCTAAAGGGAGGATTTCTTTCATGCACAATGCTACAAATTGGTCAACTTATGCAAATTCTGGTTCAATGAATCATTTGTATACTATATCTGAATCAAAATTACACGTCTAAGTCGTTTTTGTCTCTTATCTTTGCCACAGTAAAAATAAAAACACACTATAAAGATCATGATTACAAGTAGAAAGATTTCTCAAGTCAAAGTTTTTGCTGGTAGTCCTTGGGAAGTAGCCAGCGTAAAGAATCTGCTGAAAGCAGCATATATTGAGGTTTCAATGAAAGAGAATGGGCGGAACGGTTTCCTCTTATCTGTCCCTTGCGAATATTATACGGCAGCAATGCGTGTGATTGGCAATAGAAAGATTTCATAGGTTTTAGGTTAATATATTCAGGATTGAGTGCCGATTGTAATGGGGGTTGCAATCGGCTTGTTTTATTATCAGCCTACTGCTTTACCACTCACTCTCCCCTATGTCCTTTCCGTTCAGCTATACTCGCCTTTCGGCTTAGGCCCCCATTAAACATCCGTCATACAGTAGGTATTCATCTGTTATCAGGTAATGATTGTTCGCAAAAGCCGCCGTTATAATTAACTCGCCACAGCCGTGGAGAGTATTCGCCACGGCCGTGAAAGGATCTCTCCACAGCTGTGAGAAGAACTCGTCACAGCCGTGGCGAATTAGTAATACCGGTATCCTGACAGAATAATACCGGTATCTCAACACAACTATACCGGCTTCCCTTCTTATAAAGTCTTACTTAACCTGCCCGTAAACAAGCAACTTCAGTCTTTATTGTGTTCAAGCTATGTAACAACTTGCACCACAAACAATCCATGCATACCCTGCTACCCGTAGCGAACACTTATAATCGCAAGAAATCAAGATAAGAAACAATGACGATTACACAAATCAGGAAGAAGAAAGATACAGTACTGTATCTGAACCGAGCAGTGTACTTCTGTCCCATTTTAGAAATAAATAAGGCACGAGGCAAAAAATACCAATAAACCGATAAAGAAAAAAAAATAATTGTGACCGGCCATCTTACAAGATTTCCATATCTTTGCCCACTATAATTTATTACAACGTATTAAATCAATAATAACATGAAATTCAATTACCACATTATCATCCTTTTGCTTTTAATTGTCCGATTGTTCACACCAAGTACGGCAAAGGCTAGCCAAAACTACATCAACAACCTATATCCCTCCGACAATGATGAATTTGAAACTTTAATGGAGAAAATAAGGAAAGACTTTGCACAGAATCCGCTTATTGACGAGTTTCTACACAAATACGATACCGCCAAAGGCTGTTTCACCGACGTGGACTACAGCCGCCGCGACCGTACAAACTGGGAACCTCTCACTCACATAGACCGACTGTATGATTTTGCATTTGCCTACACCAACCCTCAGAATACTTACTATCAGAACGAAGATATCTATAATAAGATAGTGAAAGGGCTGGAATATTGGTATGAACGCAATCCGAACTGCAACAACTGGTGGTACAACCAGATTGCCGAACCGCAGAAAATCGGTATACTGCTTATACAGATGCGTGTCGGGAAAAAACAGATACCGGCAGAATTGGAAACTAAAACCTTGCAACGTATCCGCAAAGAAGGAGGAGACCCCGTCAAATGGACCGGTGCTAACAGAACCGACATCGCACTTCACTGGATTTACCGGTCATGTCTGGAAAAAAACGAGGCCGACCTGGAAACGGCTCTCGCAAATGCTTACAGTCCGATAGAATATACAGTAAAAGAAGGTTTCCAGCACGACAACTCTTATTTCCAACATGGTGTACAACTTTATATCGGTGGATATGGCGATGAGATCCTGAAAGGAACAACTCAGGTGGCTATGTATACCCAAGGAACAAAATATGCCTTGAGCACCGAGAAGATACAGAAGCAAGTTCATGCGCCAAACTTATTATCAGGCCATACGCGGAAAATATATGCTTTTCGATGTACTGGGCAGAGGCATAAGCCGGAAAGATATCACCGACAAAAGCGCCACCGCCCTATTTGCCGAACGTATGGCGGTTCTCGATCCGGAACATATTGAAGAGTACAAAGCTATCATCGCACGTCTAAAAGATGAACAGGCTGCCGACTACAAACTAAAGCCCTCTGCATACACATTATTTCCGAGGAGACTATACCCTGCACGTACGCCCCGGCTATACGTTCGACGTCCGTACTGTATCCACCCGCACCATGCGTTGTGAATACGGCAACGGAGAAAACCTCAAAACTTATTTCATGTCGGACGGATGTACCAATATCGTAACTCAAGGAAATGAATATGCCAATATCTTCCCAGCATGGAACTGGCGCAGAATCCCCGGAACAACGGCTCCGCAACTGGACACGATCCCAATGGCCGCAAGCGACTGGCAGACTCGGGGAACTTCCACTTTTGCCGGAGGGGTGTCCGACAGTATCTACGGAGTGTCCGCCTATGCTTACATGGACAATTATGCCGGTGTGAATACCGGAGCCAAAAAAGCCTGGTTCTTTTTCGACAATGAAGTGGTGTGTTTAGGATCAGGAATCAATTCTACTTCATACGCACCTGTATACACCACAATCAACCAGTGTTTGCTTGATGACAAGAACATATTATTATCACAGAACAAGCAGCAAACGACAATAAAGAAAGGAGAATTTTCCTACGATTCTCCCGATTGGGTATTACATAACGGAATCGGATATATCTTCCCTCAAGGCGGCAGGATATTCTTATGCAATCAGCAACAAACGGGCTCATGGTATGACATCAACCATACAGAATCGAAAGAAATGCAACAACGGGAGGTTTTCACACTCGGATTCAATCATGGAACTAACCCTCGTAACGCTACTTATGCATACATCATAGCACCGGGAATAACTTCTGCCCGACAGATGAATGCATACAATAAAAAGAATGGGATTGAAATCCTGGCAAATACGGATGCCATGCAGATCGTAAGAAACAAGAAGCTGAATATCTGGCAAATGGTATTTTACCGGGAAGGAACTTTCACTCACAAAGATATTACTGTAAAAGTAGATAAGGCATGCGCATTAATGCTCAAAGATATCTATCAAAGTAGTGCAGAACTGCACATTGCTGATCCTGCACAGAGTCAGTCGTGCATCAAAGTGGATGTATACATCCCCAAAGTTTCCAAAAACACCCGTAGTATCTTATGTGATTTTGAAAAGACAGGCATCTACGCCGGTGCATCCAAGAAATACTCTCTTTAATATAATACGAGTTGAGTGCTAAAACCGGAAGATATTCAGGCCCGTCAGATAATACATTAACCGTGGCTTTCATATACACTTCCGGTTTACCTCCCGGTTTACATAAAGCTCATAAATCAAACTCAAATCCGGTTTTAGTCAGTATCAAAGACAAAATAACGCCATAACTGGTACATAAACAAAAAGCTCCGTAAATCAAAGATTTACAGAGCTTTTAATCAGGAATACTCGTACTCGAAGCGGGACTAATATAGTTATATTCAAACATATCAAAACACATTTATAATTATCTATAATACAATACAATAAGAAATCTAAAAAACAATGCAAAGGTAATAAAATGTAATAGAATAACAAATATTTGCCCGTAAATTTGCCCGTAAAATTAGATATCATTATATTTGCCATAGATAAAAAAATAAGATTATGGCAACTTATAGATTTGAGTTAAATGATAAGCCGTCAAGAAATGGAAAATATTCCGTCTTTTTACGGGTGACAGTAAACGGAATCAGGAAAAAAGCTAAAGACCAGTATAGAAGTTAACAGAAAATCCGATTGGAATCCTACCCCCAAAGGTGATAATTGGATCAGACCTTCAGAACCAAATTCTAAAGCGTTTTGGAACATGATACTATCCAAAACTATAGAGAAAGCCAAAGAAACCTATCAGGAGCTTGCAATCGAAGGAGCGGTTACATCAGGAAAAATCATATCAGGAATGAATGCAGAAGCAAATTCTTTTTCCTTTATTAGCTATGCAGAAGAATATGCACAACGTACCTATGAAGCCGGGGAATACCGTACATACACCAAATACATAACTCTTCTCAATAAATTAAAGTTTTTCATAAACGGAATCACCCCAACCGCAATACCTTTAATTCCACACAACGGGAAAGAACTAGAAGAATATTTGAAGAGATTAAAGAAGGATTTACTTTTTAACGAAATAAATCTATCTTTCTTAAACAAGTTTAAAGCATATCTAAAGAAAGTTCCCAACTCTAAAAATTCTTCTCTAACCTTACACCCAAATACTATTAGTAAACAATTCGATAATTTTAAAAGCCTTTACAACAAAGGAAGAATAGAATTAAGAGAGAAAGGACTATCTCTTAAAAACAATCCTTTTGATGATTTCGAATGCGAAACCATTGATACAAACAGGGAAAAAATTAACTATTGAAGAAATAGAATCTTTAAAAGCCTTACAGTTAGAAGAAGGCAGTTTAATATGGCATACTAGAAATTGTTTTCTATTAGCTTTTTACTGCGCTGGGATGAGAGCTGGGGATTTAATACAATTAAGGGAGAATAATATAATATACGAAAATGGAAGATGGCGGATAAGCTATCGTATGGACAAAACTGGAACATTAAAAGAAATACTTCTACTCCCTGAATCAATGGCTATTATTACGAAATACGTAGACTTGAATAGCCGAACATCGAAGTATATTTTCCCCTTGCTTGATAATAAAGCGCCATACGCAAAAAGCTGCTACCTGGGAAGAAAAAGAGCAACTCCCCTATGAATTAAAGAAGATGTTGCTTCAACATACCAACAGTAAAAACAGTTTATTAAACAAGTATCTAGGAAAATTAGCAGCATTGGCGGGAATCGAAAAGAAGATTTCCATGCATATAGCCCGGCATTCATTTGCTAATATAGCGAGACAGAAGAAAGCCAACGTTTATGACATCAGCAAAGCTCTAGGACATACTAGTTTAAAGATAACAGAAACGTATCTTTCCAAATTTGATACAACAAGTCAAGACGAAACAATGAAACAAGTATTTGACACCAACAGCATTAATGAAGAATTATTAATAAAAACAACTTCAGGGAATCCGCTCCTGATAAATTAAGGGATATACTTAAAAAGAATTGAAAAATAAAAAAGATATAAATATGGAAGATAAAGCGAGTAAAAAAATAACAGAACTTGCATTTGAGGCAGCTACGAGACATGAAAACACACATACTCAAAAAAGAAAAGAAATTCTAAAAGTGGAAGAAATAACAATAGCTCCAGAACAAGAAATTGAGCCAGAAGATTTAGAATTTTTAAATTCCAAGGCCAAACAGCACAAAAATGACTTTTTACGTATTTTTACTAAAAACTGAATTTGAATCATATTCCGAGAGTATTTATCAAGATTTAGTTTTAGTAAAATACGGTAATACTAAATCTTTGTCGGAATCCGCCAGAAAAAGTCGCTTAGATTATTTACAAAAAGAACTAGACATTGCCAACTCTTTGATGATTTTAAAAGCAGACACCAATGGAGTAGATATTAGTAATGCCAAACAAAAATACAAACTTCCATCTTTTATAAAAGATCAAATTGAAGCAGAAGTTGAAAAACTATATAGGTTATATGGTTTAGACTTAATTCCCATATCATACGAAGAAGCCGAAGAAATACTGACTACAGCCTTTTCCTACCCCGAATATGACTATAGTACGGGGGAGGTAGAAGGAACGACAAGATGGATATGTGATAATTATGGCATTTCTTTTAGTGAATTTATGGAATATTGTTATGGAGATACACCTTCAGATGATATAGTAGAAACTTTTGCCGAAGAAAATCTAACAAAATGCAAAAATATTACCTTAGAACAAATTCAAACTGTAATTAGCGAATTGCAAGAAGGTGTAAAAAATACAATAAAAAAGGGCGTCCAATAAAAACATACAATCTTATGCGGCATTGCTCGTATTCGAAAAGTACGGCTTACAGGCAACAAATAAACAATTAAAAACAGTCTATGAATGTTTAGAATACTGGGGATTTATTGAAGATGAAATAAAAAAGGGATGGACTAATATTGGCAGTAAGTATCCTGAAATACAGTATATAAAAAGCAATGTTCAAGGAAAGTAAAAAATACAAATTAGTTTTTGCAAAACCGTTACCTTTTTAAAAATGAAACCTTATAATACCCATAAAAAATGATTAAGGAACTTACAGGAAACAATAAAGTGTATTTCGATTTATGCTTCGGAAATGACAAGCTAATATCCGAAAATATTCTGGGCAATTATATTAAAGCATTCCCCAATTATAATTATGAAGAATTTAAAAGGATTACATTCAAAACAGAAATAGAGCCATACACTGCGTTGCTTTGGATGTATATTGCTTTTAACGAGAACAACATAAAAAGCCCAACGCCCTATAAGTATAGTAGAAAAAGAACATTAAAACCATTAAAAATAATATTGACCTTATACAAGCACTACTTTTCTTTTTTTTGAGGCAGATATCGAACAAACAACATGTACGCTAAAGGATGCGAAAAACACTTGTAAAATCACTAGTTGCGTATACATTGGAAGATATTAAATCTAGTTTGTTAATACGGTTCAAAGAAACTGGATTGCAGTTTTCTAAATATACATTTGATGAAGCTAAAGAAATCTTATTAAATAAGCGAGACATCACTTGGATCCAACAATATTGCAAACAACGTATCACTGATTATGAGTTTTCCACTTCTGAATCAGAAGAAATTAATTGGGAAAATCCCAAAGAATACGTAACAAACGACATTATTGAAGATTATGCCTACAGCCATACAATCGAAAGAGAAATATCCAGAGAACTTTACTGGATAGATTGCAATGTTTAAAAAACAGATTAAGAACTAAACCAGGTGCACGACGAAAAAACAACCGAGTAGCAAAATTAGCAATAAGGTTATATTATCTTGCTAATTTAGAGAAATTTATCTTTAGTAATAAGGAAAATGATATTAGTAAAATGAAACTAAGAAATTCTCATTGTAGACTTATTTATGAATGTCTAAGGCATTTCAATTTAATAGATGATATTGATAGCCAACAAAATAGTACTACACCCGAATCATACATAAAAAGCACTAATAAACAATTATTACAAACAAGCAAACGCAAACAAAGATTACGCTAAAGATAGGATTAACTCCTACAAGTTAAACAACAAGGAATTTTCTCCTTTTTAAGAACTAGAATAAAATACATCTCATTTTATCCCTAATTTATTCTATTTTTGGAATAAATTAGGGATGCACTTTTTTACATTTATATTCCACAAACAACTGAAATAAAAAGGAATTACATTATATTACATTTGCATCACAGAAATTAGAATTAAGTTCAACCTGTAAATACATGATGCAAATGGTAAATGAAAGTAATGCACCGGCTCCCCCCTATCAATGGCGGTAGTTCCACAATCTTTTCTTAATGGATTGATGGACGAAGTAAGAGAAGTAAAAAGCCTTCTTCAAAAGAAATCAGAAGAAGAAGTTAATAGCCAATGGATAGAATCCACCCAAGTAAGAAAAAGGCTTGGAATATCGGCTAAAACTTGGCAAACCTATCGAGATGAAAGAAGAATCCCTTTCAGCCAGTTCGGGCGAAAAATCTATGTGAAACGTGCCGACTTAGAAAAATTCATGGAGGATCACTACATAGATACTACTAAATAAGAAAGGGGCTGACTATGGAAGAAAAGAAAAAAGGCAGCCTCCACGACCGCCAATCTCCTCAACAACAGGAGCAAAGATAGCAAATCATCTCGAATCAAACAACAGATTCGCAAACTATTCTTAGATGGTGGCAAGTACACTAGTAAAGATTTAAACACCCTTACTGGCGGAAACGATAGCCGGAAAGTCATATCCGACCTTAGAAAAGAAGGATGGAACATTAAAGACGTTCGTTTGGACGATAAAAGAAAACTATACTGGTTAGAGCCGGACAAACGGCAAATGTCTATTGATTGGAAAGGAGGAAGCAATGAGTAGAAAATCATTTGTACTTTATACAGAATGGGAAAATACATTTAATAGACTATCAAATGAACTTGCAGGCGAACTCATTAAAGTAATATTTGATTATGTCCGTACTGGAGAAATACCACAAATTGATAATGCCGTGGTAGATGGCGTCTTTTCAGCTTTTCAACCGTCTATAGACCGTAATATAAGCAAATATGATGCAGCCATTGAACAACGCAAAGAAGCAGGAAAGAGAAGTGCCGAAAAACGCAAACGAGATGCAACGACCGTTGACGAGAGCAAACGAGATGCAACGACCGTTGAAAGTCGTTTACGGACGTCAACTGTAAGTGATAGTGTAAGTGATAGTGTAAGTGATAGTGTAAAGTGATACTCTCTCTCTTAATGGAGAGAGTGTGAGAGAGAGGGAGCGAATAAAGTTTTCGATCTTCAATCAATCAAAGAGCAACTACTATCAGATGAAATCTGGAAAGAATCCGTTTGTATGCAATCTACTTTAGGCGTGTCTTTCATTTCTATGCTTCCCGACCAGTTAGATAAGTTTATAGCTTATATCGTTTCAATCGGAGAGGAACGGAGTATATCGAATATATCGGATGCAAAGAGAAGGTTTACTTATTGGTGGCAGAATCACGGAAGAAAGGGAGGTACAGGATGAAAACAAACAAGTCTACACCGTCCCCAATTAAGGGAATGCCGAACGCACCCGAAGCAGAGCAGGCTGTTATCGGTTCACTTCTTAGCTTTGGCGGTGACAAGGTATTCGATGCCATATCTCCCGAATTGAACAAAGATATGTTTTATGATAACCGGTATGCTGTATTGTATAATGCTATCCAGTCGCTTTATGCAAACAATAAGCCGTGTGACATAGTATCGGTATCAAATGAAATCCGTTCAATGGGTAAGATTGACGAAGTGCCACTCCATTTCATCGCAGAAACTTCCAATTATGGGTATGATTCATTTCATGTTGTAGAGCATGCCCTGATGGTAAAGCAGAAAAATACCTGCAACGGAAGGCTATTGAATTATCCCATATACTCCAACAACAAGCCTATGACGACACGGAAGATATCGGCGATGTCCTTTTCAATGCAGGGAAAGCCTTAGAGCAAATGCAGCAGGATTTAATCGGGCAAAGTGAATCCCAGTCATTTAAAGACATTGCACAATCCGCATTAAAAAACATAGAGAGGAAGATGGGGGATGTATAGCAGCGGGCAGCAGACAGGGATAACAACCGGATTACAGGACCTTAACGATATGAATTCCGGTTGGCATGGTGGCGAGTTGATAGTATTGGCTGCACGTCCGGCCATGGGGAAAACTGCTGTATCTCTACATTTTGGAAAGTCAGCAGCTATACAAGGTATTCCGGTAGTCATTTTCTCTTTAGAAATGGATTCTGTCAGCCTGTATGAACGTTTCATTGCTTCAGAATCCAATGTACACCCCAGCAAATTAAGGTCCGGAAATATAAGCCAAGATGAGCTACTGCAAATAGATAAGGCAATAGGAGGAACTTTATACAGCTTACCGATAACAATAAACGATAATGCGGCTATAGGTATGAGTTACATCCGTGCGATGTGTCGTTCATATCATCAGCAAAATAACTGTGGGATGGTGATAATAGACTATCTACAGCTGATAACCGAAAGCTCAAATGGGACAAGAAACAGAGAACAGGAAATAGCCCGGATGTCCCGGGAAGCAAAGATTATCGCTAAAGAATTGAATGTACCTGTTATCCTTCTGTCACAACTCAACCGGGAGGTAGACAAGCGACAGGATAAAAAACCTATTCTTGCAGACCTCCGGGAATCGGGAGCCATTGAGCAGGATGCAGACATGGTTATATTCGTTCATCGTCCGGAATATTACGGAATCAGTGTCAAGGATTCATCCGGGCATGAGATTTACAACTATGGTGAATTGATTATAGCTAAACATCGAAACGGTTCTGTCGGAACTGTCAAATTCAAACATGACGGTTCCCTTTACAAAGATATTCGACTACGATACGCAAGGTTATACAGAAAACAATCCTTTCTAATGAACATTGGTTTTATTGTCTAAGTATTTAGTAGATTGAGAAAGATGAAAACAATAATAGATCATAATCCGCACATTGCACTATCAGACCTAAAAGAGCCTGTTCAGGCTTTCTGAAGGATCGGCAAGTTTTACTGCTAATGGAGTACAATACACTATCGTTTTTCGCTAGAGAAACAAATATGCGTCTTTCTATGGGAGTATAATGGGAAGAAAAAACAGGAGAAGATAGAGTTAAGAAAAAGAGCCCAGTAATTTAGACAGGGCTATGTGTGGTATTTTGTTTGTCCATGCACAAGGCGCAAATGTCGAAAACTATTTTTAGACGGAATATTATAGCAAGCCGGTACGCATTTAATCACGTCTATAGCATCCAAATGGAAAATAAGCAAAATATATTCTTCCGCAAGTTAGGCAAGTTGGATGATCCTCGCAAGAAGTACGGGAAACCATTATACCGGGGAAAATAACACTCTACGGTAAAAAAAAATACAGAAGTACAGGAAAAAGACAGCAAATCATCAATGAAAACATAGGGAAATATATTCCTTCATTCATGTTCAATAAAACAAAGAAAAATCTATGAAACTAAGAGAATATCAAAATAACATCGCTATCCAGGCGGCCAATAAACTAACAGCTTTCGGATGCTGCTACCTATCGATGGAATGCCGGACAGGGAAAACGCTCACGGCTTTATATGCCGCTGATAAATTCAACGCAAAAAGTGTTTTTATTCATCACCAAGCTAAAAGCCATCCCCAGCGTAAAAAAACGACTATATCGCATTACAACCATCTTTCAAACTGGAAGTTGTCAATTTTGAAAGCAGCCACAAGGTGACAGTAAAGTACGACCTTGTGATAATTGATGAGGCCCATTCACTGGGAGCATATCCCAAGCCAAGCAAGCGTACACAGGAGATAAGGACCATTTGCGAAGGTTTGCCCGTGCTTTATTTGTCCGGCACACCTTCACCCGAAAGCTACTCACAGCTGTATCACCAATTCTGGGTATGCAGCAAATCACCGTGGAAAAGCTATAAAAGTTTCTATAAATGGGCGAAAAAGAGTACGTATACACACGGCAGAAGAGAGTAAACGGGTATCTCATAAACGACTACTCATGCGCCAACAAACCAAAGATAGACAATGATACTAGAAACCTGTTCATCTCTTACCCCAGGAACAGGCGGGATTTGAGGTGAATATCAACGAGCACATATTGCAGGTACAGATGAAAGACAGGACCGGAGAATATATCAGAGATTACAAAACGATTTGGTTGTAGACATCAACGGCTATACTGTTCTAGGAGATTCACCGGCAAAGCTTTTGACTAAATTACATCAACTATCTTCCGGGAGTGTAATTTCCGAGAATGGCGAGCATTTGATATTTGACAGCAGTAAGGCGGATTTTGTGAAGAGCTATTTTAAAGACCGGAAAATTGCATTGTTTTACGTGTACCAATCCGAAGCGGAGTTATTACAGTCTGTCTTCCCGAACTGGACGGATAGCCCGGAAGAGTTTCAAGCCTCATCAAATAAAAGTCTTCATATCGCAAGTTCGCCGGGCACGTGAAGGTGTGAGACTTGATACAGCGGATGCTTTGATTTTCTTTTTAATCTCGAATTTAGTTATCTATCATACGAGCAAGGCAAAAACCGCCTAGTTTCAAAAGAGCGCACCAGCCCGGCAGATGTTTACTTTCTGTGCTCTGACTGCGGGATTGAAAGCAAGATACTGGAAGCAGTACACGGAAAGCAAGACTTTACACTTTCGTACTATGGCAGAACTAGAAAGTAAAATACAGGCTCGCATCATCAAACGGTTAGAGGCAGAAGGTTATTATGTGGTTAAATTGATTCTCACAAATAAACCGGGTATTCCTGATCTGCTATGCCTAAAAAACGGGAAAGCGTCGTTTATCGAAGTGAAAAAGACCGGAAGAAAAAGCCCAGACCTTTACAAGAATACCGGATGAATGAATTAAGAAACCTAGGTTTTGAATGTGAAGTAAGAAAAGAATGAACTACCGAAATTTGACAGATAAAATATATTCAATTCAAATAAGGCGATTTAAGCTATTTACTTTTGCGGGATAATAAGATATTCATCTTTGCGGAGAAAATTGCTTAAACGCAAAAGATTATGCCGAATAAAGGCAACTAATAGAGTATTGCTCAACTAAATAAATTATTAACCAATTTAATTTTTAAAATCATGAAACAAGAAACATTTTTCGGAGTAAGAAAAGACAGTGAAAAACATCTTTACGTGAGAAGAGGTGATAACAACGAAGTCCTTATCACTAAAACAGTAAACGGGGATCCGTAACGGAAGAGAACACCGTACACCTAAATGCGGAAGAAACCCGTAAATTGGGAATTCAGTTGCTAAAATTAGGTAATGAAGAACTGCCAAAATCTGGAATAGACCTTAAAGCCGAATCTTTCGTGGAAAAAATCACGGTATACAGAGGAATAAACCCGGACGAAACACCGGCCAATCTCGCAGTTATCACCATTGATGAAAGTGATGAAGCCAGACAAGTAAGGGAAGATAGCGGAGAGGAACCCGGCTTTTCCATTGAAGGGGAAGAACTGGAAAAACTCATTTCCGCACTGGCAAAAGATTGTATAATTACTAACAAATTCAAGACCAGGCAATGAGCATTAAAAATTATACAATAGAAGATGTCGGCATTGGATTAGGGGCTTTGTACCGACAAAGATTTTATTCCTGTTTCATACGCTGAAGGGGGAAGAGCTAGCAAAACACCTACGTCGCACCATCCGCTAAAGACTAAGACAATTATGTATGAACACCGGATGCGGGATTGATTGAGATTCTCCGGGAAGATGCTATAAAAATGCTGAAAACATTAGATAACATCTCCTGACACTAAGATTGTATAACCAATATCGGGCAGGGATGCTTTATTGATTCTCTGCCCGGAATAAACCTATAGGATTTATGAATAAAATAAAAGAAGATGAATGCTACGAATATTATGAAGCATTGTTTGAAGGCTACAAAGTTAGCTTTAAAGTGGAGAAAAACATCAAAGAATCCATTATAAATCTTTTAATGATTGAGGATCTAAACGATGTCGATAATTTGCACCTTGAGTATATCAGAAGTTTTAAACTGAATATAGCGATGCTAGAAGCTTTCTTTAAAACAGATGAAGGACTGGATTATATTACTAAATGGAAAAAGGAACACCCCGGCGAAACGTTTTTCTATGATGAAATGATGAAAACGCTCAAAGAAGATATAAGGTCAGCCTTAGCTACTTTAATTGAATGCCAAAAAGAAGGGCTAAAGCAGATAAATAAAGACGTGTCTAAAGAAATCTTCAAAGGCAAAAACTTTTTGCAATAATGCTATAATAAAGCAAACCACTTCTCATTTATAACCTGCCCGGTGAAGGAGCCGGGCACTAAATTTAATTAATATGAACGAATTAAAAAATTACTGATGTAGTCGATCAGAAGGCGTTTGAGCAATTAGAAAGACTAAAATCCGAACTTGACAGCACTTTTGCGGCTTATAAAAAAGGCTGGGGATGCTATGGCGGAAGGACTAAAGATAAAAAACCGGGTCCGTACAGCGAACTGATAAGCAAGGCCAAGGATTATTATGCCGCTATAGAAAAAGTGTATGCTCTGGAGGATAAGATAAAGAGAATACAAGAAGAACAGAAGAATGTATTACTACATTTAAATGCAGAAGTTCAAAAGCGGGTTAAGGCTATTCTTGATGAGGCTGCCGCAAATGACAATCTTAAAAAGGCAATAACCGCTACCAACACCACCCGTCAACAAAGTTCCTCTCTTATAAGCAAAGAAGCCTCCGAAATTGAAAAATCGAATATCGCTAAACGTGAAGCTTATCAGGTAGACCAAGAATCATTAAAGATAGCTGATAGTATACTAGGAACTAGGCAGCAAAATATTGTCCGTCTAAATCAACTAAACAAAGAGCTAAAAGCTGTTGTCGCTTCTCAAAAAGATTTGGAAGAGAAAGAAAAGAAGGGGTTGATTACATCAAGCGAAGCGGGTAAACAACGTTTGGAACTCGTATCACATGAAAGAGAATTGAAACAGTCTAAGCAAGGAACTTAACAGAATCTTAGTAAATGAAGAGAAGACTATTCAATCATCGGAAGGAAGCTATCAGCAATTATCCCTTCAACTTGAAAGGATGAAAATTGCCTACAAACAAATGAATGACGAGGAGGCAAAATCCACTGGCGGGACCAAACTGGCAACCGAGATACAACAACTTGACACCTATCTGAAAGAGGCATCATCTTCCATGGGAGAACATCAAAGAAAGGTGGGCCAATACGAGAATGCCGCCAAGGGACTAAGAAGCGAATATAGAAGCATGATCGAAGAGATAGCTCTTCTAACATTGCAATATAGAGCCTTGACAGCAGAAGAACAAAAAGTGCATCCGGCAAAGAGCTTCAGCAAAAAATTGATGAAATGATTCAAAAAGCTTCGACCCTGAAAGACGCTATGGCGGATGTACAAGATTCTGTTTCTAAAGGAGCAAGTGATACGTTTACATTCGACGCAATATCACAAGGAATAGACGCCATTGTGTCAAGATATGGGAGCAGCCACCGGAGCCACCCACTTATTAGGAATGTCGGATAAAGAACTGGAAGAAATACAAACCGACCTTCAAGCGGCTTTTGTTATCAGTAATTCGATTATCAGGATTCAGACAGCATTACAAAAGCAAAGCTCTTTGATGAAAGGTGTGGCCGCTATTCAAGAAGCTGCATTGGTTAAAGCTACAAATTTGAATACTGCCGCCCAGGGGAAAAATATCATTGTAACCAAAGCTGCAACAGTTGCGCAAGCGGCTTTTAACCTTGTGGCTAAAGCAAATCCTTATGTTCTTCTAGCGATGGCATTAGTTACTGTTGTAGGGGCTTTGGCATTTATACGCAAAGGAACGGCAGACGCTTCCGAGAACCAAAAACGTCTAAATGAATACGAAAAAGAATATAGAGAATATCTCGAATAAAAATCTCGCACTTTAATACAAGTCAATGATGAAAACATAAAAGACCTTCAAAGAAAACTAGAAATAGCTAAATCCCGAAAAGCATCACTTTCTGAAACAAGGACTTTAGAAGATGAGATATACAAAGAACGTCTCATTAGAAATAATAAATTACTCGGCTTTTATAGTGAAGAAGTCCACAATATAGATCAAAACAAGGACAAATTAGAACAATATAAGGATCAGTTAAACAGAGTTTATCAGGCTATAAGAGATGAACATAAAGAAGTGTCTATTGATTTAAATTTAAACGGGAAAATAAGCAAAAAGAAAGTCCAAGACGCAAAAGAGTTACTCCAGCAAAAAATAAATGAAACAGAAGAAAAAATACAAATTGGAGTTGAACTTGTTACGGAAAATAAGGACCTGAAATCAGAGCAAGAAAGAATTAGAAATCAAAGAATAGAAGAAAACAGGCAAATTGCAGATAAAGAAAAATCCCTTATTCGAAAGGCGGAAGACGAGAAGGTTCAACTAATCGGAGACGGCTTCACCCGTCAACGTCTACAAACAGCTGCATCTTTTCAACGTAGAATAGAAGATTTGAAGCAACAACTGAAAACAGAATCCAATCTGACAGTCAAAGGAAAGCAGGCAATCAACGATCAAATAAAAGCATTAGAGCAACAACAAGCCAAAAACTTGGAAGATATAAACCGTAAGCAGCAACAAGCCGAACTAGAAGAGTATCGACGTACGCAAGATGTTGCCATCTCCATACAGGAAGAAGGGGTTGAAAAGAAAAAAAAGATTGCATGGGTTGAGTACGAACGCCAGGTTAAAGATCTTCAGGACCAAATAATGAATGATGACACTTTAACGCCCAAGCAAATAAAGTATCTTTATGACAGAATCAAGCTATTAGGGGAACAATACCAGAAAGAAAAAGGCTCAAATAATCATAGATGAAAACAACCGCCTTGCAGAAGCGGAAATTTCCAATCTTAGTACCAGTGCTTTAAACGAGCAAAAATATTCTTGACAAGAAATATAAAAAGAAGGGAAAATAAGCAGAGAAAACTATGAAAAAGAAAGCCTTGCTATCACTGCCAAATACTCAAAAGAAGCTATACGGCTACAGATTGCTCAAGCGGAAGCCGAGCTTGCAGAACTAGATGTCAATTCAGAGAGGGCGAAAAAGAATTGCAGGATGCAATAGATAATTTAAAAACGCAACTTGATAATTTGAATATAGGGACATTTGACGAAAAAAGACAAAAAGCCATTGCCGAATTTACTAATGCCCTCCAAAATATGCAAAGTGTAGCGCAAGATTCATTAGGAGACACGGCTGACATCTTTAGTGCCTTCACTGATATAATCAACAAGTTTACAGAAAGCGGAGTAAGCAACTTTGGGAAATTCTGGGAGAAGAGCTGATCCCACCGAGAAAGCTAGTATGATTCTTCAAGCTACCGCCCAACTTATGAACGGAATAACCTCTATTATGACATCTGCCTTTGATGTTCGTATTGAGCAAATAGAAGAACAACAGGAAAAAGAACGAGGAAGCCGGGGGGAAGAAGAGAAAGAACGTATTGAAGATCTAGTTAATAGCGGAGTTATAACTAAGGAAGAAGGTGAATCGAGAAAGAGAGCGGCAGAAGTTAGAACCAAACAGAAGCACGATGAACTGGAAAAGCAAAAAGCTGACTTGGAACAAAAGCAGGCCAAGTGGCAAAAGGCTAATTCCATTATTCAGACTACTATTGCTACCTCTCAGGCTATAATGAAGGCTTTTGGCAGAGGCCGGACCTTTCGCTGGTCCTATTCTTGCGGCTGTAATCGGAGCTATGGGAGCCGCCCAAGTAGCTATAATTGCCTCGCAGCCGATACCTAAATACGCAAAGGGGACTGATAATCATCCCGGTGGATTGGCTATTGTTGGTGATGGAGGCAGGCAGGAGGTTATTGAAACTGATAATGGTGCGTATATTACTCCTTCTGTTCCCACTTTGGTAGATATCCCCAAAAGAGCGAAGGTTATCCCTAATTTGGTCGATTATCGCAAGATGTCTTTACATTCTGATGCTCTAATGCTTGATCGACAAATGAGAAGCGGAGATAATGGAGAGCCGATAATAGTAAATGTAAATAATAACGTTGGTAGATTAGAACAAAAGTTTGAGGATATAACTGGAGAAACAAAGAAAATAGTCAGATACCTAAAGAAAAGGACTAATCTATCCGATTGGAAAAGAAGTGAAAGAAATATTTAAACAATTATTTAATAGGATATTAATATGCTATACACTGACCTAGACAAAATCTCATTGGATACATTCATTGATGTATTTACAGGAGATAAGAGTAAGCTTATCATCGAAGGAGAACATTCTGAAAAAGAACTGTCCGAACAATCGGAGAAGCTCATTACCGAATATGTAGAGATAATCGGAGGAGCCTCTTTTCTGTCTGAAATGTCCCAAAGAAACAATATAATTAACCTTCACATAAAAAATTGAATACATGAAAAATTGTAGAAGTCATGATTGCTAATAATGATTGGGCATATGCAGCAGAAGCTCTTTCCCAATTGGGATTTTCATATTTCCCCTCCGAACACGAAAAGATACGCAAGAAAGCATCTTCTATCCTTTCTATGAGCAAATATATGCTTGAACGAATAAATGCTAAGGAAAAAGCCGGGAAATAGCTCAAAAATGGATAAAAACTACTTTTGCAAGAGAAAGAGTGATGGTTATGTCTCATTTTGGAATGCAAATCCGGAAGAACGAGATTAGTGCAAAGGAATATGCTTTCATGGTAAAGCGTATGTGTGAAGATATTAAAATAATGAATAATCGTAAAAGAAAATAATTATGTTTAGATGCCAGATATTAATAAACGGAATATCTTATGAAGCAACTGACGATCTCAAGAACTGGGATGATTTCGGTATTTCACAGAAAAGATCAAATTATGACAGGGGTTATCCGGTCTTTTTAGTACACAATTTGAATTTGTCAACCGTTCCTACGAGCTTTTAAAGGAGGAGTTTGAACAACATTATCTATCAGCAAAGGCAGCAATAGTATTTTATCTACGGAATAATAGCTGGAATTGGGATAAGATATTTCATTGCACATTGATTTTGGAACTTATTCGGAAGACGGTATGGTTGTCTCTATCAATGCGGTTGACGATAATCTCGCTGCTATCATCAAGGCAAAAAGGAATATTCTGTATGAATATCCGGTAGCCGATCTTTATACCAGAAAACTAAACTATGACAGGCTAGAAATGTCTAACAATATCAAATGGACTGATGGCGGTTCTTTAAATTCAGATGCAAGTTATTCGGAAATAATCATACCTGCGGGAACTACAAATTGCCTTTTCCCTCTCTATTTATATAGTAATAATGAGATTGCAACAAAGAACGCTGTGGAGGTTAGAGATATTCCGATTCGTGGATTGTCTCCATATCCGTATAATTTGCAAGACACATTTATTAGTAGTTTAAAGAATGGGTTAAAGATTAATTTGTCGCTTCGATTTTCAGTAAGAATAAATAGGCTTTTTATGTCACGATAAGATTGGTCAAACTGCGGCAAGGTGGATATGACAATATAGATGCTTGGGGGACCACAATACGATCCTTCAGAGAATTGGGATCCAGTTTATGAAGTAGAATATTCAGGAGAAATATCTTTGAATGCTGATGAAGGATTTAGCTTTGCACTTTTGGGCAAGTACTGGAATTGGTGATGATTTAGCCATAACTGTATCTAATTTTGAATTTTGGGCAACTTTTTACGGAAGGGAAGAGCCTGTTTTTATTGACGTTATATCCCCCATTACCGTATTGAATAACCTTCTTAAAAGCATGACCGATAGTACCGAAACGTATTCTGGACTTATTGATGACTATGATCCCCGTATGAGCATGGATAGGCTTTCTACTTCCTATATCATGGCGGCGGAAAGTGCCCGTGGCCTTCCGAATGCAAAACTATATACTTCTTATAAAAAATTCTGCGATTGGATGGAGGCCGAGTTTGGTTATGTACCTGTTATAAATGAAAACACTGTGACCTTCATGCATCGTGATAAACTGTTCACTTCAACGGTAGTTAAAGATTTAGGAACAGAAATAAACGATTATGAGTTCTCCGTGAATGACTCTTTAATATATTCTTCTGTAAAAGTTGGTTATGATAAAGAAGATTATGACAGTGTTAACGGCCGTGATGAGTTCCGGTTTACCAATGAATTTTCTACCGGGCTTAACTTGCGGGACAATACCTTGTCTCTGATAAGTCCGTATAGGGCAGATGCCTACGGAATAGAGTTTCTGGTTCAGAAAAGAGGCGAGGATACTACGGATAACGACAGTGATAATGATGTATTCTTTGTAAGTTGCGATCAAGACGGGGTGAATCTCAAATTGTATAGGGCATATACACCTTCCCAGCTTTCCGGGTTGCTAAGTCCTGAGACTATGTTTAATTTTCAATATTCGCCACGTTTTATGCTGGAGGCGAACAAAAAATATATAGGATCTTGTACTGGAATGCTTAAGTTTACATCTTCTGACGGAAATAGTGATGTTGCTATAGACGGAGTAAAGGAAACGGATGACTTCTCAATCCCTGAAAGATTATTTACGGTATCAGAGGTAGAAGTAGAGACAAGTGATATAAACTCGCCAGATGATTTGCTGGGGTTGGTGTCTTTAAATAATAAAGGGAGAATCATTACAGGGTATATCAAGCAAATAAAATCCTATATTGGTAAAGCTAAATCATCCTCTTATACACTGATCGTAAAGGATATAAAAAAGTAGTCAAAATGAAGGTACATTCATATAAAGTTTGTACATTTGTAATGTAGTGTTGTGCGACACTATACTTCGTTTTGATGAAAACGACATTAGCCTATTACGTGTAAAATCCCCTGCTATCAAGAAAGGATAACCAATCTTATTGAAAATCTGAATGGGAAAATTAGAAAGTACACTAAAAACAAGCTATCATTCCCAAATGATGATGCACTGAAAAAGTCTGTTTATCTGGCTATTACAGAAATTGAAAAGAAATGGTATCAACCAATTTGGAATTGGGCCTTGATTTTTAACCAATTTATCACCATATTTGAAAACTTCAGGATTCAAGTATAAAACCTGAATCCTGAAGTTTTCTATTTACACAATCTAATGGATAGTCCCGGAAGTATTTATTACGCTAGAACAATCTTTAGTTATATAAAAAGTCTCCTCATTCAATATTAAAGCTCCAATATTATTAGAAGCTCTATATTTGTGGTCTATAACCCAGCAACTATGGTCAGGATATGCAGTTTTCAAATAATTAGATAATTTTTCCTGCTCTGATTCATATCTGGCCCTACACCCTTCTATTTGTGCCACAATTTCTGCATATTCTATTGAAATAGTATCTTTTTTACTTTTTATATGAATCAATAATAATTAGTAATTCCTTACTTCGTTTTAATGCTTCATTTGCAGAATGTAAATGTTCCTGATAATAAGAATCATTTTGTTTAATACTATCGATAGAAAATTCCCTTAGATTTCCCCAAAATACAGGTTCATAACTTTTAAAATTGTCCAGATTTTCTTTCAAGTAATCTTTTTTACGGTCCTTTTTAGCTTTGTCCTCATTTGATGAAGAACAAGCCCCCAAAACACATACAAAGCCTATTAATAAAATTACTAAATTAAGGCTAACTTTCCATTTTCTTTTAATCATACCAAATACTACTTCTAATTAATAATAATGTGTTTATATTATACAATGCACAAACGTACAAAAAAGCCAAAACAAAAAAAACAAGCCTTGCAGATATTTTCCGAATTATAAAGATGATTAAGAATCACCTTCTATATGAAGTGAAAGTTATTAATAAGGCAATAAAAATAGCAATACAGATATTTTAAAAATAAATCATTTGCTATTGTCGGGTATAATATCTAATTTTGAACGTATCTAAATAAAGAGCGTATGAAGCTATACGCAACCGTTGCCAGTCGTTCGGGGTTTCTATTTTGGAACCCCTTTTTATGCCCTCTACAGGCTTTTTCATTGCTAATATAGTCAAAGCTTAGCCAAGGGTAAACGAACAATCACCCTAAGATGGATTGTCAAATCACCGCAAGATTACCACAAGGATAGTTTGATAAATAGCCCAAAGGTTACCCAAAGGATTATTTGCATACGCAAAGATTCTACGAGAAACCATGGTTTATGATATCAATAATTCAATTAATGATAGCAATAACAGGGCGTAAAATAATTAACGCCCTCTAAATTGTGTTGGTTAAATGTGCCTTCTTGCTCCTCATTCATTCGTTCAGGAGCTTTTTAATGTCTCCAATTTTGGCGTTACCCCTTGCCATTTCGGGCAAGGGAGTTCCGGTAAAGCCTATATTCATTTGTCGGGCGACCTCCTTTTTGGGGGCCATTTTTGAGGAAAACTTGCTTCATAATTTTTATGAAGTATGAAAACCTTTTTGCCATTTAGGGCAATAAATTGATAATCAGGGTAATATAAAAGGTGATTATTCCCACCTTTAAATATGGTTTAATCACACATTTTAAATACCCGGAATCCCGCCTATTTACTTACAACTTATTGGGTATCAGACATCATAAAATTATGAAATCTGAATATCAACAAGTTAGCAAAATAGAGTCTGCCCTAATGATTGTTGAGATTAGCCTACTTTGAGATTGATTTAAAAGGTAACCCTGAATTACCTTTTAAAAAGTAAAATATGTGCTCAAACCATATTTAAAAGTGCTATGGTGGCACTATTAAAAGCAAAGGTTTCAATCTTAAAATATGATACTCCCTGTTATTAACAGCAACCTAACATTACCTTAAATAAGATATAAAAAAGCCCGCACTGGTTAGTAAATCATGTACGGGCGTTTTCTTTATCAAATCTCTTATTTAGTCCCTACTGAGGCTCATAACCTTCGTAATAGTACGATTGTGTAATACCCTTAAATATAACTTCCCTATCATCTACTTGGTTGGTTAGTCCCTGATGTAGCAATGTCCGTAGTTCCAGATCATTAATAGGGCTTCTTTCCATAGCTTGTAAATAGAGAACCTTATCCACATTCTGCCAATCAATCACCATGCCAAGACGTTTCTTCAGAATCATATCAAGCCAAATGCGCATAGTACGACCGTTTCCTTCCATGAATGGATGAGCAATGTTCATCTCGACGTATTTGGCTATGATCTCATCGAATGTTGTTTCCGGCATCTTCTCTATTACCGGGAGCATCACGTCCAGATACATACAGTTGGCGAAGCGGAAGTTTCCTTTTGATATATTGAGGGTGCGGACCTTTCCAGCAAAGTCATACAATCCATCAAACAGATAGCGGTGTATGTCACACAATCCCTTTACGGTTCCTACCTCGATACGGTCTATATCTCCAGTCTCAAACAAAGCATGAGCTTTTACAAGACTGAACTTATCTATTTCATTTGTATTCATACCCTATTGCATTATAGATAAATATCTTTGTAAAGAGGCTATTTCGGCCTCAACAACAAGCTTTGAAAGGCTTCCGGCTTATTCTCTGTATGAGATTCTTCCAGTGCTTTATAATAACTTATTTTATCCTCATTGCTACCTTTTAAAGTAACCAATGTATACCCATTCCGTAAAAGATAAAGATTCATCAATAAACGTGATGTTCGCCCGTTTCCATCAATAAACGGATGAATACGCACAAGTTCATCATGGAGATATGCGGCTATAAGTACCGGATGTACTTTTTCTTCTTCCATCTGCCGGAACTTTATCATAAAATCCTCCATTTGCTTTTCTATCAAATAAGGCTGAGGCGGCATGTGGATACTACCGGAAATCATAACGGGAACGGTACGGTATTTCCCGGCATTTTCACGATCTATTCCGTGCAAGATAAGAGCGTGTATTTCTTTGATAGTACGTTCACTTATCTCTATATCCTTCTTCGCTATATCTTTGATATAATCAATAGCCTCGCTATGATTGATAGCCTCCAGATGTTCACGCATAGACTTGCCGGATATGGTAACTCCTTCATTTACTACTAATGCGGTTTCCTGTAATGTAAAGGGTATTACCTTCGATCCGGTTACTTTCGTAAGTATATTCTATATCCAAGGCATCCTGTATCTGTTGCAGCGCATCTTCCGGTAATGGACGTAAAGCGGATAACTCCCCTTTGAGTGTGTCAGCTTTTATCTAACAACAGTTTTTAAATCTTCATTCATGAGACTATTCTACTTTAAGATTAATACTCTTTCCACAATGGGGACAAGTGAGAAAAAAACCGTCTTTCTTTGGTTGTACTTCTTCCGGTTCAGCGATACAAAGAGTTGCCAAAACGGAACATCTAAACTCTTAGCAATAGAATTTAAGGTATTAGCAGACGCCTCTTGTTTATCATTAATAATATTCGAAAGGCTGACCCGTGATATTCCAACAAGGTTTGATAATTCTATTGCCGTCATACCTTTTTCAGATAAAATTTCTTTTTATTCGATTCTCCATAATGTAATACTTTACGTTTAACAGGCACAAAGTTAAGCAATAGTTTGCAAACAAATATAAAATTAAAGAATCATATTACAAATAATTATTAATATTAATGTAATATGATACAAATATATTGATTAAATTAAAGTATTATATTACATTTGCATCATCGAAGTTAAACCAATAAATAAAAAAGATATGGCACGTTACGATTTAAGCAAAATAATGAAGAGAGCTCACAATCTTTATAAAAACGCTCATGCAAAGTACCCGACATTTGCCGATGCACTCCGTAAGTCTTGGAGCATGGCAAAATTTGAGGTTAGAGTAGCGGAAGAACGCCAGGCAATCGAAGCGGAGACAAAAGCACGTGAAGCAAAGGTACGTGAAGAGAACGAGCAAGCCGCTATTAGTTCGGTTCTTCTTCGTGCACAAATCGAAGCTGACCGGATCAGAAGAGAAGCGGAAGCTAAAGCGGAACGCATGAAAGGTGAGATAGCAGCACGCAAAGAGGGTATCTCTTACAATGAGTATCAAAACCGTATTAGTCGTGCAATGGGCTACGGGTGTGGTTCCTATTGTGGTGACTAGTTTTTTTATTCATAATATTTGATTTGTTTTCATGGAAGTACTGGTTTGTGAAAATAGGTGCTTCCCTTTTCACTGAATTATTAACCCGGATAGAGTTAATTTTGATAAGCCTATTTTTTTCAAAGTGAGAGAGCATGACGTTTAGGAATGTAACCTATAAAAGACTATTATTTAACTATATTATTTAATTATATTATTAATGCGGGCGGATATAAGGGTGAACATAAGGGCGGACATAAAGGTGATGTTAATTAAGAGGGTGACTTATTAAGACGGCGTTTTATTGAATTTATCGCTTTTAACCTACTATTTTCCAGTTGTTTAACCTTAAAATTTAAACTTTTATGTTTGATGTGCTCTACAATAGCATCTTCTAAGCCCTTCATATCCATTTTACAAGATACATACGTGCGCTTATTATAACCTATTTCAGACATCAAGAACCCACGTACTACAAGCTCCTTCAACATTTTCTTATAATGATAATCAGTCGTATATTGCTTGTACGCAGATTTCACTTTCTTATCATTCAATATAAGCTCTAATTCAGCTTGATTCTTTGCGCCAAACATCCTACATTTAATCATGTTTCCAGTCGTTTCTGCAAAGTCTTTATTTCCAATAATGGAGCGGATGCCGGCATACATAGCAAACAATGCTTTCTCGTAGTCGGTCTTTGTGTTCTTATAAAAATTAAACATCATCCTTTGACTGATTGATACTAACGGCTGGTTGTGAAACCCGTTATAAGCGGTATAATACTTTTGGTAGGTTTGGGCAACACAAGATATGTCAAATGTGATATTAAGTACGGTCTTTACCTGCCTTAGACGGTGAAACTCCTCTATTTCATTCTTCAGTTCTTCATGTTCCTTACAATATTCGTAAATGCTTTCTATTTCTTCATCGGGAACAAACTCATAGCTACTAAACCCGTTGTAATCTTCATCGCTATGAAATATCTCACCTTCTTCAAGCCTATAAAGCTCACTTTGAAGACTTTTGGTAAGCCCGCCACGGTAGTAACAGTAAATAAGCTGTTTTAAGGCATTGTATTCGTCTATCTGCAACGTTTGAGATACACGGTATATTCCTACATCGAAAATATCACTAAACCCGTTTTTGGGCTTCTTGAATATTTCTTGGATTAATGGCAACGGAAATAGGATGTATTCAAAATTATCCATATCTTTTGTATAGTCAAATAATTGCGCCCGGGTTGCTTGTGAGAAGTAGCCGGGCGTTCTTCATTTTATTAATCTTCTTTTTTATTTGTGCGATCAGACACCGGCAGCGTTTCAGCGTATGCCTTTAATGCCTCTTCTGTCTCAAAGGTGAATGTTTCACCGTTACGCCGTACAAAAGCTATAAAATCCCGTTCCGCTTCAAATAGAGACGAGATAGGGACGTTTAAAGCGGTGGCTACTTTTTCTAAAGTGTCTAAACTCGGTTTTTGCTCACCTGTTATTATTCGACTTAATGAAGTAGTAGAAACTTCAATCATTTCAGATAAGCTTTTTTGCGTAATACCTTTTTGTGCGCAAATGTCTTTAATTCTAAGATTTACCATAATAAATTTAATTAGTACGTTATTTATTTCTGATGCAAATATAAGTAATTAATAACGTATCACAGCAACAAAATGCACAAAAATTACATTATGGCTAAATTTTCCTTGAAAAAATATTTGGCTAGCATTGAATTAATACGTAATTTTTGTATCATCAAAAATAACGTAACACGTAAATATAAAGATTATGAAACGGTATTTTGTAAACGGTAAAGAAATCAGTGAACAAGAAGCAAAGGCAATCGAAGCAAAGAATCAAGAGTATATGAATAGTAACGACTTATCCCTTTGGGCTAAATGTGAGTTTATTACAGTAATCAATAAGTAAAATTAACCAGCAGGGCGAAAGCCCTGCATAACAATAAAGGGTATGAAACGATATTATTTCCAACTGCTAGACGAACAGTACAACGATTTAGGGGCATTTATTCCTGATGGCAGTAATAAGCAATCGGCAATCAATCGTGCAAAAAGATGGATGCAAGAAAATGAAATAAAACATGCACAATTATCCGTGAATAGCATGATTACTGATAACGTACTCGATATAATTGATATAGAGGTACAATAATAAGAGCATACCGGCATCGGCTTACTATACAGCTAGTACGGGCAGATACGGTGCGCATTACGTAGGAGATTAGTATTATTAACCCTGGGAGTAACTCAAAAGTTACCCCCATCATAAAATATACACTATGATAGAAACAAAGGTTTATAAGCTCCACGAGAGCAAGCAAGTAGAGGATATTACTACCATGCTACAAATAGAAGGAATAAAGCATAATGTATTCGAATACGAAGAGTACACAGCAATAGAAGTGACTGGCACACCATTAGAGATAATAAGAGCCTCAACGATATACCAACAGGTTACAACCATTGAATTATAACGAGATGGAGACAATGAAAAAAGGAGTAATACGCATGGCATCACTCCCTACTAGAATCAATCCGGTAGGCTGTTATTCTACCTTGATATTGATGTTTTTACCGCAATTGGGGCAGGTGATAATTATGCCCTTACTTTTAAACAGCTCCGACATGTCAACGTTTAAAGCCTTTGATATTTTGTTCAATGTTTCATAAGTTGGGTTTCCGTTCTCACCTAAAGCACGGCTAAGGCTTGTTTGGGTTGTACCGATTTTATCGGCTAAATCACTAATAGTAATACCCTTTTCTTTTAATAGTTCTTTGATTCTTGATTCCATATACATATAGCTTTTAAGTTATAATGCAAAGGTAAAGATTTATTTCGCAAACAATAGCATGCGAGATATAAAACAACGTTAAATATATCATTAATGATACATTTTCATAGTAATATATTTGTAGGATTATATCTTAAAGGTTATATTTGTGCACCAAAAAAAGAAACATATAAGATATGATAAATACAATAACATGGAGATAATAATACTATTTGGATGCCTATACACTGGCTATAGGATATTTAGGAAGAAGGGAGAACACTTCTTTGATATTTAATCAATTATGAACGTAACACTAATTATCTGTATCATCCTTCTTGCTTTTTGCATCTGGGATGAGATGTTTAACGATAACAACAGAAATCAATCAATATAAAATAATAACGCTATGGAATTTTCAGAAATTGGAAAAGTTTGAAGGACTGAATGCAGACCAAGTTTACAACCTTGCAAAAGTTCGGCAAGGAGATTTTAGGAATAAACGGCTCTGTAACATTGGCAAGATGTTTACTTGAAGTTATTCCTACACTCATGGACGATAACAACTACAGAGAAGCCGGATGCATTGTCTTAGCAATAGCGAAAGCAGCCATAGAACTAGATCACCAATGTTGGGGTGAGCACAAAACACTTTTAGGACTTACCGGAGTGAATATAGATGATTACTGTTACGGGTTAAAGGGTGCACAAGAAATTATAGTGTATGGAAATGAAGATTGAACCCGCAAGCAAAGAGCGGACAGAGCAAGGGAGAGCAGTTTATCGAAAGACTGCTGAAGACTCTACAGAACAACGATAAAGTAACGGTTAACATTATGTATTGCCAAACTTGCGTTATTGACAGACAGCTAGTATAGACTCCGGCACTAGTTATAATGTTAATCTAGGGCAAAGACGGTTACACCGTACTAAATGAAATGGTTTTACGAATCACACTAATAAAAAATATCACTATGGACTTATACGAAATTTTACTGCAAAAAGAATTGTATTACTGACTGATGAATACTTGCAGTTAAAGGAAAGGGTTAAGGAGTTGGAGAACGAGACAAGAATAAAGAACTCAACGGCTCCAAGGATAATAAAGATGAGAATAGAGAAAGCAAAATAAGTTAGTGTCAGGGGTTTCGGTCCGGCACATTAGTTGACGCCAATCAACAAAGCCACCCCGGTAACAATACGGTTGCCGGGCTTACGTTTAAAAGAATCCGATTATGAATATACATCAAATATCACCCAGATCTGATTGCACCCACTTCGCCAAGTGCGGCAAGCGGTCTATAGCTTACTGCCGGAGATATGGCGCACATGAGTGCATTTCGTGCCAGCTAGTTAAACGGAAGCCAAAGAACCGGGTTATAGTGGACGGAATAGAGCGGAAGAAATGCACACATTGCGGAAAGGTTCTTCCCCTTCATCGCTTCTATGACCGGACGGTAGTACGGAACGGCAAAAGCTATCATCTGAAAACGTCACGGTGCCGGCTGTGTATGTCCGGTGCTCAATGCGAAAGGAACAAAAGAAAAGTAGCCGCATCCAAATTTGGTTTCGGCTGAATATAAAACAATAGCTTTTAAATATAATCGATTATGAAAAACAAGAATCATTAATGCAAGCACTGAACTCAAAAATGAGCCGAGTGTGCACAAAAGAACTATGTCCTCCGTGGAGATTGCGGAAATGACCGGAAAACTACACCGCCATGTATTACGGTCTATCCGAGCAATGGAGCCGGCATGGGTGAAAGTAGTTGGGTCCAGTTTTGGGCTGATCTCTTACACCGACCAATTGAATAGACAAAAACCTATGTATCTACTAGACTACCGGGAATGTATGTACATCGCTACCAAGTTCAATGACGAAGCCCGTGCAAAAGTTAATCCTTCGTTGGGATGAACTAGAAAGAGAAGATAGGGCAAAGGAAAAGTAATACCCTACCTGATCCGACAGATTCCGGAGCAAGTCATACGGTACATGAACTTATCGAATGGGTAGGCGCTTTGCAAAGGTTAGGCGGAGCGGATAAAGCCTCAACGCTGGAACTAATGAAGAAGATAGCGGAAGAAAAAGGTTTGCCAATGGTTGATATACCCGTTTCTACAGAGAACATACCGGCAGAAAAACGCCCATGTATTGAGAAAGCTTACCCCATCCCCTAAAAGAGAAAGATAAATGTAAGATAGTACGCAAAGCATACACTTTGACGGACCTGTTAAAGATACACGGGAAAAAAGTACACGGCAGCACAATTCAACCAGTTACTTATAGAAAAAGGCTTCATGGAGATTCTATACAGAAACGGGGAACCATATAAAAACAATATCCTTAAAAGGATTAAAGTACGGAGTGAATAGTATACGCACTGATTATCCGGACACGTTACTACCTGTTTGGTATAGCGATACTTTCAAAGGCTTGTGGAATTGATAGAAGAGCCGGATTCGTTTTGATAAAAAATATATATCTTTGCAACCTATGGAAATAGGGACGGCTGTCAACGCAATGCAAGGAGAACGTTACACAAAAGGTTTTCGTATTGTTGTATGATAGTCGTTCTACTTTGTACAATCAATGCTTTCTTATATCTTTGTATTCGTATTCTTTTATGAGTCGATGAAAAACTAAATAGATTCATTAATATTTTGTATTTGTACGCTTATGCTGTTTCGTCGTGAGATGAGGCGGCATTTCTTATTTACCCGTATTCCTTTCAGGGTTGCGATTTTAGGGCCTTCTCTCTTGCTGATGATAGTTTCTTTTCCGGTGCTAGAAAATCGCTTAGACGCAAACAGGATGAGAAAACGAGCATTAAACGAGCAAAGACAGTATAGGATAACATGAAAAATCTCACATTATAGTAGTATTCTTTTATGTTTTACGGCATGTTTCAAGTAAAAACGACTATAAAAAAGCGAAATAAGATAAAATGAGATAAAGAAAACAATAAAAACATGCTATATTTGCATCAGAAAAAAAGCAAAGGAATGAAAATAAAGGAATTAACGATAGATGAAATGCTTAAATTAAAAGCTGTGGTACTATACGTCATAAACAAATGTGACGAAATAGACTATTTTCATTTATTCAAAATACTATATTTTGCGGACAGAGCTCATTATGCTAAATATGGCAGAAGAATCATTCAAGATACTTTCTGTGCACTACCTAAAGGACCTGTCCCCTCTGTTTTATTTGATGCGATAAAGGTAGCGACCAAACAAGCTACTGCCGTTAATAATTCACCGTTATCAATTATTTCAAATTCCATTGAATCTCCAGATTCCGCATATTATTTTTTACTGAGTGCAAAAAGAATTACCAGATATGGAAGAATTATCGCAATCAGATATTGACTGCCTTGATGCTTCTATAAAAGAAAATAAAAATATTGATATAGATACTCTGTCTACAAAATCTCACGATGAAGCATGGGAAAATGCATGGGAAAAACAAAAAGCACATCCTATGGATGCAATTCTAATGGCAAAAGCAGGTGGAGCAAATGAAAGCATGATAGAATATATCAAAGAAAAACGAAGAGATTAACAAACTTGCTTTTTAAGACATGGGAGCATCTATTGCTGATATTTTATCCAATAAAGAAAAATCGCAACTTGTTTTACCTAATATAAATAAGGGAGATGTCTTTAAAATGAGATTAACCCCAAAAGAAGGAATAATTCCTAAAAATAAAGGCGACAACGACCGTGACAAATATTTCATTATCGTAGGAAAACAGCAAATAATGCTCTTATCGGTTTTGTTGTTATTAATAGCAATATCAATACCAATATTTCGAAAGAACTACAGGATCTGCACTATCCAATAAATGTCAGCGACTATCCATTCCTAAAGAAGAATAGTTTTGTCTGCTGTGCTGAACTCAAAGAAATTACAGCTGATAACTTTATAGACAGATATGAAGGAGAAAGAAGATGCGGGAAATTAACAAATGAAGATTTAGAACTCATTATTGGAGCTTTTGAAATCATCCCCATTGGTTACTCCTAAACAATTAAAAAAGATTTGGCTTATAATTTTTTCTATCCACTAAAAACAAATTCAAAAAACTTTATCCCATGATAAACAAGAAAGATGCTTGCCAAGCGTTAATTGATGGCAAAATTATTATTGCGTATTTCGGCAATAATGGTGACTATCAATACCCCCCTTTAGCAACACCCGTTGAAGTTAGACTATTTGGCAATCAATTTTTGTACTTATACATCACATGGCACTCATAAAAGAAAACTTACAGAAAGTAATATTATGGAGGCACTTGATAAGAAATTCGATTCTCTTAGAATTTGCCCGGTATGCATTTTAGATAAAAAGACCTATTGATGAACCTATGAAATCCAAACAGCAGTAGACTGTGAATATTTGGTAGTATTATTTATCATTATACTAACTTTTTACTCTTCTTGAATATACCAATCTTGAATTTATTTCTTTGCAGAATTTACTATACTTCAATTAGACAAGGTAAAAGAGAAATAATTGCTAGAAATTGATTTTTAACTTAATAAATAATACTATATGACAGGAATAGAAAGACGATTTTCTGACGACACTCGCCTGATTGATTTGACCGTAGGTGAACTAAAAACACTGATCGAAAGTTTGGCTCCAAAGACCCAAGTAATTGAAGAGAAAAAGTATGTATATGGGTATAAGAGGACTCGCTTCTCTATTAAACTGTTCTATTTGCGCCGCAAAGAATCTCAAACTGAGTGGTAAAATAGATAAGGCCATTATTCAAGAAGGAAGAAAAATAGTAGTTGATACACAATTAGTTTTTGAGCTTTTGCAAAAGACAAATAATGATAGGCGCTCAAGATAAAGATATCCATTGCTCAGAAAACACATAGGCTTCTCGGGGCAATGATTATCCCTTATTTTAAGGAAATCAGATACGGAATTGTCCTCTATTACAAAAAATGAAATAAGACTCAAAAATAATATTTGGATAATGAATCTCATTTAATAGTTCAATGGCTATTCCAAATAACGGTTATTTGGAACTGATACACTACAAAAGATTTTCTGGGGGCATTACGCACGTACGAAAGAAATTCTCAAAAATGTGGATTTTGTGGATGCTATAAAAAAGGGAAATGAAATAAGCATGAAGATTTTTTGGGGTCATTACACGTGTGTGAAAAGGGGATTCATTTTTACTTTTGCCCGCAATATGCCCGTAATAAAATAAAAATCCCTCATAAACAACACGTTTACAAGGGATTAGTAAAAAGAATACTCGTACTCGAAGCGGGACTTGAACCCGCACAGCCGCAATGGCCAAAAAAGGATTTTAAGTCCTTCGTGTCTACCATTCCACCATTCGAGCATCCTTTCAAAGAAAGAGCGGAAAACGAGACTCGAACTCGCGACCCTAACCTTGGCAAGGTTATGCTCTACCAACTGAGCTATTTCCGCGTATTTTCAACGGGTGCAAAGATAAACAGTTTACTTGTTTCTGCCAAATCTTTTCGAAGGAAAGTTTAAAAAAACTATCCTTCGAAATGCTGTTTATCGCCCAAGAAGTGCCTTTTCAGCTTCTTCCATCCCACAGAAATTGAAACCTTCAACGGTCTGCTGCATCAATGCGGAGATTTCGGCATTACATAAATTACCAATACTGCCTTCGTGCGTATGATGTACTTCTTTACCATGAGAGAATTTTCCGGCCTCAATATCCAGTCCCACCTTTTTATAAGCATCACGGAAAGGCATACCTTCACGAGCCAAACGATTCACTTCTTCTACACTGAAGATAAGCAGATACTTATCATCGTCAAGAATATGTTCGTTCACTTTTATCTCGTTCATTATATATGGTCGTCATCTGCAAGCAATCTTTCAATTCCTGGAAAGCAGGAAGGAATAAAGACCTCTTTATAATCTGCAAGTCACGGAAATAGCCGGATGGCAGATTATTCGCAATCATCATGATCTGTTGAGGAAGCGATTGCAGCTTATTGCATTTGGCACGAGTCAACTCGAAGACATCCGGATTCTTTTTGTGAGGCATGATACTGGAACCGGTCGTACATTCATCGGGCAGCTTCACAAAACCGAAATTCTGACTACTAAACATACAGGCATCAAAAGCCAGTTTGGAGACCGTTCCGGCAATAGAAGCCAATGCAAAAGCAACATTACGTTCCAATTTTCCACGCCCCATTTGTGCATACACCACATTGTAGTTCATCGAATCGAAACCGAGCAAATCGAGTGGTCATCGTCCGGTTCAACGGGAAAGAAGAACCATATCCTGCCGCAGACCCCAACGGATTGCGATTGCACATCTTGAAAGCTGCCTGCAAGAAATTGCATGTCATCTACCAGACTTTCGGCATAAGCACCAAACCATAAGCCAAAAGAAGAAGGCATAGCTATCTGCAAATGGGTATATCCCGGCATCAGGACATTCTTATATCGTTCACTCTGAAGGATCAACACATGAAAAAGTTGTTCGACAGCTTCCGCTATCTCACGGATTTGTGTACGGGTAAAGAGTTTAAGGTCCAGCAAAACCTGATCATTTCTCGAACGCCCACTGTGAATCTTCTTGCCGACATCTCCCAAACGGCGGGTCAGCATCAAATTCTACCTGAGAATGCACATCCTCCACTCCTTCTTCTATCACAAACTCACCTTTCTCAGCCGAAGCATAAATATTTTTCAGCTCAGCCAATAACTGCTCCAGTTCTTCTTTTGTCAACAAGCCGATACTTTCGAGCATCGTAATATGAGCCATAGAACCGAGTACATCATGTTTAGCCAGATAAAGATCCATCTCCCGGTCACATCCCACCGTGAAACGTTCGATATCTTTATTTACCTGCACGGATTTTTCCCAAAGTTTCTGCGCCATAATTGTTTTAAGTAATACTTAATACTTAATACCTAATACTATTAATATTGAATCATCGACAGCATCTCGACCATCTTCTCCAAACCGTCCTGAGAGGCTTCTGTACCATCGCTTTCATGAACGGATTAATGTCCATACCGATAGTCAACTTTATCTTACACTCTTCTTCGGCAGTCTCTACCAACTGCATCCACATATTAAAAGGAAGTGGAGAATTGGTAGTCGCAAGTTTTATACATTTACAAGGGTCACGCTCAACAATCTGCAACGTTATCTGCCCTACAGGCGAAACATTAAAACTCAAGGTATCCGAATCGAAACTCAAATCCTGCACCTTATCTTCCGGCAAACGGTCTTTTACGGATTCCAGATTACTCAAGTCTGAAAGTTTAGCATACACACACGTTCCTGACTGTAAGGTATTACCTTCACACTACTTTCAAAATTAGCCATAATTCTTTATTGGTATAAAATAAAAAAAGAACTATCCGAACAAGGATTGTCCGAATGGTTCTTTCTTACTAAAAATTTTTCTGTCAAATAATACAATTATTTTCCTGCATCCCAGTGGGCAGGGTCTTTACGCCATTCGTTCAATGTTGCAATGTCTTCTTCTTCAATATAACCTGTGCGAAGGGCAACATCAAGCACTGCCTCGTAATTAGTCAACGTCACCAAAGGTACTTTGGCATTCTTAAACGCTTCCTCTGCAACAGGGAAACCGTACGTATAGGCAGCTACCATACCAATCACTTCGCATCCGTCGCGACGAATTGCCTCTACAGCCTTCAAACTACTACCACCTGTAGAAATCAAATCTTCAACCACTACAACTTTCATACCCGGACGAAGTTCTCCTTCAATCAGGTTCTCCAATCCGTGATCTTTCGGGGTAGAACGAACATACACGAACGGCAGATTCAATGCATCAGCCACCAAAGCTCCTTGCGGAATAGCACCTGTGGCCACACCGGCAATCGCATCCACCTGTCCGAATCGTTCCAATATCAGACGTGTAATTTCAATCTTCACAAAATTACGAAGAGAAGGATAGGACAGAGTTTTTACGGTTATCACAGTAAAAAGGGGATTTCCATCCAGAAGCCCATGTAAAAGGGTTAGCGGGTTGAAGTTTAATAGCTTTAATCTTCAAAAGTTTCTCCGCGAATAGTCTCTCTAAGTTTTTTCATAACTAAACTAACTATTAATTATTTGCCGCAAAAGTACAGAAATTGAATGAGAATAAAAAGAAGAATCCGTTTATTTTTAACTGAATTGTCCCTCTTCCTCCGGAAGTTCGATACAACGACGTATATCTTTTGAGCTCAAAACCCCGGCTCATGGCGAATCGCATCAGCTTTCCATTCAGTTCATAGTCGTCTTTCGCATGGATACTTTTTCCGCTTGGAAGCCAGCAAGTCACGAAGGATGGAAAGGTACTCTTCATCATCTATTTCATTCAGATGACGCCATGCCACGTCGGAAGGAATCTTCTTCATGTAGAGTCCCTGCGCTATTTTCATCTTCCCCCCATTTGGCAAAACGAAATTTATCGTTCACAAAAGCACGACAAAAGCGTTCGTCATCAATATACTTTTCGGTTTCCAGCCGTTCAAGGATACGCGCTATGGTCTCATAGGCTATTCCCCCAACGCTGTAATTTTCATTTACTTCTGCCCGGCAATGTTCTGCGGCGGAGCAATAAGAGGCTACACGATTCAAAAGACTCTTCATCGGTTAATTGTTGCACTCATCGGTTAGCTGTAAGTATTCTATCTTTTCCAAAATATGTCTTTTTATAACACGAACGTCTCGATATTGGTTCATTTCAAGTATGTGCTGTTTCCCGGCCATAAGCCTGGTTGATTTCAAAATAAAGTTCCGCCCCCAATAGCAATCTTCCCAGACAGGCTATACGATTATAAAACCCAAAAGATATCCGTCAGGAAATCTGAACAATGCCAAACCCATGTCCATTTCATTCTTTTCCGTTTCAGTCACATAAGGCGGATTACTGACGATCACATCAA